>Ga0172367_10005255_pt1 | contig 15724 bp, 15 predicted proteins | sample Lak10m_FD_114542 | JGI IMG/M metagenome (GOLD analysis project Ga0172367, IMG submission 114542) | Freshwater microbial communities from Kabuno Bay, South-Kivu, Congo - kab_022012_10m | ecosystem: Environmental > Aquatic > Freshwater > Lake | place: Democratic Republic of the Congo: South-Kivu...
ATATGTGCGATGCCAAGCCGAAGAAGTTGAGTTACATCTGTAACTCATGCGGCCGGTTGGCGCTGGGACCCCGGTATCTTTGTCAGCCCCGCAAGATCAATTCCGTTTGCCAGGATTCCCTGACTGCCGCAAGCGGCGGGCGAGGACGAATCAAAAAAGACCCCGCGGGCATAGCCTCGTGGGGCTCCAGGAAAGCATAGGGAGTGTTTTAGAGGCATTTTCGGAGATCAGGAACGGGGTAACTCGAGAGGCATACGGGAAGGCGAGAGCTTTTCAATCACGGATTGAAGCGTCTTCCGGTATGCTTTTTTCATTTTTAGCCCTTCACAAAGACGGCCGGCTTTTTTCTGCAGTTTGTTCATCATCTCCAGGCAGCAAGTATAAGAGCCGCTGGCGACGATCAGGCGGCGCAGGGCGTCGAGATCGGCGAGCGTCTTATTGTTTTTTTCAAGGATGCGGCGCAGCTGGAGGCGGGATTTTCCATGCAGGTTGCGGTAGGCCTTGAAGACCAGAAGGGTCTTTTTGGATTCGTTCAAGTCCGTCAGGACGGGTTTGCCGATAACGTCCTGCGTGGCAAAAAGATCGAGCATGTCGTCGTAGATCTGGAAGGCTTGCCCCGCGGCCAAGCCGAGTCTTGAGAGTTTGTTTCGTTCCGATGCCGGCGCGCCCGCGAGGATCGCGCCCATGAGAAGCGGGCATTCGAAGGTATAGCGCGCCGTCTTGAGGGTGTAGTTCAAGAGGATCCTGTTTTCTGTCAGGTCGTCGATCTTTTCGTGTCCGGAGACGATATCGATGAATTCTCCGGCGCCTGTGTAGGCCGCTGTTTCGGCGAGTTTTTTCAGGGTCTCTTCTTTGCGGCGCAGATTTTCCTTGACCGAGGTAAGTGAAGCTATGGCCAGGGCGAAAAGGATGTCTCCTGTCACGATCGCGAGCTCCTTGCCGATATGCACATGGTTGGGAAGACAGAGCTTATGGTCGAACATCTTATGGAGCGTCGGCTTGCCTCGCCGCAAACTGGAATTGTCGATGACGTCGTCGTGGATCAGCATGTAATCGTGCAGGAGTTCGATGGCGGCGGCAGAGGTAAAAAGGGAATTTTCGTCGCGCGTTGGTTTTGCGGCGTATCCTTTGTAACTTAAAACAAAGAGGAGGGGCCGGATGCGCTTGCCTTTGCGCAGGACGAATTCTTTGGTGAAAGCAAAAAGATGGTCCGAGACCTGTCGCAGGCGGTAGCGCCGGTTAGCCTCATCCAGCACGCGCCGGATCCCCGCATTGATTTTGTTTAAGTATCCTTCTATCATGGTTTTAGTGACGTATGTGGACCGTTATGGATGTTTCATCCCGTTAGAGATCTTGATTTGTAACGGGGCAGGAAACGCTTTGAACGGATTTAACTAATTCTTATCGAAACGTTTACGTAATTTTTACCCTGCAGCCAGAAGGCCCGCGGAGGCTCCATCTCAAACCACGCAATGTTTTGTTTTTTCTGTTCGTTGTTTCGAAGGCAGACCTGTATTCAGTGTCTCTAGCGGGACTCAATGTAGCACAAAAGGCCTGCATCCGCAAGACTCTTGCAAAGCCATGGGAAGTATAATATCATATAGCTTGCCTCGTTCCAGCCGCCGAGCAAGCAGCGGTTCATGGAGGGCAGGATTCCACAACCCAAACGGTTTGGGAGGTTTTCTGTGGGAGATATCGTTGTTATAGGGGCCGGATTCGCCGGTTTGGCGGCGGCCAGGGTTTTTTCCAGACATCGAAAAGCCCTGGGCGGCCGCCGCGTCATCCTCGTTGACGCCAAGAGGACTTTTGATTTTCTGCCCATCCTTCCGGATATGATCGGCGGCCGCATCGTCCGCGACCACGCGGTCCTTGATGTGGCGGAGTACCTTGAAAGACTGGGGGTGAATTTTGAGAATGGCGAAGCGGCGTCCGTGGACATGGCGGCCCGCGAGGTCCGTCTCAAAGACGGTCACGCGCTGGGATACGAATATCTCCTGGTGTGTTGCGGGTCTGTGACGAATTTTTACGGCGCCGTCGAAATAGAAAAGCACGCCCTGAAGCTGGATTCGGCCGACGATGCCGCCATGATCCAGAATACGGTGGTTACATATCCGCAGAAGAAGTTTTTGATCGTCGGAGGCGGCTATACGGGCATTGAGATCGCCACGAATATCGCCAGGTTTTTGAGGCGGCACAGGGTCAGGAAGTACAACATCCATGTGATCGAGCGCCAGGAAGATATTCTTACGGCCTTGCCGGAGTGGATGAGGGATTATTGCCGTCTCAACCTGTGCCGTTTGCGCATCCAGCTTCATGTCGGCGCCTCCATCAGCCAGAGGACAGAGAGCAGCGTGACGTTGTCCAACGGTCTTCGGATCGATGATTGTCTTTTTGTCTGGGCCGCGGGTGTGCAGACCCCCGGCTTTGTGCGCCGCCTGCCTTCTGAGCAGGACCCGCAGGGGCGCCTGAAGGTCGACAAGACCTTGAGCTTTGCCGAAGGGGCTTTTGCCGCGGGTGACGCGGCGGCCTTTATGAAAAAAGGCAGGGCCTTGCGCATGGCCGTCCAGTTTTCCCTTAACGAAGGGCATCTGGCTGCCGAGAATATTCTGCGGTTGTGCGCGGGCCGCAAGAAACTTAAAGCGTACAGACCGTTGGACTTGGGGTATCTGGTGCCGATGGCGAATTTTCGCGCCTGCGGGACGGTCCTGGGCGTTCCTGTCTTGGGTTTTGTGGGCTGGATATTGCATTACGCTATGTGCATCTATAGAAGCCTATCGTTGCGCCACCGTCTTGGTATCGCCAGAGATATTCTTTTGAGATGAAGGTTTTTCTTTGTTTGAACGTTTGTAATTTTTTCTTTCGGCTGGATCCGCCGGCCCTCGGAAGATTTAAAACTTGACGGGCGAAATGAAGGAGAACGGTTTGAAGAATAAATTCTTTTTTGTGTGCGCGTTGCTTTTGTTGGCGAGCGGCTGCACCACGACGTCAAAATTTCCTTATACGACGCAAGTCATTCACAATGCCGTCTATTTCCCGGTGATGGAGATGTGCCAGACAGACGGCGTGACGTGGGATTACGACCCTTTGAGCCAGGTCCTTATCCTCAAGAAAGACAACAAGACGCTTGAGCTTTTGGTCGGCAGCGACCGGGCTGTCTTGGGAAACGCGCCGGTCCGGCTCTCCCGGCCTGTGGTCTTGAAGGACAGCGTTGTTTGGGCGCCTGTTGAAGTGCGCTCCTATCTGATCCCCGTGTCTTGTCCTGTCGTAGCGAAGGCCGGAAAGGAAAAGGGGGTTTTTTTGAGGCCGGTCAGGGTTGTTGTTTTGGATCCGGGGCACGGCGGCAAGGATCCCGGCGCCATCGGCAAGAACGGCCTGCGCGAGAAAGATGTCGTCTTGGATGTCGCCAAAAAAGTGCAAAAAGAACTGCAGCGGTGCGGTGTTGCGGTCTACTTGACGCGCGACGACGACCGGTTCATCCTCCTTGCCGAAAGGCCGAAGATCGCGGCGCGCAAAAAGGCCGATATCTTCGTCAGTATTCACGCCAATGCCACCAGGTCCCGCTGGATCGAAGGATTTGAGGTCTATTATTTGAGCACTGCCGTTGACGATGATGCCAGGGCGCTGGCGGCGGCGGAGAATGCGCCGCTGGAGTTGGACGGTGCGGATTTCTTCGAATCCATGTCTTTAAAGGCGATCTTGTGGGATATGATCCAGACGGAGAATCGCAAGGAGTCGATCGAGTTGGCCCGGCATCTCGGCGATGTCGTCTCTGCTTCCATGAACCTGAAAATGCTTGGTGTCAAAGGCGCTGGGTTTGCTGTTCTCAAAGGGTCTTACATCCCGTCGGTTCTGGTGGAGATCGGGTATCTCTCCAACGGGGAAGGCGAAAGGAAACTGCGCGATCCTCAATACCGCAAGCGCATGGCAGAGAGCATCGCAACAGGGATCATGAGATTCAAGATTTATGCGGAAGGGCAAAGTTAGGGAATAAACGTTACTCCTCGCTTAAACGTCCGCCACTAGTTCTTCGGCGGACGCCCGCCGACGCAGTGGTGGCGGGCGCTTGTAAATTTTTGCCAGGAGGGCCTGGCTAGTTTCGCTAGCCGGCCGCTCGGCAAAATTTTCTGCCTGGAAAAACAGAGTTTTGCCGAAGCTCGGAGTTAACCCCACAAGGGGGTAGGCCTCCGCATGGCTCATCCGATTGAGCCGGGTAATTCATATAGCGGAGGGCCTAATTTTGCGAGGAAATAACCTAAAAGAAGGGGCAAAATTAATGGACAAAGCGATCGGCGTATTTGATTCCGGCATCGGCGGCTTGACCGTCGTCAAAGAACTTTTCAAGCTCCTGCCCCATGAGGACATCGTTTATTTCGGCGATACCGCCCGTGTGCCTTACGGCGTCAAGTCCCGCGAGACGATCATCAAGTTCTCCCTGGAGAATACGCTTTTTCTCCTGCAGAAGAACGTCAAGATGATCGTGGTCGCCTGTAACACCTCGTCGAGCCTGGCGCTTCCCGTGATCCGCCAGCATTTTAAGATCCCGATCATCGGCGTGATCCTTCCCGGCGCCAAAGAGGCGGTTTACGCCACCAAGAACGGCAGGATCGGCGTCATCGGCACGCGCGCCACGATCAATAGCGGCGCCTATGAACAGGAGATCAAGCGTCTGGATAATAAGATCAGGGTTTTTAGCCAGGCCTGCCCCATGTTCGTGCCGATCGTCGAAGAGAACTGGGTGGATGACGATATCGCCCTGCATGTCGCGCACAAATATCTGGCGCCTTTAAAGGGGAAGAATATCGATACCTTGATTTTGGGATGTACCCACTATCCACTGCTCAGGTCCAAGATCCAGACGATCATGGGCCGCAGTGTCCGTCTGATCGATTCGGCCCAGCAGGTGGCGCAGGAGGTGCGTCAGGTCTTGATCCAGGAAGGGCTTTTGAGCAGGAACGTAAAGAAGAGATCGACGCGCGAATATTTCGTCAGCGATGAGGTGGCGATCTTTGCCAATGTCGCCAGCCGCTTTTTGGGCGAAAAGCTCAAGGACGTCAAGAAGGCGGGAGTCTGTTAAGGAGCTGACCCATGTATGAAGTTTCCGTTTCCATGAATTTCAGCGCCGCGCACAACCTGCGGGGCTACCAGGGAAAGTGCGAGGCCCTGCACGGCCATAACTGGAAAGTCGAGGTCGTCCTGCGTTCGGCGCTCCTGGACAAGGTCGGCATGGTGGAGGATTTTACGCTCATCAAGAGCAAACTCAAAGAGGTCCTGGCCCTTTTCGACCATAAATATCTCAATACCCTGCCGTATTTTAAAAAGAAGAATCCGACGTCGGAAAACATCGCCAAGGTCATTTACGGCAAGATGAAAGAGCGCATGAGAGGTTCTTGTGTCCCCCTGGAAGCCGTCAAGGTCTGGGAGACGGAGACGAGCTTTGCTTCCTACCGCGAACCATGAAGAAAGCCGTTGTGCTGTTATCGGGCGGACTTGATTCCGCGACGACACTGTATCTGGCCAAGGCGAAAGGTTACGACGTTTGCGCCCTCGTTTTTCACTACGGTCAGCGCCACGACAAGGAAGTGAGGCGGGCGCTGGCGATCGTGCGCCGGCTGGATTGCCCTGCGCAGGTGCTTGGGATCAGATTGCCCTGGAGAGGGTCGGCGTTGCTGGATCGCTCAAAGCCGCTGCCGCAGGGCGGTAAGACGACGCATGGCATCCCGTCGACATACGTGCCGGCGCGCAACACGATCTTTTTGAGTTTCGCCTTGTCGTTTGCCGAAAGCATCGGCGCCCGCCATATCTTTATCGGCGCCAATGCCCTGGATTATTCCGGGTATCCGGATTGCCGGCCGCGGTATTACCGGGCCTGGCAGGGGTTGGCGAGGCTTGCGACCAAGAGCGGGGTGGAGGGCGCGCCCATCAGGATCGAGGCGCCGCTCTTGCATATGAAAAAATCGCAGATCATCAGGATGGGGACGAAGCTCGGCGTTCCTTACCAGTTGACGTGGTCGTGCTACCGGGGCGCGGCCAGGCCTTGCGGCCGCTGTGACAGTTGTTTGTTGAGGGCCAAAGGTTTCAAAGAGGCCGGGATGAAGGATCCGGCGTTGTCATGAAGGCAAAGATTGCTGAAATATTCGAGAGTATCCAGGGGGAAGGCCTCTATACGGGCGAGCGGCAGGTCTTTATCAGATTCTATGGTTGTAATTTGTCCTGTTCCTTTTGTGATACGCCTTTGACGCAATATAGGGAATATACGGCGGAAAGTCTACGCCGCCAGATCGCCGCTTACGACGGCTGCCATTCCATATCTTTGACGGGGGGTGAACCGCTGGTCCAGGCGGAGTTCCTTGTTTCGTTTTTACCTTTGTTGCGTCAGGACCGGCCGAAGATATACCTGGAGACGAACGGTACGCTGTGGCGGGAGTTCTCGCGGCTGCGCGACGACGTGGATATCGTGGCCATGGACATCAAACTGCCTTCCAGCGGCGGACAGAAGCCTTATTGGGAGGAGCACAAGAGGTTCCTGGAGCTTGCCGCCGTCAAAGATACCTTTGTCAAGATCGTCGTCGGTTTATCGACAGAGACCCAGGATATCGTCGCTTCGTCTGTCATCCTGGCGCCTTTCAACGGCCGCATCCCCGTTGTCCTGCAGCCGGTGTGGCAGGATATGGGGCCCGAGGTGTTGGAGAAGATGGAAGCTTTCAAGCGTCTGTTGGCTGGCCGCGGGGTCGCTTCCATACACATCCTTTCTCAGGCCCATAAACTGGCTGGTGTCAAATAGTTACAGGGAAGGAAACATGAAAAAATCATCTTATGAAAATCTGCAAAAACATATACGGGGTTTAAAGACCCCTCCGATCGAGGTCTGGGAGAACCAATATCCGGACAAGTCTTTTGCCGTCCATATCGAGATCCCGGAATTCACGTGCATCTGTCCAAAGACCGGCCTGCCGGATTTCGCGGTGATCCTGATCGACTATGTCCCGGCCAAGGTCTGCGTTGAGCTGAAATCGCTCAAAGAGTACATGATCTTTTACCGCAACGTCGGCATTTTCCATGAGCATTTTGCCAATAAGCTGATGGATGATTTTGTGAAGGCGGCCCGGCCGCGCTGGGCCAAGATCGTCACGCGTTTTAATCCGAGAGGCGGGATCACGACCGTCGTGACGAGGGAGTATCAGGGGCGATGAGAAAGATTTCATCCCAGGCGATCCGGGAATGTGTCAGCCGTCTTGCCTTGGAGGCCAATGTCCGCCTTAGGGGCGATGTGCGCCGCGCGATTTCGGCTGCGGCGGCCAGAGAAACCTCGACCCGGGGCCGCAGGATCCTGCGCGAGCTCCTTGAAAATGCGAGGATCGCCCGGCATGACAACCTGGCTTTATGCCAGGATACCGGCCTGCCTGTCGTTTTCGTCGAGATCGGCCCTGACGTGGATGTGAGCGGCGTTCCCGTCGCCCAAGCGGCGCAGGAAGGCATCGCCCATGGATACCGAGAAGGTTTTTTCAGGAATTCTATCGTCGCAGACCCTCTTCGCCGTGGAAAGCCCGGTTTCGGGCCGTGTATCGTGCATACGTCATTTGTCCGCAATAAAGGTTTCAGGGTCACGCTTCTACCTAAAGGGTTCGGTTGCGAGAACAAGACGCAGCTTAAAATGATGCCGCCCACAGCCGATGCAAAAGACATAGAGGATTTCGTTGTCGGCGCCGTCAAGGATGCCGGTCCGGATGCCTGCCCGCCTTATATCGTCGGCGTCGGCATCGGAGGCAGCTCGGATTACGCCTGTCAGCTGGCAAAAGAAGCCCTTCTGCGGCCCATTGACAAAAGGAGCCGCGTTCCGCATGCGGCGCGCATGGAAAAGGACCTCATCCAAAGGCTTAATCGCTTGGGCATCGGCCCGATGGGGCTGGGCGGCAAGACGACGGTCCTGGGCGTCAATATCCTGTTGTATCCTACCCATATCGCAGGTCTTCCCGTGTGCGTCAATATCAGTTGCCATGTTTTAAGGAGCGCCAGTGAAATCCTTTAACCCGGAAAGGGTAGGTCTCCGCATACCGCATAGAGGAGGACCTAACCCAGAAAGGGTAGGTCTCCGCATACCGCATAGAGGAGGACCTAACCCGGAAAGGGTAGGTCTCCATATGCCGCAGAAAGCGGTATGCTGGCTCTTCCGATGGAGTCAGGTAATCCGCATAGCGGAGGATCCAAGATGATCCGTCTTTCAACTCCTTTGGATCTTTCTGTCCTGAAGTCTCTTAAAGCCGGCGATGAGGTTTTGTTTTCCGGCAAACTCCTGACGGCCCGAGATCAGGCGCATAAGAGGATCATTGAGACGCTCAAGAAAGGGGCGAGACTTCCCGTCGATATCAGGGGCCGCGTCGTTTATTACTGCGGCCCGACAAAGACGAGACCCGGGAGGGCGATCGGTTCCTGCGGCCCGACGACTGCAGGCCGCATGGACAAGATGACTTTGCCGTTGCTTGAAGCGGGACTGCAAGCCATGATCGGCAAAGGCCGCCGTTCAGAGGAGGTGCGTCGCGCCATTCGCAAGTACGGGGCCGTCTATTTCCTGGCGACCGGCGGCGCCGGAGCCCTTTTGTCTCAAAAGGTCAAATCTGCCCGTCTCGTCTGCTATGCAGACCTTGGTCCCGAGGCGGTCGTGGAATTGACGGTAAAGGATTTTCCACTTATCGTCGGCATCGACGCCAAGGGCGGAAATATTTTTGCTCACAGGGAAAGGAAAAGATAATGGCACGTACAGATGGTCGTTCGGCGGACATGTTGAGAAAGGTGAAGGTGACGCGCAAGTTTCTCAAACACGCCGAAGGGTCGTGTTTGATCGAGGTCGGCGAGACGAAGGTCATTTGTTCGGCAAGCGTCGAAGAGACGGTGCCGCTGTTTTTAAAAGGCAGGAATGAAGGATGGGTCACGGCCGAGTACGGGATGCTGCCGCGTTCCTGCGAGACGCGCGTCAACCGCGAGAAGCAGAAATCCGGCCGCACGTTTGAGATCCAGCGGCTGGTCGGCAGGTCTCTGCGTACGGCCGTGGCCATGCGCGAACTGGGGGAGAGGACCATCACCCTTGACTGCGACGTCATCCAGGCCGATGGCGGCACGAGGACCGCGTCCATCACGGGGAGCTTTATCGCGCTGGTCGATTGCCTTGACGTCATGAGAAAGCGCAAGATGATCCGGCGCATCCCGATCACGGATTTCGTCGCCGCGACCAGCGTCGGCATCGTCGACGGCGCCACCCTGCTGGACCTGACATACGAGGAGGATTCGAAAGCGGAAGTCGACATGAACGTCGTCATGGTCTCCAGCGGCAGCTTTATCGAGGTCCAGGGTACGGCGGAACGCAAACCGTTTTCCAAAGAACAGATGGATGCGCTCCTGGGGCTGGCCCAAAAAGGCATCACGCGGCTTATCGAGATGCAGAAAGACCTGCTGAAGGACGTGCAATAACGTGACACTTCCCGCCCGGATGACAGAGCTTGTGGTGGCGACGAAAAACAAAAAAAAGCTCCAGGAAATCAGAGAGCTTTTGAAAGATTTGCCGCTGCGCGTGACGTCCCTTGAAGATTATCCGGATGCGCCCCGCATCGTCGAAGACGGCAGGACTTTCGAGCAGAACGCCATCAAAAAGGCGGCCACGATCGCCCTTTGCACCCGCAAGCTGGTCCTGGGCGAGGATTCCGGCCTTGAGGTCAAGGCGTTGCATAACCGTCCTGGTGTCTATTCCGCACGCTACGCCGGCGAGGACGCCACCGACCTCAAAAATAACCGCAGGCTTCTGTCGGAACTCAAAGGTGTACCGTTGAAGAAGAGGGGTGGGCGTTACCGCTGCGCCGTGGCCCTGGCCGACGGTCAGGGGCTGATCGGGGTGGTCAGCGGCTCCTGTTCCGGCATGATCGCGCTTGAGCCGAAAGGGACGTTAGGGTTCGGTTATGACCCTTTGTTTTTGATCGGGAAGTTCGGCAAGACCTTCGCCCAGCTTGGGCCGGAGGTCAAGCATACGATGAGCCATCGTTTCCGCGCCCTCAAAAAAGCCCGTCGGTTGATCCTGAAATACCTTTCACGGAATGCCTAATTTCTAAATCCGAATGCCGAATATCAGGAATTCGGAATTTGTGTATTTTAAGGCGCGATGTTGGAGAGGAAGTCTTGAATTTTATTGAAGATATTTTTGGTGATGGGTTGCAGTTTGTATTGCGGTTTTTGGATGTTGCCCGTGATATTGATCGCCGTCATGCCGCCTGCGGTATTGATGACGTCCCCGATAGGGGATTGCCCGGGGCCTGTTGTCGGGACCTGAGTGACCGCCACCAGATCAAGCGTCCCGTCGAAGCCGATCCTTCCTTTAACCAGTAGTTCCACGTCCTGTCCCATCAGATCCAGATTTTCCGTCGTCAACCAGCCGTCTTTGACCGAGAAGTCTCCCGTCGCATGGCTGAATGAAAGAGTATCGAAGCGCGGCATGAAGATGAAACTTCCAAGTCCTTTGAGCGGGTTGAATTCCCAGATATTGCCGTCCGTCACGACGATCTGCCCCTGGCCGCTGATCGATTTCGGGTCCGTCCCTGCGCCATCGGCAACGGCCTGGAGGCTGAGCTTGCCGTAAAAAGTCTTGTCTTTCAAGTCCGGGATGTCGTTTTTGAGGAGGTTCAGGTCGAGGTCTTTGATCTCGCCCGTCACTGAATAGCGGGGCCCGGGCGTGTTTAAGATCAGCCGGCCTTTGATGACGGCCGGGCCGTTGTAAGCCGTAAAGTTCAGAAAATTGATGAGGCCTTGCCCGGCTGTCTGCGTATAGTTGAGCGCGATGTCTTTGATGGTGAATCCTTTGACGTGTACGGCCTTGCTGGTGATGTTGGAGTTGATCTTCCAGGACGTCCAGTCTTTGGCCGGGCCTGCGGCATTGAGCTGGATATGGCAGAGGCCGTTGAGGTCGACGGGTTTTTCAAAGACAGCCTTCTGCGGCACCCACTCTTTGAGGTCTGTGATATTGATGTCGCCGCCGGCATTCAAATGAAAGGCGGCTGTAGCCAGGTCGTACTGCCCGGAGCCTTCCAACCGTGAATCCTTGACGGAGATTTTTAAAGAAGGGATGTCGAGAGCATTGTCTGTTTTGTTGATGTGGGCCTCCAGCATCATGTCTTGCGCTGTCGCCTTCACGACACAAGAAGATGTTTGGAAGCCCTTCCATGTGCCGTCCAGGTCAAAGGCCCGTCCAAGAAGAGAGAGGCCTTCCAGGTGCCATGCGATTCTTTCTTCCTGCGTATTGAAGCTCACGCGTCCGCCCGAAGCTTTGAGCGGCCCGGCGGCGTCGAAGACGATGACGGGTTCCTGCAGGAGGACGTTTCCCTCAAAGGATGTTTTTTTCTGGGCGAGGTCGGCGAGGATATAGATGGTCGCGTCAGCCTCGCCGGAGAGTTCCGTAACGGGCCCGCCATAATATTCTTTGATGACAGGCAGGAGTGTCTGGAGTCCTATTTTTCCCGAGGCCTTGAGATTGAGAGCGTTATCCTTGAGCGAGCCGCTGGCGGTGATCGTCGTTCCCAGAACAACCGCGCTCATCTGGGTCAGGCTGATATTCTTTTCTTCAAAAGATGCCTGAAAGGACGCGATTTTTACTTGTCCGACATAAGGCAGGCCGCCAAGCGTACCGGAGGTGACGTCCAGGCTGCCTTTGTATTTCAACGGAATATCTTTGACATCTGTCGTGTCGGGCCGCGGGATATCGACTTGAGCATGGACAGAGGCATTGATGCCGGCTGCTTTGATGTTCCCGCTTTGGCCGTGCAGGTCCGTGACGGTAAAGTCGGAGGCAATGCCGATGACGGCTTGAGCACAGCTGATGTCGGCATGTGCGCCGGTCATACGGGCCTCTGCCTGAAGGGGTGCCGTTGAACGCAGGGCCGCCTGGACGATATCCAGTTCTCCTTTGCCTTGCCATGCCGACCAGTTGTCCGTCGGAGCGGAGAAAGAGAGGTTTGCATTGATCTCGGCGCCGGCGACGGCAATATCCCGGCAGGCCATATGGACATTTTTGGCGTGCAGCTGGATCTGGGATGAAAGGGTTTTTTGTTCCTTGAGGATGAACTTTGCTTCGAGCGTATCAAGAATTCCCTGCGCCGGCGCATAGGGCAGGCCGGAGAGGTAGTCTAAGTAACGCGCCACGTCGAGGTCGCGCAGGACGATACGCCCGCTGAGGTTCTTTGTGCCATAGACATAGTCCGCATCTATGGAGATGTATGCCGTCGCATCGCCGCGCACGATCTCGCTCGATACGTTAAGCTCGGCCTTGTTAAAACCTAGGTGCGCTTCCGCTTGTTTAAGGCGGATACGGGCCGTCGCCGCAGGTTCGATGGTCTCATCCGTCCAGAGGATCGCGCTGTCTTTGAGATTGACCTGCCTGACGATGACGCTCGGTATGGAAGCCGTTGTGTCCGTTTTTTTCGGTTTTATCTTCTCCAGAAGATAGGCGATGGTGAGCGTGCCGTCTTTGCGGCGGCCGATCGTCATTATCCCTTCCTTGATAGACAAGGAAGGGATAATGATCTTTTTTTCCTTGAACGACGGCAGGATCAGGAAGCCGGCAGAGAGCTCTTTGATCTCGGCCAGGCGCTGTTGGGGCGCGTCTTTGTCATAAATGACGAGGTCTTCGAGCACCAGGCCTTTCAGGAGGTTGAGGCGTAGGCCGCCCAGGGTCACCTTGGAAGCAGTGAAGTCCGAAAGCCCCTGGATGATTTTTTGTCGCACGACCGAAGGCAGAAGGACCTTGTTGGCATAATAGAATCCTGCCGCCAGGAGGGCGATGAAGACAAAGCAGATAATGAGGATGACGGAGCGTTTTTTCATAAGAAGCTATTATATCACACCTTTTTGAAAGTGTTTGAAAACACCCCCTTTTGGATGATACAATGAAGCACCTTTGGTAATTCTTGCGATGAGAAAGGCATTTCGCCCGTTTTGTTTTATGGTGGCGGGTTCAATGCCGATTTGCAGCTTTGAATAGAATAGGGGCAAATCGGGGAGTAGCTCAGCTTGGCTAGAGCACTTGCTTTGGGAGCAAGGGGTCGTGAGTTCGAATCTCACCTCCCCGACCAATTTTTGCGCCAGAGCAAAAATTGGTCGAGTACTTGAGTGAGCGTTAGGCGCGTAAGCGCCACGGCCCGACAAGGGCCGTAGCAAACGAAAGTGCCGACCACCTTAATGTGATGCGCCAGAGCCCTTCGACGCGCTTCGCTTGCTCAGGGTGAATGGTGAGCTTGTCGAACCAGAGCAAAAATTTGTCGGGTGCCGATGAGGCCGTCGCGAGCCGAGTGCGCAAGCTCCTCGCAGAGGATAAGGCGAGCAGGCCGATTTGGCCCCGACACCTTGATGTTGGAAAAAATGATAAGTTATGCACCCGGCGCTTATTCGGAATGGCGCCGGTGCAAAACATCCTGTTTTGCGCCCGTAGCTCAACTGGATACCTGCCTGCCGGCAGGCAGGGAGCACCTGCCTTACGATGTATTATGTTTATGCGATCATATCAAGAGAAAATCGACGCGTCTATGTTGGTATTACAGGCAATCTGAAAGTTAGGTTGAGAGATCATAATGCGGGAAGAACGCGTTCGACAGCGCCATATAAACCCTGGGAATTGTTTCATTACGAAGAGTTTGAATCGCGTCTTTGTGCAAGAGCCAGAGAGAAAAAGTTGAAATCGGGCTCTGGAAAAGAATATTTAAAGCAAGTTCTTAAATCTGTCCCTGTAGCTCAGTTGGATAGAGCATCTGCCTTCTAAGCAGAGGGTCGCCTGTTCGAATCAGGCCAGGGACACTTAGTTTATTTACCCCGTTAGAGAAAGCCGCCGTTTTCAAGCGGCAGTCATCTCCGATTGAAGCTGACGGTGGTTTAAAGCCACCGTCAGCGCAGACCGCCAGAGAATGAAGTTCTCTAATGGGGCTTACAGTCGGCCGCCTGCCTGCCGGCAGGCAGGTTCGATTCGGCCCGGGCGCACCATATTTCAACCATGAAAAAAGCGTTTAAGATTATTTTTATCATTGTTCTCGTCGCGGTCCTTCTTTTGGCTGCCGGGTTGGCGTACGTCGTCCTCAACGCCCGCGGGATCATTCTGCCCAGACTGGAAAAAAGTCTGGGGGTTTCTGTGAGCGCTTCGGCCATCAGGTTTTCCTGGCCTCTTGCGGCGCAGATGGATGACTTGACGGTAGGCCAGACGATCAAGGTCAAAAGGGTGGATGTCGTGCCGGGTTTCACAGGTTTATTCACGGTAGGCATGGTTTTCGACAGGATCGTCTTCCATGGGCCTTATGTCAAGGTCACGCGCACAGGCAAAGACACTTTCGATTTCGGTCTGCCGCCAGCGGCCAGCCGCAAGAAACCCCAGCCAAGCTTCATCGTGCGCCGGATCGTCCTAAAGAACGGGAGGATTGAGCTTGTGGATCAGAGTCTGGAGGGAGATCCCATTACCTTTTATGCCGACGATCTTAATCTTGATGCCAGGCAGGCTTCTTTGGCGCAGCCGATGCGTATCCAGTTTCACGCTTCGGCCATCGTTAAGACGGCGAAAGAAGAGACAGTGGCGACGCTCCAAGGCAACGGCTGGATAGACTGGATCTCGAAAGATTGCGATGCTGTTTTGGTCCTCAAGGACGCTGATCTGACGTATCTGGCGCCTTATTACCGGCAATATCTTCAGAAGGATCTGGGGTCAGGGCACCTGCAGGCGCAGGCCGTCATGAAGGCCGTCCATAACGAGCTTAAGGTCGATACCCATGTGGAATTGACGGATGTTGCCTTTAAGGAAGAGGCCCCGGCGGCAGAGGGAGAGCAGCAACAGCCGGCGGATATTAAAGATTTGACGTATCTGGCTTTTGATTCTATACTTTCATCTGAAGGAAAGGCCGTCTTCGATTTTTCCATCACCACGAAGCTTGACCATCCGAAGTTTGAGAATTTGAAGATCAAGGGCTCATTTTTGAAATCCCGCATCCAGGCCGCTGTGACCCATCCTCAGGAAACCATTGAACAATATAAAAAGATTGGAGAACAGTTCGAGACGATCGGGAAAGAATTTAAGAAGATGTTTAAATGAGCAGATGATTTACTGAAGCGTCAGCGAAAGTAAATCATAGGCCAAGCGCTTTCGCGTTCTGCCATCTGCGAATTTAATCCTGAGCAAAGCGAAGGATCTGAAAAGCTAGATGTGGTATGTTTATGTATTAAAGAGTGATAAAGACAGCAGTTTATATGTCGGTTCGGCCAAGAACGTCAAAGAAAGAATTGAGAGTCATAATCAAGAACATAATCGCTCGACAAAGAATAAAACGCCGTGGCGTGTCCTAAGGATTGAAGAATACTCTGTGTATTCGTTTGCGGTTAGGCGTGAAAAATTCTTCAAAAGCGGAGATGGCCGCAGGGTTTTGAGGAATTTGTTAAAAATTCCTAACAAATAAAATTTCATGGTAGGTGTAGCTCAGCTTGGTAGAGCGCTTGACTGTGGCTCAAGTTGCCGCGGGTTCAAATCCCGTCACCTACCCCATTTTTTATTTTGAGCATATAAAGCCTCCCAATCTGTCGTAGAATCAACGAGTTGCGTAGGTTCTAACCGGTTGTGGAGGCTTTGTACGTCTGGGGCGACCTCTTGGATGAGGGCGAGGGTTTTATCGACCTGTAATCGAAGCTGTTTGCCACTTAGGACGAGGTTCGAACCTAAACACGA
>Ga0172367_10005257_pt1 | contig 15719 bp, 14 predicted proteins | sample Lak10m_FD_114542 | JGI IMG/M metagenome (GOLD analysis project Ga0172367, IMG submission 114542) | Freshwater microbial communities from Kabuno Bay, South-Kivu, Congo - kab_022012_10m | ecosystem: Environmental > Aquatic > Freshwater > Lake | place: Democratic Republic of the Congo: South-Kivu...
ATTGCTTTTCAATTGTTGAAACTGCCAATTCAAGGGCTTTCAACTTTTCGTTACTTCCTTTAGGGTCAACATTTGTTGGTCCTGCCATAAAAACTCCTTTTTTTAAAAGATTCCTCATCTTATTGTTTACTTGTTAAGAACTACTGTTGCTCAAAATGTTTATTTCGAAACTCAAGAACTCGATGCAGTTGTTTCAAAGCAAAACTTACACTTTGCGATTGAACATCTTGTCGATTTCCCGAAAAAATCTGTTTCTCCGTCCATTCAAAATCAGGGCCATGAATGCAGAACCATACAGTGCCGACGGGTGTATCCGGGGACCCACCGCCCGGACCTGCAATTCCGGTAATGGCAACACTCCAATCCACAGTCAAAGTCTGTACTGCTCCTTTGGCCATTTGCTTTACCACCGTTTCACTGACAGCGCCTTCTTTGAGCAAAGCATTATGGGAAATATTTAGAAGTTTTTCTTTGATGCTGGAAGAATAACACACAATGGCGCCCATAAAAACCTCGGAAATGCCCTCTTGATCCGTAAAACAGGAAGAAAGAGCGCCCCCCGTGCAACTTTCGGCAAATCCCACGGTCCATCTGTTTTTCTTAAAAATTTCAAAGCATTTTGCAACGTAAGAAGAGTTTGTATTGGTCATAAATTAATGGGTTCCGATCACAATAAATTGTTCTCCTAACCAAGTGGTTCTGGTGTAAAGCAATTGTAAAAAAATATTGGCAATAAGTCCCGCCACAACATCGTCAACAACAACTCCTACGCCACCCTCTACTTTTTTATCAAAGTATCGAATGGGAAAGGGCTTCCATATATCCAACAGACGAAATATTGCAAAACCAATTCCAAGACTCTTCCCTCCCATTGGAAGCCAGGTCATAGTAACAAGAAATCCAGCAACTTCATCGATGACAATTTCGGACGCGTCATGATGACCTAGCTCTCTTTCATGGGCTTGAGAAATAAAAATTGCAAAAACAATAAATAGAAAAGTTCCAATCATATATTGAATAGGGCCTAGTTGGTAAAGCACAAATACAAGGGGGATTGCTCCCAGAGTTCCAAATGTTCCAGGAGCTTTTTTTGTCCTGCCGAGACCAAACCATGTTGCTAAAATTGCGATCCATTTTTTCAAAAAGCCCTCCTTATTTTAGGTATCTTTATGCTCAAAGGAATTAAAGACAACTCAAATCTATAAGAGAAGGAAAAAAGTAATTTTGATGTTTTTATACTCTAGGAGGCAAGGGAATGAGAATGAGAATGGGAATGAGAATGGGATGGCTTTGCCTCAATGGGAAGACCTTGCTTTTTCCACTCCAACATTCCACCTTTGCAATTAAAAATAGTTCTAAATCCCAAAACTTGCCCTATTCGAGCGGCTCTCGCCGATCTGCCTCCACTGCGGCAAACAAAGAGAATTGGCGCTTCAAAATCTAATGATTTTAATTGATTTTCAAGGTTTTCGTGCAAAGTCATGAGTTGGGCACCTTTAATATGTCCCAGCTCATCCCAAAACTCTTCATTGCGGCGAACATCAATAATTTGATAGGAACCAATTTTCGAGTAAACTTCTTTGGGTTCAATATCTTGAATTTTATTTCCGGTGACTTCTCCTAAAGCATCGCAGAGCAATTTTATCAAAGACTCCATATTGTTTTTCGTTGCGCTTGAAAAGTCTTTGATTTTTTCTGCTGTATTTTGAGTTACATCACCGACAGTATCACTCGAGAAAGAAATTTGTTGAAGGTCGGAAGTAATTTGTGAGAAACCTGAATTCACTTTTTCTGATGAGCGCTCTAAAATTCGAGTGCCTTTTTCAACATCATCTTGAATTTGGTTAATTTCAGAGAGATTCGCATTCATTTGGTTCAAAATTTCGCCGGCAAAACTTTCTGTTTGGGTAGCTAATTTTTGAATCTCTTGAGCTACAACGCCAAAGCCTTTTCCATATTCACCCGCTCTTGCTGCTTCTATGGAGGCGTTGAATGATAGCAGATGAGCTTTGAAAGATATGTCTAAAATGCCTTTACATCTAACGCTAGTTTCTTCTATGGACTTTTGAGTAGAAGTTATTGTGTTGTTGATTTCGCCAAGGAGAAGCATTTGACTTATCAGATATTCGAGGTCGGTGGAAAAAGATTGAATTAGATTTTGGATATTATTTGATACTTTGATAATATTTTTCAATTCATTAAAATTAGCATTCATGGAAGCTTCAAAATCCTGAAGTCCGTCTCCCGTTTCGACGATGAAACTCGAGCCCCTTTGAAAGGCCGAAGTCAATATTTCGGCTGCTGAATGGGTAGATTCATTCATTTGGACAGAAATATCCGATTTTTTTGCAAGAATTTGATTTTTTAAATGATCTTCCAAGATTTTCAGTTTTTTTGCTTTAAATATTACCCAAAGGGTCAGCGGAGCTGCGCTTAAAAAGCCCAAAATAAAATCTTGAAAGTTTATTGTCATAATCGCACTTTCGGATGATTTGGAAATTAGTAAGGTCCGGAAAATAAATTTATCGACTTTCGTTCAGAGATTTCTAAATATCTTATGCCAATATTTTTTACAGATGGATGTAAGCCGAAAGTCAGGTGACTGTTTCAGAATAGATCAATTTGAAAAGTCATGACATTTTTTTTCGTTATGGACCTCGAGTATGTCTTAGAACATCTTCTGTCTGGAAACTTTATGGTATTAAAAGTAATAGAATTTATTGGAAAGGGGTTTAGTTCATATGTTAAGCCTAAACTATTTAGAAATTTGTGGATTTTTAGCATCCATTCTTATGGGTCTCAGTTTGGGAATGGTGGGGGGGGGCGGAGCCATTTTAACAGTTCCGATTTTAGTATACTTTTTTTCAATAAATCCGCTCCTAGCAACTTCATTATCACTTTTTTTGGTAGGAGGTACGGCGATAGTGGGGGCCTTATTGGCCTGCCGCCAAAAGAATGTTGAAATCAAGACGGGATTTTTTTTCGCTATCCCCAGTTTTTTGGGAGTTTATCTTACCAAATCGGTTTTGATCCCAAAAATACCGGATATCCTAGTCTCCTTTTCAGGATTTGTAATTACAAAAGCTCTTTTTTTGATGATTATTTTTGCAATACTAATGTTGCTGGCGAGCAGTGCTATGATATTTCGAAAAAAAAATACACAAAACGAAGGTCCAATAAATACTGTTAATTCGGGAAGCAGCCTTTTCCATTGGCTGAAAATCAGTTTCCAGGGACTTTTCGTAGGAGGTGTAACGGGACTTGTTGGGGCCGGAGGTGGTTTTTTAATTGTTCCAGCGCTTGTCAATTTGCTTCGCATAGAAATGAGAAAAGCAATTGGAACTTCTCTTTCCATCATTGCGGCTAATTCACTTTTCGGATTTAGTCTCGCCCTTGCAAATAACCTTTCTGTGGATTGGCTTCAATTGGTAACGATACTTTTATTCTCACTGATAGGCTTGTTTATAGGGGCCCGGGTCGGTCAAAATCTCTCTGAAGCTAAATTGAAGTTAGGATTTGGATATTTTATTTTAATTATGGGAGCTTGGATTCTTTTTGATCAAATTAGAAATATTTAATTTAGTAAGTAAATTGAGATGAGCTCATCTTTATTTTTGATCTGGAAATTTCGACCCTCTTGTTGGATTAAATTTTTTGCTTCCAATTCGGCCATTGCTTTGATCACCGTCGAGGTCGTGCTTCCGCAGCAATTTGCGATCTCTTCGCGAGTCCATGGGTGGCTCGGAGCTACTTCCTTTAAATAAATTAAGGTTTGGGCGACTCTGGGAATGACTTGGTTATCCAAGATCATAACATATTTTTCTTCACTTTTACGGAGCTCTGTAGTCAAAACACCCAGAACTTCTTTGTAAAGCCCAGGATAATTTTCGAGGTGCTTAAAGATAGTTTCCTTAGGATAAAAGGAGAGTTCTGTTGTATTAAGAGCTAGAGCGGTTCCATGGTATTTTTCAAATTCATTATTAGAAAAAAGAGCCCGATGTCCAAAAAACTGACCTTCTTTGAACAATCTCAAAATATGTTCTTTTCCGGATTTGGGTCCAATAATTTTTAAACACACGAGTCCATTATTCACATAGTAGAGGCCATTGGGGGATTCGCCCACTTGATAAATAGTTTCGCCTCGTATATATTTTTTTGAAATTGCCATTTTGGGCTCTAAGAAAGTGTAAGTCACGTTTGCGCCTTGGTCTACTTTGTAATCGGACTTGATATTCCTTGATTTCTCGACAGTTTTCATTTTTCGAAACTTAGTGGGCCATGTCAATAAGTGTTGCATTTGGGAAAGACTGTTTCTTAGAACCTATTTTCTTGCTCAAATTTAATAAAAACAATATGTTCCTAGAGTAATGTCATCTAATTTAGCAAAAAAAAAGATTATGGATATGCTGGCTCGTCGCGATCATAGTGAATATGAGTTGCGTGAAAAGCTGAATTTAACCTTTATCCCAGAGCATGTCGACGCGGCCATTGAGTTTGCCAGGCAAAACAATTGGCTTCTACCTCCGGAAGTTTTGGCAGGTAAGGTGGGAGACCTGTTGCACCGAAAGAATAAGGGCATCAATTATATTTCGCACTACTTAAAGAAGAAGGGACTCCCACTCCTTGAAGTGGATTTGGAAAGAGAATTGGAAAAAGCTTTGGAGTTGGCGCGATTGAAAATGAGTAAATTAAAAACGGGTCCAGGTGCGGACGAAAAATTCAATGAAGATTGCAACGAAAAGTGGAATGATGATTTGAAGTTAAATCGTGCTACTAAAGAAAAGATTGGTCGATTTTTGTTAGCAAGGGGATTTGATCCGACTACGGTAAGAAAGGTCATATATGAAAAGCTCTGAGATTCGAAACACATTTGTAAATTATTTTAAGAAACACGAGCACGCGCTGATTTCCAGCTCGTCATTGATTCCAGAGAATGATCCGACCCTCTTATTTGCAAATGCGGGAATGAATCAATTTAAAAATTTATTTTTAGGTTTAGAAAAGAAAGATTATACACGGGCGGTTTCTGTACAAAAGTGTGTGCGTGCGGGAGGAAAGCATAATGATTTGGAAAATGTTGGGTTTACAGCTCGTCACCATACCTTTTTTGAAATGCTTGGTAATTTTTCGTTTGGCGATTATTTTAAAAAAGATGCCATTCATTTTGCGTGGGAACTTTTAACTAAAGAATTACAAATTCCGAAAGAAAAACTTTATGTCACGGTTTTTGAAACTGATGATGAGGCTGCGGATATTTGGCATAAACAAGAAGGAGTTGATCGAGGTCGTATTTTTCGTTTTGGAGAAAAGGATAATTTTTGGCGTATGGGAGATACGGGTCCATGTGGGCCTTGCACAGAAATTTTTTATGATCATGGACCTCGCGCTGGAAAAGAAGCCGATCCTTATAAGGGGATTTTGGCAGGGGAGGATCGATTTGTTGAAATCTGGAATTTAGTTTTTATGCAATTTTTTGAAAAAGCACCTGGACAAATGGAGCCGTTGCCTAAACCCTCTGTAGATACGGGAAGTGGACTGGAGCGAGTCGTTGCGGCCTTGCAGGGAAAATTCAATAACTACGATACCGATTTATTTTCACCGATGATTGAAACCGCCTGTAGAAAAAGTGGTGTAGAATATGTTCATGATTTAGACATTCTAGCGAAGCACGCAGAAATTCGCGAGCGAACGGCTGCTTTGCGAGTGATGGCAGATCATTGTCGGGCAACGGGATTTTTATTGGCGGATGGGGCTTTGCCATCCAATGAAGGTCGTGGCTATGTTCTTCGGCGAATCATGCGACGAGCGATTCGTTTTGGTCGGAAACTCAACTCCACAACTTCATTGTTACCAGATATGGTCGAATCTTTGATTCCGCACATGGGCGAATTTTATCCAGAGCTAAAGGAAAGACGGGAACATATTTTATCCGTCGTGCGGGATGAGGAAAACCGATTTTTGCATACATTGGATCAGGGAACTCAAATTCTTCAAGATGAAATTCAAAGAGCTCGGAGAGTTGGTCAAAATATGTTAACGGGCGAAACAGTTTTTAAACTTTACGATACCTTCGGATTTCCTGTTGATCTGACTCGTTTGATGGCGGAAGAGCAGAGCATGGTTGTCGATGAAAAGTCCTTCGATGAGGCAATGGAAAAATCTCGGAATAAAGCAAAGTCCAGCTGGAAAGGCAAAGGATTGCAGGCGGATGAAGCTCATTTGATTGGTTTTGCACAAAATTGCTTTAATAAAGCAAAAGCGACATCTTTTTTAGGTTATGATGGCTTAACGAATTCAGCTAAAATTATTGGATTATCAAATGGAAATCAAGAAGTGAGTTTTTTGCTGGCTGGACAAACAGGATTTGTTGTATTGGATAAAACCTCTTTTTATGCTGAGGGAGGCGGGCAGGTCGGTGATCACGGGAAACTGTGGACCTCCAATGGCACAGAATTGGAAGTGGAGGTGCATTTGTGCACCAAGCAATCAGAAGTATTTATTCATCATGTTAGTTTGATGGCAGGTAAGCTCGAAGTGGGGCAAAAAGTGGAGGCCGAAGTCACTACCGAGGGTCGACGAGCTACGGCGGCAAATCATTCGGCCACTCATTTGATGCATGCAGCGCTTCGCAAGGTTTTGGGGACTCATGTGACTCAAGCTGGTTCTTTGGTGGATCCAACTCGATTGCGATTCGATTTTACTCATAACAAAGCACTTTCGAGTGAGGAATTGGAAAAAATCGAGAATCTTGTTAATTCCCAAATTGAGTTAGCTTTGCCAGTAAGGGCCGACGTCATGGGTCACAAAGAAGCACTTGCTCAAGGTGCTATGGCACTTTTTGGTGAGAAATATGGTGAAAATGTACGGGTCCTAAAAATGGGAGATTTTTCTTGTGAGCTGTGCGGCGGAACTCATGTTGAGAATACCGCTTCTATTCGATTATTTAAAATTGTTTCAGAAGGGGGCGTCAGTGCAGGAGTGCGCCGAATTGAAGGCGTGACCGGTGTTCGAGCTTTTTCTTTGTTAAACAAAGGTTATTTGGAAGCCATGGGGGCACGTCATTCTGTGGGAATGAATGAAACTTGGGAAAAATATCTCGACCCTGAAATAGCAACCAAGACTCTGGTGGAATGGATAGAGGAAAGTCGTAATCAAATTAAAAATTTGGAAAAGGAAATTAAAAAATTAAAAGGCTCCCAAGTAGATTTAAACAAAGTGATTGCGGAAGCTCATGTTTTTTCAGTGGGCGAAAATCAGGGACGCTTGGTGTGGTTGGATTGTGATTTGGAAGACCGGGATGTTCTGGCGCAGGTTGCTGATCAATTGAAGAATAAAATTCAAAGTGGAATTGTTGCAGTCATCGGAAAAGGAGACAGCTCACATCCAGTCGTTGTTTCAGTAACTTCCCAATGGACCAAAACATGGTCTGCTGGAAATATCTTGAAAGTGTTGGCCCAATCAATGGGGGGTAAGGGCGGAGGTCGTCCTGATTTTGCTCAAGGAGCCGTGCCTGATCGAGCTCATATCAAGGAAGCGAAGGCTCAAGTTCAATCGATGATTCAGTCCTCCGGAAAAATTTGAGTGAAGGAACTTAAGATGGAGACAGAATATAAGAAATTTTGGAGCGATAATTTTTTGGAGGCAGCTCAGTGTCTATCCGATTTTTATCGAAATGAAGAAAATTTGCATCTTTGCAGTCAGTTTTCAGATTTATTGATTAAAACACTCCAGGGCGGCGGAAAAATTTTTACCTGTGGTAATGGGGGAAGTCACTGCGACGCAATGCACTTTGCGGAGGAATTAACAGGTCGTTATCGGAAGGATCGCCGTGCGCTTGGAGCTTTAGCCTTGGGGGATGCCAGTCATACTACCTGCGTTGGAAATGATTATGGATTTGAATATATTTTTTCTCGGCAATTGCAAGGACTTGCTCGGCGGGAAGATTTAATAATTGGAATTTCGACCAGTGGAAACTCACAGAATATTGTTCAGGCATTCCAAGCTGCAAACCTCATAGGGATGAAAAAAGTGGCTTTGCTGGGGAGGGATGGTGGAGCCCTCAAAACAATGGCAGATTTGGCCATTATTGTACCAGGAAAAACTTCAGATCGAATTCAAGAAATGCATATTAAACTCATTCACATGGTAATTGAAACCATAGAACGAAAATTGTTTCCCGAAAATTATAAATAAAAATTATTTGGAGAGTGATATTATGGAAAATAAGCTATCGGAAATATCTTTATCAAAAAGAGCTCAAAACTTAAAAACCTCACCCACGCTGTTCTTGGTGGCAAAAGCTAAAGAGTTAGCATCGCAAGGACATCCTGTCATTTCGTTGACCGTGGGGGAGCCTGATTGGCCTACTTTCGAAATACCAAGCAAGGCAGGTATTGAAGCTATCGATAAGGGAATAACAAAATACACTCCTGCCAATGGAACATTAGAGTTGCGACAAATGATTGCCACTCGACTGAAGGTAGAGATTGGAATGGACTATACACCCAAGCAAGTGGTTGTAGGACCAGGGGCAAAATTTGTATTGTTCAGCGCTTTACAAATGTTGTGCAGTCCTGGTGATGAGGTCATTCTTCCGTCTCCATATTGGGTTAGCTATCCTACGATGATCGAATTGGCAGATGGAGTTGCTCATATCGTTACCTGCTCTGAAAGGGAACAATTTAAAATTACTCCGGACCAACTGGAAAAAGCGATAAATAAGAAAACGAGGGCTTTTTTATTTTGTTCTCCCAGCAACCCAACTGGTTTGATGTATACTGAAAAAGAACTTAGTGAGTTGGCCGCAATATTACGAAAGTATCCACAGGTCGTCATTCTAACGGATGACATGTACAACCGATTGGTTTTTGATGGCAAAAAAATAGCTCCCCATATTTTACGAGTTGCACCTGATTTGAAAGACCGCACAGTTGTGATCAATGGTGGATCCAAAGCCTACTCAATGACGGGCTGGCGCATAGGATGGGCCGCAGGACCAGAAAATCTTATAACGGCAATGGGGGATTATCAGAGTCAGGCAACAGGATGCCCTTCAAGTATAGCTCAGCATGCCGCCTTAGCTGCCTTAAAAAATTGCGAAAAAGATATTGAAAGTGTTGTGGAAAAATTGATTCATCGTAAAAAACTTGCCATGGAAACATTTCAAAAAATTCCTCAATTTAGAATTGTTGAGCCAGATGGGGCCTTCTATTTGTGGGTCGATATTCGCGGAGCTTTGGGAAAGAAGTGGGATGGAAAAGTCGTTGATACCTCTAAAGAATTTTGTGACATCTTACTTAATAAATTTTATGTTGCTACGGTTCCTGGGATTGAGAGTGGTAATGAGGGCTATATGCGTCTCAGTTTTGCTGTCTCTGAAACAGCCATGACTGAGGCAATTGGACGAATGGCCGAATTGGTGACAGCATTAATATCAAACTCAGTTAAAAAGTAGACCAAGGCGGCAAGGAGGAAACCGCGGAGGCGCAGGACCTCTGCGTCGCACAAGGCGACGACGCGGCCAACGATGGCCTACGAATTAAATGAGTTTGGTATAAAATAGTCTCGAAATAAGGAGATTAAAGTGGGATCATTGAGAAATTCATTAGGTGTTTTTGCTGATACTTATCGGTATTTGAAAATATCTAAAAATTTGGAAGATCATTTAGAGGAATTAAAGGTTCTTTGGGCGAAGACTCTTGTAAATCGAATGCGTATAGAATTGGAAATTGTTGGTAGGCCATCTACGGAGAATTCCGTTTTATTTTTGGGAAATCACATTAGCTATTTGGATATTCCATTGATGATGAGTTTTGTGCCCCGTATTTCGTTCGTTGCAAAAGATGAGCTACGAGGTTGGCCCATTATTGGTGAGGCTGCTCGCAAGGCCAATACTGTATTTGTGAAGCGCGAAAATGGGGGTTCCCGAAGAAATGCTCGAGAAGCTGTATTAAAGGCCCTTGCAAAGGGCAATCGGATCGTGATTTTTCCATCGGGGACAACCTCATTGGATGAAAGTAAACCCTGGAGGCGAGGTGCATTTGAAATTGCTGCAGAAGCCGACTGCTGGGTGCAACCATTTAGATTGAGCTACAATCCTCTTCGTTCTGTGGCCTACATCGATGATGATTTTTTTCCGGTTCACGTTTATAAGTTTTTTGGACTATCGAAAATCAATGCTCGTATTGAATTTCATGAGCCTGTGAAAGTAACAGAAGTCATTCAAGATTGTGAACGTTGGCAAGAGTGGTGCCGACAGGCAGTATTAATATAGTCCGTCGTCGGGCCTCGTCAGGCAGAAAGAAAAATCTCCTCGCAATTCATGCACTTTTTTTATCGGGATGGACTATATCTAAAAGCTCGACCGCGATAATAGGAATTTAAGATCATCATTGGTGAGGTACAATCCAGCTCCTAAATAGGTCGAGCGCATGGAGTTTTTATCTAACATATCGGTCATTCCACCGATCAGGTAGAAACCAGAGTATATTTTATAATGGGCGGAAGTACGAAGATTTAAATTTCCAAAATTAAAAGCTTCCAATGAAAGTTTCACTTTCTTTTTCCAAAACTCATAATCAATCCCAAAGCCCCCTGTGTTTTCAATCAATCCACCCTTAATGGTGAAATCATAAAAGTTTTTTGCAAAGATGGCGGTTAATTTGGTTTTATTTAATAATGTATTTTTTGTAGTGACTTCATCTCGAGTGCTACCATCTGGATTTGTAATTTTAGTATGGGTGGTATCCGTAACACCAGATGGGTCGTCTACAATAGCTAATTGATAGTAGCGATCTAAACCTGGCTGAATGGTTAATCCTATATAGGACCTGGTGGCTTTAATATTGGTTAAATGTTCCGCGTGAAAATCAACTCCAGTTTGAGTGCGAGAGGCAGAATCTACCATGGAACTGATGCCTGCCATAGCAGTATTCAGTTCTTCCACAGTTGTCTCATCATTGACGAGTTTTCCAATAGTACCTTCGCCACGATTTATTTTACCCGTAATTTCTTCCACATTTTGAACTGTTTTATCTAAACGCCCCAATGATGCCATTGCTCGTTTCCATTGCTTTCGGAATCCTTCATCCGTTTCGTCATTAATCAGCTCATTTAAAGTTGAAGAAATGCCGTGGACTTCATCGACAATTTCACCGATTTTTTCTTTATTGTCTGTTGTAATTTCTGACAAGTCTGAGGTGAGTCTTTCAATATTGGTGACAATACGACCCAGAATATGTTTGCTCGTGCCGTCATTTGAGACAGCTTCTTTAAGGGACTTTGCAACCTCTTTGAGGGAACCTGTTACTTCTGTGACTTCACCCACCAATTTATCAAGGGATCCCCCATCTTTGATATTTTGAATTTCGGCTCCATCTGCAAGGACTGGGTCTGTGGGAGATCCGGGATAGACCTCAACATGGGAGTCTCCGAGTATTCCCTGGGCTCGAACTTCAATTGCTGCGGATTTTGTTAGAACGACATCATTATTTACAGAAATTTCAATCCGAGCTTTTCCATTATGAAGGCGTATATCTTTAATTAGTCCAATTGGAATACCGGCACTTCGTACTGTACTTTTTTTTACCAGACCGCCTGCATTTGGAAGTAAAAACCAAGCATCATGGGTTCGTCGCATAAAATTGGGATCATCACTTACCCGCATCGACATGATAGCAATAAGGCCACCGACGCCTACAACAAAAGTTCCGACTTTAAATTCAATAGAGCGCCAAAACGCCATTCCCAATTCTCCAATTTACTTAGCAGTTTTACTGCTTCGAGGATATACTCCTTATCCTCTGTGCTGGAAGATTAGGAGTGCTTCATCCCTTTTGCTACAAACTTCTTAACCAATTCTATTTCGGTATTAAAGAAGTCTTCTTTAGTTCCATAAAGCAAAACGCGTCCACTATCTAACATTGCGATGTAATCTGCAATTCTGAATGCGGCATTCAAATCATGCGACACCATCACTGAGGTGGACCCTCTGCGTTGCTTATGGGTCTCTAGAATTAAATTATCCACCATTTCCGTCAAAATGGGATCTAATCCTGTGGTGGGCTCGTCATAAATTAATATTTCTGGATCGAGGGCTAGTGCCCGGGCAAGGCCAGTTCGCTTCTGCATGCCTCCACTAACTTGATTGGGAAGCTTGTTGAAGTGTTTAGACTCAAGTCCAACTTGGGAAAGTTTCTTTTCTGCAAGCTCGAGAATTTGAGAATATTTTAAATCTCTTCGATGTTCCACGAGAGGAAAGCAGACATTTTCCAAAACAGTCATATCGTCAAACAGAGCTGCCGATTGAAAAAGGACTCCAAAGTGACAACGAAATTTAGTTAATTCATCGGGACTCAGTTTGCCAATATCCGTGTCTAAAACTTCGACACTGCCACTGGTGGGTTTAAAAATACCCAAAATGTGTTTCAGCATGACACTTTTTCCTGTTCCCGAGAAACCGATAATGGCTGTAAGGCTGCCTTTTTTTATTTTTAAATCCATCCCTTTAAGAACATAATCTCTACCATCAAAGGTTTTTTTGACGTCATTGAGAATAATTGCGTAGGGACTACTATTGTCCTTATGTTCCATTGATACCTGTCACTATGTAAAAAAATCGGATGACGTTGGTGAGAAAATAATCAAGCACGATAATCATCACCATACTTTGAACAACCCCCAAGTTTGTGGCTTCGCCAACCCCTTTGGCTCCTCCTTTGGTATTAAATCCGCGGAATGTGCATATGGTGGCAAAGATAGTACCAAAGAATCCAGCTTTGAATAAACCCTCAATTAAATGTCGCATGTCTACGGTATCACTGATTTTTTGCCAAAAAATGGCCTCATCCAACTGAACCATGTATACACAAAGAAAATAACTTCCCAACATAGCAACAAAATCAAATACTGCTGTGAGAAGTGGCATACAGAGTATCGCAGCAACCACTCGAGGTGATATTAGGTATTGCTTAGTATTTACTCCCATTACATCTAGAGCATCTATTTGTTCATTGACTCGCATCGTCCCAAGTCGTGCAGCCATGGCACCGCCTGCACGGGCCGCGACAATAAGTCCTGTTAAAACAGGCCCCAGCTCTCGGGTTATACCGAGCGCCACGGTGGGTCCAACAAGATTTGTTGCATTAACTAATTTAAATCCCAAATAAACCTGAAATGATAATGCAAGACCTGTAAATAATCCCGTTAAAGTAATAATACCCAACGATTGATTGCCCACAAACTCCATATGGCGAATGGTTTCAGCAATACGATAAGGCTTTTCGGTAAGAAGGCGCATGCTATCAGCAAAGAAAATTGATATCTCTCCAACTTCTTCAATTAAGTTTCGAAATCGATCTGAAAAAAAACTTACAAATTTAAAACTCATGAAGTGGCCCCCTTGTAAATTCTTGGAACCCGGGAGGAGGGGCTAGTTAAGACTTCCCAAATATTTGTTTTAAGATCCTGGGCGCGTTCATAAGCAGAAATAAAGTCTCCGAAGTCAGAATCTCCCCAAAATACAACCTCATTTAGCACAGGTTCCGATTTTATCTGTGATTTGATGTCAGTCAAATCAATCATTAAAGAATCCATGCAAATGACTCCGATGATAGGAGCTCGAAGACCGTTGACCAAAACTTGAGTGCCGTTTGAAAAGTTTCGTCTCATTCCATCCGCATATCCTATTTGAATCACTCCAATCAATGATTCTCTCTGTGCTGTCCAGGTTCCGTTGTAAGAGACGCTTTCCTTCTTTTGAAGCTCTCGAAAATGAGATATTCTAGATTTTAAAGTCATGACTTTCTTAAGCTCAAAAAATGATGAAGACGAATGGAATTGAACTCCTTCTGATTCTAAAGGAGCATGGAAATTTACTGAGGGATCATAGCCATAAATCATAAGCCCAGGTCGGAGGCCCAGGTCCGTGAGGGGTGAATGATTTTTTAAAGTGCGGCAAATGGCACCACTATTGTAGGCATGAAACTCAATTTTAGAAACTTGAGGCTTGTGTAGCTTTTGAATCTTACTTTCAAGACTTTTAAATATTTGTAGTTGCTCCGAAGTTCGATTCGCAGTTGTTCCGAGGTCTTCCCCTTGCAACAGATGAGTAGCAATTCCGCAGACCAAGAGATTGGGGTTGCTGCTGACTTCTATCAAAACTTTTTCGATGTCACTTAGAGTAAATCCGAAGCGATTCATCCCAGTATCAAATTTAAGATGTATTTTAATTGGTTGATGGGTCCACAGCACGATCTCTTTAAGTTGTTTCCAAGTCGAAATCACCAATTGAAGGTTGGCTGCATGGGCTGCCGCGAATCCCTCATAAGGGAATGGCTGAAAAACAATAATTTCTGTAGATACTCCATTTTGACGGAGGTGAAGTCCCTCTTCAATTAAACAAACTCCTAAGGTCTTGATGCCCATCCTTTCTAAGCAATGACTTACTTCAATATCACCATGGCCATAGGCGTTGGCTTTTACCATGGGACAAAGAAAATGAGTGGGACCATAGCGATCCAGAATTTGCTGAACATTGTGCCGTAAATGATCTAAATTAATTTCTGCAACCGAAGGGCGATAGAAAGATGGCATTCAAATTATTCCTCTATAACGGGAAATTCGGGCTGATAAGTACGGTTAGCTTTAAACAAACAAAGTTTATTTCCACCCTTTTCTGAAATATGGGTCAAGGCTTTGGTAGCGGATGTATCCAAAGATTCTGCGGAAGCCGCTAAAGAAGGATATTCGCTTATACCCATACTCACAGATATTTTCATTCCATTCTCAAGCCAATGATTGCTCTCAATTGTTTTGCGCAGACGTTCGGCACGGATGGTTGCACCTTTTTTGCTGCTGTCAGGGAGAGCGATAGTGAGTTCGTTAAAACCTGTACGGGCGCAAAAATCATTTCCTCGTCCACTTTTTTGCAATACCGCGGCGATACCCTTGAGAACCAGATCCCGGGAGGACTCGCCCATATTTGTTTCTAGATCCTTGATTTGATCTACGGCAATCTTAATTAAGGCAAGAGGCTTTTGATTCCTTTGAGCTCGGACAAATTCCGTTTCTAATCTTCGGAGGTAGTAGCTTCGATTGTAAATTTCCGTTACGTAGTCTTGAACTTCCAAGGAGTCGACTTTCTTTTCTAAACTGTAGTGGGAGTAGACCAAGCTGAATAACGAAAAGCGTTCATGAAAATCTTGCAATTCATTCCTATCTATCTTGCCATCATAGGCAATTAATCCATCTAATTGATTTTGAATAAATAAAGGTAATATTTTAGGACTTTGAAAATGAAAGCCTTCTGTTAAAAGATCTTTCATGGAAGGTGGCACTTCTCCCAGGCTAAGGGTTGAAGTTAAATTTTTACTTTCTTCCTTTCCCAGCTGACTTCCGACACCTTTGAGGAGGCGAGCGTCGATTCCATTGGAGTGAGTTGCAACAAAGGACCTCACTGAGGGTAGGAATTTAAAATAGACACAAGATGTCTTTTGAAGGGAAGAAATGAATTTTTGTACAATATCTTCTTTACTATTGGAGAGACGATAGTCACCGATCAGTGAAGCCAATATAAACTTTCGATCCGATCCCGCAGGAGAATTTCCCCGGGCAAGTGCACTTTCTAGGGGGATATTGACTGACCCTTGAAGGGACTCCGCAGTTTGTTCCATTTTCTTTTTGGTTTCTTGCAATTCTTGAAGTTGTTTTAAAATTTGGTC
>Ga0172367_10005258_pt1 | contig 15717 bp, 15 predicted proteins | sample Lak10m_FD_114542 | JGI IMG/M metagenome (GOLD analysis project Ga0172367, IMG submission 114542) | Freshwater microbial communities from Kabuno Bay, South-Kivu, Congo - kab_022012_10m | ecosystem: Environmental > Aquatic > Freshwater > Lake | place: Democratic Republic of the Congo: South-Kivu...
GAACGCTCATTCGGTGTAGAACACTCCCTCGTGCTCATGCGATTCAACGAACTCATATCGGACTGTCTGCGCGAGGGCTTGTTCGAGTGGCACCGGCGGAGTGAAGCCAGTTTGTTCGATTGCCGTGTTGTAAACCGAATTTGCACAGAACTTCTTAACACGTATCGAGCTGATGGCAAACCGCTTGCCGGTCAGCGCAGCAACCAAATCGAAGCCCTTACCAATCATGTACCCAACAGTAAAGGGAAGTCTGAAGCCAATTTTCTCTGGTCGACCAAGTATGCGATTGACGTTAGCAACCAGGCTGTTCATCGTGAAATCGGGTTTATCGATGAAGTTGTAGATGTGCACACCGGGCTTGAAGCTCATGCTGTATTCGATAAATGCTGCGACGTTCTCAACATAGGCCATCGATTTACGGTTTTCACCGCTGCCGACCATCACAAACTTACCTGAAGCAATCTGTCGTAGCAGGTTGTAAACGTTGCCCCTGTTCTGCTCCCCAAACACCACTGTTGGTCGAATCATCACAAGGGTACGTTCGGTTGGCGCTTCAGCTTGCCAAGCTTTGAAAACTTGCTCAGCTTCGTACTTGGTGCGCCCGTATTCATTAAATGGGGCAATTTTTCCAGACTCATCTGTGCCGATTGGCGCAAAACCATATACCGCAACAGTGCTTGTAAAGATAATTGTCCGAACACCTTTTTCACTTGCTACCGTGCAAATGTTTCTTGCGCCCCCGACGTTGACCTCATCGTAAAGACTCAATGGCCGAACATCATCTCTATGTTCGGCAGCGAGGTTGACGATTACAGATCCATTGGCAATCGATGTCCGAAGCTGTTCAACCGATCTAACATCCCCCAATGTGACAACATCTGGATGCGCTTTACTTGGGGCTTTGTCGATAATCTTTACTACCAGTTGCTCTGTACTCTTTAGTCGGCGAACTAACCGAGTCCCGATAAATCCACTACCACCGATTACATTTATAGCCTGCATTTAACGCATCTTTTCGTTAATTAAATAAATATAAGATATTTTCAATTTGGAATTGAAATGCGACAGATTTCTGTCGCACCGTTTTGGATTGATTTAGTATTTACTTAATGGCTGAACCACAAAGTGTCTTCATGACCATGTGACCGAACATTAGATGTACGTCTTCACAAAGTTGCATATCAAATGACGGCACCCAAACGCTGTGGTCGCACATAGGCATCATCTTCCCGCCGTCGTAGCCAACAATACCTAGGACCTTGCCTCCCGCACGGCGAGCAGCTTCGATAGCCTTAATCACGTTGGGCGAATTGCCACTGCCACTGACTGCAACAAGCAAGTCTCCTTCATCCATTAGCGCATCGACTTGTCCTGCGAAAACATCAGCGTAGGATAGGTCGTTTCCATAGGCTGTGATTAGGCCAACGTTGTCACAGAGGGACACACCACGGAATTTTTTACCTGTTGCAAGGTTCACCATTTTGTTCCAGTCGGTAATGTAGTGAGATGCAGTAGATGCACTTCCCCCGTTACCGCAAGTAATGATTTTTTTTCCGCTTTCAAAAGCGACTTTGATCATATCAATGCCATCCTGAAATATATTAGAGTCGAGCCGCTGTGCAAGCTGTTGGTGTGCATACAAATAATTGGAAACAGTGAAAGTTGTCATATAGACTCACATTGGTGGTTGATAAAAAACGATTTGCGCTCCAGTGCGATCAAAACGGAACTTGACGGGCTCAAGGTCAGATAAAGCAGCCTTAATCTGGGCATGCCTTTCTTTGGGTGCGTAAAACATCATGAAACCGCCGTTGCCAGCACCCAGCAACTTACCGCCTAAAGCACCGTGTGCCATGCCGGAAGCGTACCAAGCGTCGATTTGCGGATCTGTAATACCAGAAGTCAACTGAGCCTTGAGGCGCCAGTTCTCGTCGAGTAAATTCCCAAGGTGCTCCAGTATCCCTGATTCCAACTGCTCTTTCATCTCGAAAGCCAGTTGAACCATCCGGCGCATAAGAATGCGACGATCGGTCGTCCTCATCGCCGCTGACTGGTTCGCAAGTACTGCCGAAGCGCTGCGCGTACGACCGGTGAAGAACACTAAGGTAGAGTCCTCCATTACCTGAAGCAGCGATGGTTTACAAATAATAGGGTCTACCGATACGGAATCATCAGGATGGAAACGGATCAAGTTAAGACCACCATAAGCTGCCGCATATTGGTCTTGCTTGCCGATAGGCTCGCCGCAACGATCAATTTCTATCTCACACGCTTGCGATGCGAGTTTTTCCTTAGAGGCAAACTGACTACGATAGGCGTACAACGCGTTCAAGAGGCCAACGGCGTAAGTGCTAGACGAACCTAACCCAGACCCCTTTGATGGGATGTCTGCCATCGATGCTATCTCGATGCCACCATCAATACCTACTAAATCCAGTGCTTCACGCACAAGAGGATGTTCTACCTCGTTACGGTGCTGAACGTCCTCAGTTTTGGTGTAACTGATGCGAATACGGCCGTCGAATTTATTGTTAACACAGATGTACATGTACTTGTCAATCGATGTCGACAGGACAGCGCCAACCTCTTCGCGATAGAAAGCGGGCAGATCGCTCCCCCCGCCGACAAAACTCATTCTCAATGGGGTCTTACTGACGATCATTATTCTTTTTTCCTTCAAATTCCTGGCCAATAACAAAGTCCGCAAGCGTCCTGGATTGCTCTACGATCGGGACTTCATCGAGTTCCCGCGACGCCAGTGTCGCGAACTGTTCCTCAGCCAAAATGCCACGCCAAGCGTAATCTTGATTCAGACGGATCTCACGCGTGTCGCGCGCAACGTCCACGAAGATCTTCATCACGCCAGCCAGGCCTCGCAAATCATCCATAAAAAGTGCAGGTACGCCCTCAACGATGAGGACGTCATTGGGACCAACGGAATGTTCGAATCGCTGTTTGTCGGCGTTACGAGTTAAGCGGTCATATAGGGGCTCGTAAAGGACTATCCGAGAGCTTGAGCCCACCACATTTGCTAAGGCCGCTGATGCGGCAGCCAAGTCGTAACGTTCGCGAACGCCGGCGCCCTCTCTACGTTCGGAATTTGGCTTAAGCCAACCGTCTAACGAGATGACGTGCGCTTTGCGGCCAAGTGTATGCAGCAGTTCCTTGAACACCTGAGCGGCATAGCTCTTGCCAGCCCGGGCGAGGCCGCCGATCAGCACGAGGCGGGCACCGCGGCTGGCCTCGACGGCGATTGGTGCGAGGCGTCGCATCAGAGCGTCGTGTCCATTCAAGATCCATTCAACTGCGTCTGCGAGGTCGGGTGCGATGTAGTCTGGTCGAGTAGCGTGCTTGGCGTCTGCGCCCGCGTGGCCGCTACGCAGCAGCACTGTTTGCAACCCGGCACGGCGTCCAGCCTCCACGTCAGAGGTCGTGTCTCCGACCATCCACGAGCCGTTACGGCCGATCCCCAGATCACGGCACGCTTTATCGATCAGACCAGGCTCAGGCTTGCGGCAATTACAGTAGCCTTTAAGTTCCGGAACCTCTCCTGGGAACCCCTTGTCCGGATGGTGCGGGCAGAAATAGAGTCCGTCAAGAAATGCGCCTCCTGCGCCAAGCTGGGTTTCCAACCTAGCGTGGATGCGCTCCAGCCCCTCAAGGCTGACATCGCCACGAGCAACTACAGGCTGGTTAGTGACAACTACGGCCAGCATGCCGCTACGGTTGAGGCTGCGGATGGCCGCGGCAGCACCGGGCAATAACTCGACCTGATTCGGCGACTTGAGATGAGTAACTTCGCGGTTAATGGTGCCGTCACGATCGAGAAAAACAGCGCACCGAAGTTGACGGCTAGAGAGGCGCTCTGGTAAGCCAGCAACGATGTCCCGTTCGACCTTATCAAGCCTTTCCGGCGTACCCATGTCCTTGATGTATTCAGGTGACACGTAGCCATGCAAGGGACGACCTAGATCAAGCATCCTGGGGAACATGTGCTTGGCAATGTCGGCTTTTCCTTCAGTAGGCGTAACATCCTGCAGTCCGGCACGATTGAGGACATACAGCGCTGCGTTAACGAGGTTACGGACTTCGCGCCCCTCTGGGTGGGGATAAGGCAGAATGGCTCGAACCACGCCAGTATCATCAATGTCGACGAGGTCCGAGTCCTGGGGGTGGTCGTTAGGATGCAGAAACAGGGTGCCGACAGCACCGGAGAATTCGTGCGCCAACCAGAGCTTGCGCAAATCCACATCCATGAAAGTGTCGCCGTAGAGCAACAGGAAGCGATCGGCTAGCATGGGCAACGCGTCCCGCAGAGCACCAGCAGTGCCTCGCGGCTCGTCTTCCACAGCATATTTGAGCTTGACGCCGAGGGCTGATCCGTCGCCGAAATACTCTGATATTTTTTCGTGACGATGCTGGACAAGAAGAGCAATGTCAATAAAACCGTGCTTGCAACACAGTTCGATCTGATGTTGTAGAACGGGCTTCCCTAGCACTGGCACCATTGGTTTAGGCATATCACCGCTGCGCTCGCGCAGACGGGTTCCCATGCCGCCAGCGAGGATGGCTACCTGCCACTTTTTATTAATTTCGATCATTTAACTTCCACTTAATCTCGGCGACGCAGAAGCATCACCTTATAAATATGTCCTTGCAACTTTTCTGGAACAGCCATCCAAACCGCAATAGAAATGATGCCTGTAATACGTTTGATTAAATGTCGTGAACTGAAATTGGCGAGACGTACACGGAGGTTATATCTCCAATTAAAGTGGTCACGCTGCGTATTATCTTGTCGATATTGAACTAGTACTTGAGGTAAATTTGCAAACAAAAGACCAGCATTCATCCACCGTAGCCACAGGTCTAAGTCTTCGCAGTAGCGATAACCGGGGTTATAACTCCCATAACGATTAATGGCTTCCTTCCGAAACATAACCGTCGGATGTGCAATCGCATTGGTAAGCTGCATGGCCGAAGCAATTTGATTTGATGCCTGCGGATAACTGCGATGCGCGATAAGCCTTCCTTCAGTGCTGATAATGTTCATTGCCCCCCCGACGGCTGATATGCCGGGGTGCGCTCTAAGAAAATCGACCTGAAGTTCAAGCCGATCTGGCATGCAGATGTCATCAGAGTCAAAACGTGCAATCAGTTGACCGCGGGCCTTGTCGATGGCTAAGTTCAAACTCTTGGAAAGGCCAAGTCGTTCCGTCGGATGAATGTAAATGAAGCGTTTGTCTTCGGAGCATACAGCTCGGCAAGCAGCTGCCAGCTCTGGCTGAGTGCTTTCGTCTACAACAATACACTCGAAGTCAGTGAAGGTTTGAGCGCGGAGACTTTCAAGGCTGGTACGTACAATGTTGGATGCCTCGTTGAATGAGGGCACAACCACCGTTACAAGTGGCGAAACGGCACTCATGCTTTACCTAAGCAACCTTCCTGAGATGCGATCTGATCGATAGCGTAGCGCACCGCATCAGCGGAGTTCCTGTTTGGTGTCCAACCTGCCTCACGCAAACGCTCGACAGAGTATTGGAACTTTGGTACGTCTCCAACCCAGCCCTTGTTTCCGACGCCGAAGTGAATACTTGCCTTTGGGCTCACGCGCTCGACAACTGACTGAGCGATGAAGCGGACGGTCACACCATCATCGACTGGGCCGATATTCACTGGGTAGATTTTGGGCAGATGCCGCGCACCTCGTATGAACATCATGGCATCTACGAGGTCAGATACGTGCAGGTAGGCCTTTTGCTGTGTACCATCTCCTAGCACATCAAGGCGATTACCATCAATCTTGAGTTTATTAACAAAATCAAGAATCACACCGTGGGTCGCGGGGGCACCAACGACGTTAGGGAAGCGGAACAGGTTCGCCTTAGTCAAATATGATTCAGTGGCTGCGGAGATAAGTGCTTCTGAGGCCAGTTTCATGGCACCGTAGTTGGAAATCGGCAAGAGCGGCCCAATCGCCTCGTGCAACGGCACGCCCCCTAGATCGCCGTAAATTGCCGAACTCGAAGCAAAGTGCATGACAGGAACCTTGTAACGTTTCATTGCTTGGAGCAACGAAAAGGTCGTCATGAATGTGTCGCGTAGATCAACTGCAGCATCCATGACTCCTGCAGGTATGTCAGAGTTAGCAGCCAAGTGCCAAACTTCATCGACAGTGCCGAGCTTGAGGCTAGTTTCGAAGGCCTCTAGAGTTGCACTGCAATCAGACAAATCGACTTGGACGAAGTGGATGCGACCAGGAGCCAAGGCGCGTGCAATGTCGAGATACTCCTCTCGACCTCTGCACAAGTTGTCTAAGACCAGCAAGCGACGATCTTCTTTAGCTAGCAGAGGCAGCAAATTGCAACCGACAAATCCGGCGCCGCCGGCAATAATAGAAATGTTCATATTGTATTTTCCTAGAATTTTATCCACGACAAAGGAAGAATATCTCCACCAATTTTCCCAGAAGAAAACCACTTTGATGGTGCTATAACGATTTTATCTTTGTTTTTATTTAACCACGCACCCCACCAACTGAAAGAACTATTTGCAATAATATTGTGCTGACAAAGTGACATTAGCTGCATGTCGAGATAAGAGTTTAAGGCAACATTGCCCTCGACCACCAAAGAATTCTCCAAAATTGGACAAATTGTTTCCTTCGCCCAACTCGGATCATCTGTAAAGATGAAATAAAATGGATCTGGAACCAACTTTCTAATTAGTGCTGCAGCCTCCATATAGTAGGCCACAGAACACAATCCGTGAAATTTATTAGCTTTCGGATTATTAACATAGTCCCCACGTCGAACATGCAGAGAAATCGAGTTAATGCCAACAATCTTCTCTACCGTCAAGGAAAGTGCCTCGGGTAAAGGTTGAGTAAATTCAAAATCATCTCGAATTAAATTACTGTGGCGAGAAAAGAAAAATTCACTTTGCCAATACCCATGGGCATATATACATGAAGCAGATCGCAGGGATTTATCATCTTTAGAATTTGAGTCATCATAGAAAAACCAATTTGGGCGACAGAACTTCGGAAATATTGAGAAAGCCTTCCTGATGTTTGCGTTTGAATACATCCCAAGATAGTCGGAAATGTTACCGTTAGCGATATCGCTTCTAATGCCGAATACTCGTTCCAATTCATATCCATTATATAACTCATAATCAGCGAAAGAATCTACCGCCAAAACCAAATGACGAGCAAAATCAATAGACAACGATTTATATGCGGCATATTGAAACATTTGATTTCCGAGGCCACCACAAATGTTTCCGAGAAGAATTTTGTTTTTCATTATTAAATCAGAAATATCTACCAATTGATCTAATTGGATTCCAAACCAAACGAAAGCTGGCCCATACTAAAATTTCAACGCATTGGCACAAGAGGCTTGATTTTAAGCAAGGGAGAAGTTTCAACGTTCGACGGTCACAGAGATAATTACGCTCAGCCTCAGAAATTTCTTTTAACTCGGGTTTGATTTGACGTGAAATTGAAGCCGGCCTATTAATTATTGAGCAAACAGAGTGATAATCCAGGAATAACCACTCCTTTGTTTTAAGTCTTAATCTGTAATAAAAATCAACATCAACAAACCAGCGAAGATTTATGTCAAAAAAAACAGAAAGACTTTTCCTGAATATCAGGCAGGAAACTGGGCCAATAAAATTTCGGCAGTAAATATATTCTGGGATTATACTAATTAGCAATCTAGACAGAAAAAGTGGAAAATGAGTAACAGAACGTTGCCCTTCGTTTTTAAGAAGTTTTACTCTTCCGACAACTACATCTGACTTTCCACTAGAGATTTCGTTGACCGCACGATAGAATTCACCTGGGGCTAAAAAGAATTCATCGTGATGTAGAAGAACTAAAATCTCTGAATTAGCACTAGAAATAAGATGATTCCAATTATTTACCGCCCCCAAACCAAGCGAATTTCTGTGGTATTTAATGACCCCTTTCCTAGCCAGATCATGCGACTCAACAAGATTCTCGATACGGTCGGTGGACGAATCATCGGAAATGATGATCTCAAATGCAGTCGCATCTACATTGATTAAGCCGTCAAGTATCCTAGAAATACCCTCAGGGTACTCATAAGCAGGAATCAAGATCGAGCATTTGGGCCTCCTCCCACAAGACATGTCATGCATGCTAAAAGAATCTCCATATGTTACCACCGATTAAAGCATACGAATAAATAATAGAAATGCCAAGAATGATTGTAAGCATGACTGCTTGCAGAAAAGAAAATGATAGTCTTTCTCCAACAGATGTTCTCGAAATCAACAAATGAACAAGTAATGTCTGGAATGCCAAATCAGCGAGTCTATAAAAGTAGGCATAATTAATTACATTACCTTGTGTGTAAACAAATAGAACCCCGACACAAATTAATATATAATTAAAAAAATATCGTTCAATAGCTTTGTAAAACACCAATAAAATAAGAAGGACGAAGGCAGCATATACGAGTGCGATTCGAGGAAAAGTATCCTCAAGGTCTGCAAAATGTCGCGTGAAATAATCCGGAGCAATCGCCAGAAATATAAGCATCCCGGTCGATAGAAAGATCTTTCCTGATGCTGGCGAAAGAAGAAAGGCCCACGCTGGCGCTAAGGTATGAAGCGGAAATGTCAAAGCCATCAGCAAATACTTGTTTGCATAAGGAAGTAACAAAATAATAAGTGTGACAACCAGTGAATATCTGCAAGTATTGATATCCATAACCACCGATGTAGCCAAAAATACGGGAAATGTCAGTCTTGTTTTGAATTTCGTAAAAAAAACATAAGAACGACAAAAAGCGGCAAAACCATAGAGCAAATCCAAACTAACATTTGGAGTCGTAAAACCAAATACCCCATCCCATAAAACGAGTAAAATGGTATTGTTTAGCAATATCTCGAGAACGCCTTCATATCCATTATCCCTATAGTAGACAATTGAATCAATTAAGGCGTTATAGTCAAAAGACCAATATCTGGCAATATACGATATCCATAATCCATAAGCACACGAAAAAACGAATATCAGGAACTTGTATTCGTTCTGCTTCATAACCCGTGCGATATTTGCTTGTACTTAATAGCCAAACGGTCAATCTGATGAGAAATATAGTTCGTAACAAAAGGAGTTCGTCTATTTTCAATGTGTTGCGCGCCCCCTTCCATTATGTGTAGTACTTTAGCGAATTTTTTTATGCAATCTAATTGATATCTTGACGAGAATTTTTCACGTAACTCGTTGATACCCTTTTCCAATTCAGAAAACACAGATGGGTTTGAGTCAATTATGCGAACTCTTTCTAAAATTTTCGTCGAAAATTCTTTTATGTCGCAAACATTAATTTCTGTAAAAATTGGCCTTTTCCAATACTCTCTGCCACCATTTCCATGGTACCCAATAACGTAGTTTCCAGATATCGCAGCTTCGACGGGAGGGGCAGGCAATCCCTCAAAAGAACCAAAAGATATATATATCGACGATTTATTTAGAGTGGATTCCAATTCGTTACGAGACATGCGCTCAATTGGCACCAATCGCCAATCGACAGGAAGTCTTTTTTCGATGCAGTCGAGAGTTAATTGAATATGATCAATATTCTTTCTCGGCATATAGGAAATTAATTTTTCCTTGTGCGCAACATTAAATTCAAGTTTACTTTCGACAGGAAAAGACCATATAGTACGAATCAATTTGCCCTCTGTCTGGGGGTACATTTCTAGAATCATCGCCTCGGTATCTTCGGAGATGCATAAAATGTATTTTGCATTACTGAATACGTTATTAATTAAGTTTTTGTCGTTATACTTCTGTATCGTTCTGATAATGTAAGGATTCTGAATGAACAGAGAGTAATTATCGTGTCCGTTTAAATTTTCATAGGTTGCCTGTCCAATATATACATCTGGAATGACTAGGTGATCTGCATTAGAAATTTGATGATGCGTATATACTGGAGTCGGTGCATCTGCAAATCCGTAAATATAGTTTTGCAGGGGATGAAGCACATAAGCATCCATTCCAATCTCCCGAAGGGTTCTTACATAATTATAAATAACTCGAACCCCACCAGTCGGTTTTCTGGGCATTGATGATAAAAATAGAATCTTCATTCTCAGATTTCTTTATTAATTTGGCGCCAAAATGACAATCTCATATAAACGTATATGCAAATTGTGCTTGCAAGTAAAGACAATCCGGCACCAAGAGCTCCGAAAGTGGATGAACTTGTTATCACTAACAAGACATTAACTGCTGAGCCAAATAGAATGGATTTTAAAAATCTTCTGTCACCCGATATAGACAGCAGGCCGAGATTGCCCCAAAGCACAGCTAACGAACCAAAGAGCGGAACAAACGAAAATATTAAAATACGTAATGGATCAGAATTATAATTAGCACCATAATATAACGAAAATAATTGCGCTCCGAAATAGAAGCTGATCACCGATATCGGAAGACACATTGCAATCAAAAACATCTCAATCTTCCTCAAGGCTGATAAATATATTAGTCTATTATAGTTCAGGCCAATTACAAACTTAGGGAATAAAATGCTTAATGCGGTTGTTATAAAGTATTCAATGGATTTGAAAATTTTTTCAGTCGACGAGTAATTTGCTACTTCGGTTAAGCTTGATAGCTCCGCTAATATTATTGCGGGAAGAGCAGAGTATAGAGTTATAAGAAGCGAACCAAGCGAAACATTAAAATCTTTCCGAATTTTTTGTATGGTATTAGGGGGGTGAATTACGATACGCGCTCCACGGCATTCTAAATATAAATGCACCCAAGCAAGCACCAGCGATACTGCACCACCTATACAGTAATAGGCAATGATGTCTGACGGCGTTGATAACTCACTAATATTTATCACAAGAAGAAGTAAGCCTACTAGTCTGCCGCCTGCAACGTAGAGGGCGTTAAATCGACTTTTTTGCATCCCAATAAAAAACCAACTGGGCTGAAATGACATTAGGAATACATAAATTATTATTACCGAAATGTCGCCGGAATACTTGTTACCCCATATCACCATCAAGGCCAAGGAAGACATTAAAAATAACCCGGACTTTATAACGGCCGTTTCTGTAACAACATTTAGTACCTCTTGCTTATTGTATGATTCTTGCGCTATATTTCGCGTCGCTGTAATATTGAAGCCGTACTCGCAAATTGTAATAAAAACACCTGAAATTGAAAGATAAAGCAAAACCCTTCCGAATTCTTGTTGCGGTATAGTGTGCGAAATGTACGGGAGTGCAATCAATGGGGCAATGAATCCAACAAGCATGGAGCCCCAGTTAGCAAGAATATCTACCTTCGTTGACATTGAATTCAATTATTGGTAATTAATTTTTTTATTCATCACACACCTAACTCCTCGCAATAGATCTTCAAATACTTGTCGGCCTGACCTATTCAAATAAATGTCTGGGTGAAGACAGTCCATAAAGGCCTTATCAATTTTCGGCACATTAGTAAAATACAGCTCTTCTACGCTTGAATTCTTTTTTACGTAGAGAAAAGTATTTTGCCTGTAGCATGCCTCAACCTCACTGTTTCCCCAAAACTTAGGTCGAAACAGATCTAAAGGATAAAAGCCTCTCTTTTCGAAGAGTTGAGCCCAATAGCTTGGGAATTGCTCATTTAAATGATTTGTTCCTCCTTGGTATTTTGAAGCTGCAGCAAACAAAATTAAACTCGAAGTTGAGCAAATATAGTTTATGAATTTATCCGCACACTCTTCTCTAAGGTGTTCAGCCACCTCTAGAGATATTGCCAGATCATAAAAACCGCTTGTTTCTTTTTGTTCAAGTTTTTCGAGATCTACTGGCGAGAAGTTGATAGAAGAACTTAATAATTTTCCATCATTCCACAGCCCATCTAGACCTACAAGCTCGGTAGCCCCGAGGTCTTCCGCAGCTTTTAACCATGTTCCCCTGCCGCAACCAATATCAATAATTGAAGATGCTTTTATGTATCCAAATAGATGATGCAGAAATATCCTGGCCGATCGAAGCGATCTTGAGATATTGTAATCGTAGAATGACTCATTGTAATAAGAACCAAGATTAATCATATTTTATATTCCTTTTAGAGCATCGATTGCATTTGTGATTGAGTAATGGTGGTTTCCTATGAACAATCCATTTTTGTCAATTATCTCTGCGTTTGTAAGATCACCAAAAATTGAAAAGTTAAAATATTTCACGACATCATTTTTTGCAAAATTTCCAGCAACTATCGGCCTGCACTCAAAGCCAATAGAATTCAATTTTTCAATTAGTTCTGTCCTAGTCAGTATGCTTCCGGGTTTAATCACCAAACTGAAGCCAAACCAACTACTCTCACCAATTTCTTGCTGTATGAGTAAATCAGGGTGTGCGCTCATTGCAGATTGAAAATCTCTCCCGTTTTTTCTGCGTTCTTCAATCATTTTAGGCAAGCGTTTTAGTTGCTCAAGGCCTATAGCGCCCTCAAGTTCTAATGGGCGAACATTGAAGCCGGGCAATACAAATCTGAATGATTCTTCGAATGGGTCATCACTTTTCGTTCCGCACACATGGTTGTTTTTGGGTAGGTTACGTGTCCACCCGTGCGCTCTTAGTGATAGAAGAATGTGATGCAACTCCTCATCATCGGTGACAATGAGCCCCCCCTCCATTGTTGATATATGGTGGCTAAAGAACGAGCTGTAACTGCCCATGATACCAAAGGTGCCTGCATATTTACCTTTGTATTTTGCCCCCATAGATTCACAATTATCCTCAATCAAAACAACGTCGCGCTCGCCGATTATTTCATTAATCCGATCAAAATCATTTGGGTTCCCAAGCAGGTTTACCGCCATTATCATGCGCGTGTTTTCTGTAACCGCTTGTTCTAATTTTTTAAGATCGTAATTAAGAGTCGCCAAATCGATGTCTACGAACTTTATTTTCAGCCCATACTGATAAAGTGGGTAGTACGTCGTGCTCCATGAAACAGCAGGGACAATGACTTCGTCCCCTCGCTTTAGCTTCAGTTTTGGATTTTTACAGTAAAAGAGTGCAGCCACCATTAGCAAATTCGCCGAGGAGCCAGAGTTCACCATGACGCAATATTTACTACCCACATAATCTGCAAACGCTTTTTCAAAGGCATCAACTTTTGCACCCATAGTGAACATCCCAGATGCTATGACGCTTTGCATTGCGTCTATTTCTTCTTTGCCCCAGGTTGCCGTAGCCAACGGATATTTGTAACTCATCGCTGATATTCCTTTAAATAAAACTGGTAGGCACTTTCAATACCGGATTTTAGGTCTGTCTTTGCTGTCCATCCCCATGCTTGCTGTCGTTCGGTACTTACAAGTTTTCGTGCCATGCCGACCGGTTTGCTTGTGTCGTGAACAAAGGTTCCGGTGTACCCCATCACTTCGGCAGCAGCTTGGTAATACTCGTTGATGCTTCGGTCGTTTCCCACACCTACGTTCATCATGGCAGGCAGAGCGTCAATCTCTTTAATTGCGCGAATCAACGCGTCTACCAGATCGCCGGCGTACATAAATTCCCGGCGCGCTGTTCCATCTCCCCATATATCTACTGTAGGCAGACCATCTCTCTTTGCGAGGTGGACTTTGTGGATGATTGCCGGGATCAGGTGCGAGTGCGCTGGGTCAAATTTGTCGTGACGTCCATACAGGTTGCAGGGAATGAGTGTCTTGTATTGAAAGCTCGCATCTTCGCGCGTGATGTATTCACACAGACGAGCGGTAACAACTTTGGCCAATGCATAGCCTTCATTGGTCGGCTCCAGTTCTCCCTTAAGCACCATCTCTTCTCTCAACGACTCGTTATGGTTGCGCGGATACATGCAGGAACTACCCAGATTAAGCAGCCGTTTGATGCCCGCCTGCCGCGACGCCCAGACGATGTTGCGCCCCATGTCAAGATTTTCCAGCAAAAAGCCGACCGGCTCGCGCATATTGGCTTGGATGCCGCCGACCTTACCTGCTGAATGAATGACCATGTCAGGACGATGCTCGGCAAGATAGTCTTGCACTGACTTGAAGTCGCACAAATTCAACTCACCGCTACGGGGTGCCAGCATCTCGAACTCACTAATGGCCGGATGTTCGAGCAGGTTACGCCCAACCATGCCACCACCGCCCGTCAGCAATATACGAAGTTTCCCCATATTTACTCGTGCGGAATAAATGCAGCGTAGCCGTGCTTCTTCACCAACTCGTCACGCTCTGCAGACTTAAGGTCTTCGCGCACCATCTCACAGACCAGTTGGTCGAAACTGATCTTTGGCGTCCAACCGAGCTTGCTCTTGGCCTTACCGGGATCACCTAGCAGGGTCTCGACTTCAGTCGGGCGGAAGTAACGCGGATCGACGGCAACTATGCATTTGCCAGAAGCGTCATAACCTTTTTCATCCACGCCCCTCCCTCTCCAGGTGACAATCATTCCCAGTTCCTTGGCTGCTGCATTGACGAAGTCGCGCACGCTGTATTGCACGCCGGTAGCAATGACGAAATCTTCCGGCTTGTCCTGCTGCAGCATCAACCATTGCATTTCGACATAGTCTTTGGCATGACCCCAGTCGCGCTTGGCATCCATATTCCCCAAATAAAGGCATTCCTGCAGACCAAGCTTGATGCGCGCCAGGGCACGGGTGATCTTGCGTGTAACAAAAGTTTCACCACGGATCGGACTTTCATGGTTGAACAGGATGCCGTTGCAAGCGTAGATGCCGTAAGCCTCGCGGTAGTTGACGGTGATCCAGTAAGCGTACAGCTTGGCCACGGCATAGGGGCTGCGCGGGTAGAACGGCGTGGTCTCTTTCTGGGGTATCTCTTGCACCAGGCCATACAGTTCGGAAGTAGAAGCCTGGTAGAAGCGAGTCTTTTGGGTCAGCTCCAGCATACGGATCGCTTCGAGAATACGCAGTGCCCCCAGCGCGTCGGAATTGGCAGTGTATTCCGGCTCCTCGAACGACACGGCCACATGGCTCTGCGCGGCGAGATTGTAGATTTCGTCCGGTTGCACTTTCTGGATGATGTGTGTGAGGCTGGACGAGTCGGTCATATCACCGTGGTGCAGTACGAAACGTCCATCCGAGACATGCGGGTCCTGGAATAGGTGATCGATACGGTCGGTATTGAACAGGGATGTGCGGCGCTTGATACCGTGAACCTCATAGCCTTTTTCGAGTAGTAACTCTGCCAAATAAGCCCCATCCTGACCGGTTACGCCAGTGATTAATGCGATTTTTTTCATTTGTTTCTTCCGTAGCTATCCTCAAATCGAACAATGTCATCTTCACCTAGGTAACTGCCTGATTGAACCTCAATGATTTCCAAAGGGATCGTCCCGGGGTTGGTCAGGCGGTGGACTTCACCTAGGGGAATGTAGGTGGACTGGTTTTCGGTCAAGGTCAGTACCTTGTCGCCGTTGGTAATCTCGGCCGTGCCAGTCACCACGATCCAATGCTCTGCACGATGATGGTGTTTTTGCAAGCTGAGGCTGGCTTTTGGCTTGACCTGAATGCGTTTAACCTTAAATCGACCGCCCTCGTCGATGCTGTCGTACCAACCCCATGGGCGATGCACTTTGCGATGCAGCGTGTGCTCTTCGCGTTTTGTTTTCTGCAGCTGGGTAACGATGTGTTTGACGTCTTGGCTGCGGGACTTGTCGGCCACCAAC
>Ga0172367_10005259_pt1 | contig 15713 bp, 14 predicted proteins | sample Lak10m_FD_114542 | JGI IMG/M metagenome (GOLD analysis project Ga0172367, IMG submission 114542) | Freshwater microbial communities from Kabuno Bay, South-Kivu, Congo - kab_022012_10m | ecosystem: Environmental > Aquatic > Freshwater > Lake | place: Democratic Republic of the Congo: South-Kivu...
ACTATAAGACCTGAACAGAGTAAATCTGTGAAGGCTGGTGCTATGAAGCAGAAACTCTAAGAAGTGATTCTTGGAATCTCAGTCGCTTCAGCGCTGAGAGTAGTCAACAAAGCACTCCTACCAACTCCACCAAGATTAAATACTAATATTGTCCCTACCTTTCTGAAATAATTGCCGAATCAATATGGGTTTGCTTCAGTTTCCAGTGGAAATCTTAGCCCTTCTTTCTTCAATTCTACGAATTGGATGGGTAGGCAGCCAGAGCAACGCCGCCTTTTTTTAGAATTTCCGTTTTGACACAAAAAAATCATAAAAGGATCTGAAAATTAGTTCAATTCAATTTTTCCATCCCTACGTCAATGACCAGCATAACGTAACCAGACCAAGGGGTACAAAGGCAGACTTTCAACTACTAATCCCATTCCCGATCATGCTTAATAGAACGATTGATCTTGTAAAATTAAGGCTTTATGCTTGGGCACTGGAGCATCCCCCTCGCTTTCAGTGGGAAACGGGGTGCGAAAATTATGGATCAGATGTTCTACTTAAAAACACCCATCAAGGGGGTTCTGGAAAATGTACTATTATAGTATTACATTCCCCCCCCCCCCGCACACTCCGTTTATTCCGGATGCCGCCCCCCACATAATGGTAATACTAGATTAAGTCGGAAATTTCAAAACGAATTGACCAAGGAAATTCTTTATCAATTTCATTGGGCTAAACGTCTAGTTGATGGACAAAGTTTAGACGAAGTTTAATGACCTTTCAATCCTTTTGAGTTTCCCTGTCAGCTTTAGCTTCACCTCTGAAAATGCTTAAGAGTTAAATGGATTCCATGGATAACTTGGATGAATATTGGTCGTCAGAATTGAATCGGCGATTAAAAGGTGAGATTTTAATTGGTGACGATACCCCAGATAATATCCGGGTGTTATCTTCAATGTTGATCGATCGGGGACATGAAGTGCGTAAAGCATTAAATGGTGAACGCACTATTGCTTCTGCCCTGTCCGATCCACCTGATATTATCCTTTTGGATGTTGTCATGCCTGACATGAATGGTTATGATGTTTGCCAACATCTGAAATCTCAAGTACTTACTCGCAACATTCCGGTTTTATTCATCAGTGCTTTGGATAATGTGTTTGATAAACTAAAAGGGTTTGATGCAGGGGGGGTTGACTACATCACAAAACCATTTCAAGAAATTGAAGTGATGGCTCGGGTTAATACCCAACTTCGGATACGGAATTTACAAGAACGCTTAATCAAACAAAATGATTTACTAGAGCAATCGAATCGAGAATTAGAAGGGTTTGCCCACACCCTCTCCCATGATTTACAGCAACCGTTACAAAGTATTATCGGATTTTCCAACTTACTCTTAAACCAGACCGCCACTCCTTTAGATGCCCAAGTATATGAATATGTCCAACGTATTCATGGTGCTGGCAATCGAATGCAGCAGTTTATTGAATATCTGTTAAGTAGTGCCCATTTCAATGGGATTAATCAATTCTGTCAAGATGTTGATTGCAATCTGGTGATCAACCAGGTACGTCAAGATTTACAGTTTGATTTAACCAAACATTCCCCCCATTTAGATTACCTTCCCTTACCTACCGTAAAAGGGTATCCAATTCAATTAACCCAACTGTTTCAAAATTTGATTTCTAATGCTTTGAAGTATAAACACCCAGAACGGATACTTCAACTAACCATTACCGCTACTCTAAAGACAGATCACTATCTGTTTACCATTCAAGATAATGGAATAGGGATTAAATCTGAGAATTTACACTCCATTTTTCAATTATTCTACCGGGCTGATGAAGTACAAACCATTTCGGGTTCTGGTATTGGTTTAGCCATCTGTAAGAAGATTGTAGAAAATCACCAGGGAACTATTTGGGCTGAGTCAGAATGGGGAAATGGAACAACAATTTTTTTCACGTTGGCAGTTTGAATCCTCTAATTCGTATGGGATTAGAATTGGTCAGTGGGAAATAAATGTTATAGTCCACTTGTGCCATAATATTCACAGTAAGTTGCCAGTTCTTGCGGTTTCTCGTCAACCCTCTTAGCAGCCTACTAAACAGACAAACTCTGGGAAGGGGTTTCCCCTCAGCCATAGGAGTCTGAGTCTAAATGATGAATCCCCATGATTTCTTTTCTTTCCAATCCGTCAGACTATCTAGCCTCCCCTGATCTATTCAGTGAGCTTACAGAAAAAAACCAACTTACCCTGATTGAATCTTGTTTAGATAAGGGTGAGGAAGGGTTGGCTGAATTGATTAGGTTTCTACACGATCGCTCCACCCATCCCCCAACTTTGGCAATGGGCAAAGCCTATCAAGCTTTATTTAACAGCTCATCATCCCATGCCAGACATTTTTTGGAAGTCCACCTACCATCCGGCATTACTCCCCTAGTATCAGCCCATGGATTAGATTACAGCCAGTTACACCACCTGTTAGCCACCCGGAACTTCCAAGATGCCGATCGCCTGACATTGGGTAAGTTGTGTGAACTATCCGGGGAGCAAGCAGTTAAGCGTAATTGGATTTACTTTTCTGAAGTCACTCATTTTTCCGTTATAGACCTGCAAACCATTAATTCTCTTTGGTTTTTTTATTCTGAAGGTCGGTTTGGGTTCTCAGTACAGCGAGAATTATGGTTAGGGGTTGGAAAAGACTGGGAGAAATTATGGAAAAAAATTGGCTGGAAGAATTCTAATATCTGGACTCGTTACCCTCAGGAGTTTACCTGGGATTTAACAGCCCCCAGAGGTCACCTACCGTTATCCAATCAATTACGAGGAGTACAAGTGATGAAGGCATTACTAACTCACTCAGCATGGGAGGTTTAACGTGGGTCAGTCTTGGGATATTGGTCGTTTTATCAAAACCCTTATTTATTTTGATTCTATTCCTCCTATTCGTTGTATTAAGTCTATGTTTTTCAGCACTCCGCCTTTGCCCCCGCCTTTACCCTTAGCCAACATATTATTTGACTTTCGTCAATCTAATATGGCAATTAACCAAATTTGGGGAGTCTTAGATGATGTGGTTATGGGAGGAGCCAGCGCCAGCCAGATTCAACAATCATCATCGGGGTTGGTATTCAAGGGAGTGGTATCCACTGCAAATTCTGGCGGTTTTGCTTCTGTTCGCACACGGAACTTTCAACCCCCCCTGAACTTAAGTCAGTTCCGCGGTTTATCCCTCCATCTACAAGGAGATGGTAATCGCTATAAATTTTTAATCCGAGACGAAAATACATGGGATAGTCTGGCTTATTCCTATTCCTTTTCAACAACTGCTCAGGAATGGGCAACCGTCAGGATTCCGTTTGACCAACTAATCCCGGTATTTCGGGCTAAAACGGTAAAAACTGCTGCCCCTTTGGACACCAGTCGTATTCAATCTTTACAACTGATGCTCAGTAAGTTCGAATATGACGGAAACCTAAATCCCCAATTTACACCCGGTCAATTTCAGTTACTCCTGGAGTCCATCCATTTATACTAGCTTATATCATTTCCCTCTCCTCTCTAAGTAGGTGGTCAACTCTAGGTTCCTCAAACTGCCATCGAGTTCGCCTAGGTCGGGCATCTAGGTAACAACGATAGGGAAATTGACGATACTTTCCTAATCCACCTGGCCACCACGGATCCAGTGCCCAGAACATTTGACTACCCGTTAGTCCATCTATCCAGAAGTCAATGGCATCTCCAATAAAATGACGATCGTTCACCAAGTCTTTGGTGTCAGAGGTAGGTGAAACATACCAACGGAAAATATGAAAGGGACGACCCAGGCGATCGCGGGCAGGTTGAACTCGTTGAGCCATGGAGACAATGGCATCGACTGTAACTTGGTCAGGTGGCAGATAGGTGCCCCCAAGGGTAGCATCTGCCCACGTAAAGCTACCAGTAGTAATAATTGCGCTATGCATCTGCAAATTATCTGGAGTCCATTGGTCTGGGGGGTTAGGAAATAGAACTGGGGTTGGAACCGGGGGAGCATCAAGACCATCCTTAGGAGCCCATGCCATCCGTTTCAACTCTATTGTTAAAAATTCAATGACCCCATCCCTGTCCGGTAATTGTTGCCAAAGTTGAACCAATTTCAGTAGTCCCTGCCGTTGTTGTTCCTGTTGGTGATAAATTCCTGAAACCCGTTGACTAAAGCTTAGCAAGGCTCGGTCTAATTGTTTTACCGCATTACTCAACGTCTCATGATCCCGGTTCTCCTGGGTCAACGTATCCGGGTTAATGCCCAGATCAATGAGGGTAGCAGCAGGGGAATGAAATCCATGCCAAATCCGATAACTTTCCGTCAAAGCATAGCGTTGTTCTTTTTTTCGACGGTACTGTCGGGGAAGGGAATGAATAAAGGCAATTAAGGCAGAATCCAGTTGTTCGGGAGTTATTTGGGGAGATGAGGATTGATATAGGGAAATGATGGCTGACTCCCGTGACTCCAACTCTCGCCATAATTGTACCAACTGCAATAGGGCTTCCCGTTGGGGAGGGAAGTTGCCATAACGATCCCCTAATTGGTGTATAAATTCCATGAGGGGTTGATCTAACCCGGCTGGTTCCATTCTCATGGGATGGAGGTGAATGGGTGAATTAGATGCCAATAGGGTTGCCATGGCAGCTTGATCACTATCCAACCGTCGCCAGGTACGAACTAGCGTCAATAGTGCCTGCCGTTGGGCTGGGGTACCCAGGTAGAATTGAGGAACGTGGTCGGTAAATGACAGCAGTGCCGAATCTAGAAATGACAGGTCTGAAGGCAAGGGTTGACCTTGGATATCGAGTTCATAATTATGAATATATTCCCAAAGTAATTTACTCCCATCACAAGACTCTATCCGAGCTGTTAGGGGTTCGTTGGATGGTGGCAAATACCCTTTGGCTAAGGTTTGAATGAAGCGATCGCCATAACGCCCCCGTTCATGATCCCAAAGTTCACCAGACCTCCATCCCTGTTCCCCAAGGAAATCGATGAGACTACGCACACTGTTTGCAGCACTGTATACCTGACCAACCAATGAGTTCACTTGTTCAAGGGGAATCCGATTAGCCGGGGTAATCCCCAAGCCTGTATCCCCATCGGGTAGAACAGGATGGGGATGGGTTAAATACAGGGCAGTTAAGATGGGTTTGTGGATCCCATAGTGGAATGCAGCTTCTGTAAAAATTAAGCGTTGATGACCCAGTAAACCCTTACCCATAACGTTTACTCTAAGAGGGGATTTAATCCAGGGTGCAGGAGTTGAACCTGCCTAGCGCGAATTATGAGTTCGCTGCCTCAACCGCTCGGCCAACCCTGGGAATGATAATGATAATGATGGGGGACTACCTTTCAAGGATGAAAGAGTGATCCGATACATCTTGCCATTGAATACCAATTGACTTGAATTTATTTTCGAGGGTACAGTCTAGTTTAGGATTAGGACATTTTTATATTATCATTATGCGAAAGGAAAGATAAATCTAACCCTGTATTTTTTGTCCAAATCTGTGGAAAACCCTAACTCGTTGGAACCGGGGCGGAGTTAACACAATTAGTGAATAGTGAATAGTGTTCGGTGAATTATACAAAATACCAGTATGAGTATTAAAATGCAGTTTGATTGATTTCATTTACCACCCCTATGACAACAGAACACTATTCTCAATCCACTGCCTTTCTGGATGATGCCGTTCGTGTGCAGGTACTCAGTGAAGCACTTCCTTACATTCAGGAATTTTCAGGTCGCACCGTTGTCATCAAGTATGGCGGGGCTGCCATGAAAGAGGGACATCTGAAGGAACGGGTGATTCGAGATATTGTCTTTTTATCCTGTGTTGGGGTGCGTCCTGTAGTGGTGCATGGAGGGGGTCCAGAAATCAACAGTTGGTTAGATAAGTTGGGAATCGAACCCCAGTTCAAAAATGGTTTACGAGTCACTGATGCTGCAACGATGGATGTGGTAGAAATGGTTTTGGTGGGACGGGTAAACAAGGAAATTGTAGCACTTATCAATCAGTCGGGTGGCTTAGCAGTTGGTCTGTGTGGTAAGGATGGAAATCTTATTCGTGCCCGACCCCAAGGTGCCGATGATATTGGGTTTGTTGGAGAAGTCAGTTCAGTTAAAGTCACTATTTTAAATTCCCTGGTGAAGAGTGGCTATATTCCAGTGGTGTCTAGTGTGGCTGCCGATGAACATGGACAAGCCTATAATATCAATGCCGATACTGTGGCGGGGGAGTTGGCTGCGGCACTGGGGGCAGAGAAGTTGATTTTACTCACCGATACATCGGGTATTTTACAAAATTATCAGGATCCTTCTACCCTTATCCATCATCTAGATATCAGTGCAGCCCGAAAATTGATCTCAGACGGAATTGTATCAGGGGGGATGATTCCTAAGGTTAATTGTTGTGTCCGTTCCCTAGCTCAAGGAGTTAAGGCTGCCCACATCCTCGACGGACGCATACCCCATGCCCTGCTCCTGGAAATCTTTAGCGATCGCGGCATTGGCAGTATGATCGTTGCTTAGGGTTAGTTATGTCAGCCATGCCGAAGCCAAGGGTATAAGACCTATTTTTTGATAAAATTAATGGATAATGTTCATCATTGCCCTGATCTTTTTGAATGGAGAGGTGAATTCATGGCTGATATTGTTGACTTGGCAGTGGGTGCCGGCATGTTTAAAACATTGGTAGCCGCAGTACAGATTGCCGGTTTAGTAGATGCCCTTAAAAGTCCAGGACCATTCACCGTATTTGCTCCCAATGACGATGCCTTTGCCAAATTGCCGCCGGGTACAGTGGAATCCCTGGTCAAATCCCCCCATCAATTAGGACGGATTCTGACCTATCATGTGGTTGTTGGTAAATATAGTCAGGCAGACCTGGCAAATACAAAATCTCTCCCATCCTTGGAAGGATCACCCATTCGGATTGATTGCTCTGAAGGGTTTGAGGTGAAAAACGCCACGGTAATTGCAGCCAATATTGAAGCTGATAACGGGATTATCCATGTAATAGACCGGGTGATTTTAATGGGGGGTGACAGGGATGTGGATGTTAAAAATACAATTGAGTTTTGTACCCCTGAAGTGTAATTCACCCTCCCCCTTCACTGCCAATGATCTAGCCAGGATTGAAACATCAACACATTCCACAGGTGGGATTTCCAGTTATATCGACCATCCCGATGCTCTTCCCAAATCCGCCGTATGGATTGGGGGTGAAAAAACCCTTCTGTTCTTAGGCGGTTCTCTGCCAGCAGGGATTCCACCCAATCCCGTAATTCTGGGCTACGCAACCAATCATTGAGAGGTACGCTGAACCCCATCTTAGGGCGTTCCACCAATTGGGCAGGTACATATTGATGTAGTACCTGGCGCAATAGCCACTTTCCTTGACCTCTCCTTACTTTTAGATGTAACGGTAGCTTGCAGGCAAATTCTGCAACTCGATGATCAAGTAGGGGGGCTCGAGATTCTAATCCAACTCCCATGGTGGCGCGGTCAACCTTCACCAAGATTTGGTCTGGTAATTCCATGCGACCATCTAAATTCATGAATGCCTCTAGCATGTGGGGAAGGGGAGCCCATTGACGGAAATCATCCATCACGGTGGGTAATTCTATGCCATCAATTACCACTGAAGCAGGGTCTTGCCATTGGGAAATAAGGTGGCGATACAGTCCAGGGGCATAGGGTTCCTTTAAGACCCCAGCCAATCGATATAGGCTTTCACCCGGAGCGAAGTAAAGGGAGGGTAAGTGTAAACGGTCAAACCAATCATTCCAATCTTGGGGGGTGAGTTGGGTAATTAAATGAGACACCAATTGCCGTATTCTAAACGGCAACCACCGGATTCCATGCCAAATCCGTTGTCCCCAAAAGTATTGGGAATATCCGCCTAACAGTTCATCTCCCCCGTCTCCAGATAAACTAACCGTCACATGCTGACGTGCCAATTGGGAAACTAAAAACGTGGGGATTTGGGAAGAATCGGCAAATGGTTCATCATATAAACTAGGCAGTTGGGGAATAACAGCCATACAGTCTTGGGCTGTTACATAAAGGTCAGTATGATCACATCCTAAATAGTGAGCCACCTTCCTTGCCTGTTCCGCTTCATTATACTTGGTCTCATGAAAGCCAATGGTAAACGTCTTCACCGGGCGATCGCTCTGGGCTTGCATCAGGGCCACAATGGTAGACGAGTCAATTCCTCCAGACAGAAATGCCCCCAAGGGGACATCAGCAACCATTTGTTGGCTTACCACTCCTCTGAGTAAATGGTCGAATGCGGCGATTGCTTCCGAATCTGAGGGTTGCCAACCCACCCGGATTCCCTGTTCTGCTTCATTTTTTAAGCACCAATAAGGCTGGGGCTGACACGTTGTCCAGTGGGAACGGGAGACCGTCAGTAACGTACCGGGGGGTAGTTTATAGATACCAGTATAAATTGAGTAGGGAGATGGAATATAGTTATAGCGCAACAACAGGGTAATGGCATCCCGATTGATGTGGGGATAGAAATAGGGATGGGCATGAATTCCCTTTAATTCTGAAGCAAAAAATAAAAAAGAACCCAGTTGATTAGATTGCCAACCGTAGTACAGCGGCTTTTCCCCCAGTCGGTCTCGCCCTAAATATAACAGTTGCTCCCGCTGATCCCACAGGGCAAACGCAAACATCCCCACACAGCGGGAGAGGCATGGTTGTACCCCCCACTGACTGATCCCCGCCAGTAGGACTTCTGTATCAGAATGACCCCGAAATCCATGACCCAGTTGGATTAATTGTTGGCGCAAGTCTAGATAATTATAGATTTCACCGTTGAAAGTAATAATATAACGCCCGTTCTCGGATGTCATTGGTTGGTGACCTTCAGGGCTAAGATCCAGAATTGCCAGACGTCGATGACCAAACCCCAGTCCAATGCTGGGATCCACCCATGTTCCATGGTCATCTGGACCTCGATGGGCTAAACGATGGGTCATTTGTTCAATAATCGATTTTAATTCAATTGCTGATTCCGTACCTGACCGCTGCCAAAATCCTGCTATTCCACACATGCACCCCCTCTCCTTCCTACTATTTTCTTCCCTACTACCCTGGCGGCTTGAACCCTGGTTACTACCATTGATTGTAAGTTTTCTGTTTTAATCGAGAGTATCCCAATTTTACAAGTTTGAACTGATCTCTTAACCCCTTCTCCCAAAAATGAATAAGGCATCGTCACCCTATTCCAATTTAGTCCATCTGTTAGGATAACCTTAGCATAAAAAAACTGTAACTATGGCAAGAAAGAAACCATTGACCGTTGAATGGTCTGTGTGGCGGCGAGGGGGGTGGCATCTAGTGTTGGGATGGGGAATTGGTTTAATCCTTTGCGGTTGCACCCAATCCTTATCCCCATCCTTACCGGGGGATCGCCCCAGAGTAGTGGCAACCAATACCATATTAACGGATTTGACCCAACGAATTGGCGGGAATCGTATTCACCTCATCGGATTACTCAAACCGGGTACAGATCCCCATTTATATGAACCAGTCCCCCACGACAGCCGATCATTGGAACAGGCAGCCCTAATCCTTTACAATGGCTATAACTTGGAACCGGGAATTATCCGACTCATGGAATCAACGGGGGGGAATGCCCGCAAGTTGGCCGTCGGGGAAGTAGTTACCCCTCTCACCCTACAACGAAAGCAGTCCCAACCAGACCCCCATGTGTGGGGGGATGTGGGTAATGTCATGACCATGACCGGGGTCATCCGTGATGCCCTCATTGAATTGGATCCACAACAAAGTATTTTTTTTAAGCAAAACACAGACCAGCTCAATAGCGAACTGACCCGGCTTCATCACTGGATTAAAGACCAGATAAACACCATACCACGCTCCCAACGCCGTCTGGTTACCACCCATGATGCATTTCAATATTATGCCCATGCCTACGGACTAGAGGTTTTGGGAACACTCATTGGAATTAGCACGGAAGAACAACCCAGTGCCCAAACATTGAAGGAATTAGTGAATGCTATTCGGAGTGCCCAGATTCCCGTCATTTTTGCTGAAACTACCATTAATCCCCGATTGATCACCACAGTCGCCCAAGAATCTGGGGCACGTTTAGCCCGCCGCCGCCTCTATTCTGATTCCATTGGTGCCCCCACTAGTGATGCTTCTTCATATGTCCAAATGATGACAGCCAATACCAGGGCAATTGTGGAGGATTTAGGGGGATATTTTCACCCCTTTCCCGTGAATAAAATCCAGTAAACACCGGTATATCTACAGTTTTTTTGTAAAATATTTGCAAATCCCTTGCGTAAACACTTGGAATATGTCATGCTAAATTTCCATGTAAGTACAGTATATCGACTGTATTTTAGTAGTTAAAATCTTTAATAGGCATTATGAGGGAGTAGTTGTTATGGGGGATCCCATGGTTCAAACGTGTGTTACGAAATCATTTATCCTTAGGGATAGTTTAGGGGGAATCAAGTCAGTGGCTTCTTGGCGTACCGCAGCTCTATTAGCAGCGGGTCTCACCTTGGGGGGAGTCACAACTGCCTATGCCAATGGATCATCGGTTAACGGCGTGCTGGTAGCCACCGTTGGGTTGGGAAGTTTACAAGGGGTGGCATCAACCGCTGCCAGCGGGGCAACAGGCTTACCCCAACTCAAAACTCCCACATTGATCAGTCAACAATCAGAAGTTGAAATTACCCTAGTATCTTTTGCAGTTACCAAAGCTGCCTACGACCAGATTATTCCCCGATTTGTCAACGATTGGAAAAAGAAGACGGGTCAATCAGTCCTCATCAGAACTAGTTTTGCTGGTTCTGGAACCCAAACCCGTGCAGTTTTGGATGGGTTGCCAGCAGACGTGGTTCACTTGGCTTTAGCTTCAGATACAAACCGATTAGTCAAGGGTAAACTCATCGAGCCTGGCTGGGAGAAACAAACACCCAATAATGGTATTGTAGCCCGCTCGGTGGTGGCAATTGAAACCCGCGACGGCAATCCCAAGAAAATCAATGGCTGGAAAGATTTAGCTCGTCCGGATGTCAGATGGATCACTGCGAATCCCAAAACCTCCGGCGTGGCTCGATGGAACTACCTAGCATTGTGGGGTTCGGTGTCTGAATCAGGGGGAACGGAAGCCCAAGCCAAAGATTTTGTTACCCAAGCTTTCAAGAATGTCCCCATTTTAGGCAAAGATGCCCGGGAGACCAGCGACATTTTCTACAAAAAGAAGCAAGGGGATGCAGTATTAAATTACGAAAGTGAAATCCTGGCAGCCACTGCCCAAGGACAAACCAATGCTTCCTACGTACTCCCGCAAACGAATATTTCCATTGATACACCAGTGACTGTGGTGGATGCAGTGGTTGATAAACGTAAAACTCGCAATGTGGCAGAAGCGTTTGTAAAATTTCTCTTCACCCCCATTGCCCAAAGAGATTTTGCCCGCGTCGGATTTCGTCCGGTGGAGCCAAAAGTGGCAAAAGACTTTGAAAAGAAGTATCCTCGGGTGAGTAAGCTTTACACCGTTAATGACTTAGGGGGTTGGGACGCAGTTGATAAAAAACACTTTGCCAACGGCGGTGTGTTTGACCAAATCTTTAAGCGTTAGGCTCAATTGACTATAAATAATCCCTTGTGGTAAAGCATCACAAGGGATTTAATTTTAAACTTAAATATTTCAGCCCTTCATTTTTCGGATCAGGCTTAAATGCTCCCACCAACGATTCAGGGGGTAATAGAGTAGGGGCGCCCATAAGCTCGTAAGTATAGCTGTACTTAAAGCAATACTTTGATGGTAGATCCAAATATCAGAAAGTTTAGCAGAAAAGGCCTGCCAGTCGGAAGAAAGGCTATTGGGAGAAGAACCAATGGGTGCAAATTTAACGACTTGATATTCAGATAGGCTTTCAGGGGGAAAATGTTGAAGGCAATATTGAAATGCAGTAGTTGTCTCTGCAACTACCACCATACCAAAAACAATTAAAGCAACAGAAATAAAGTCTTCATGAACATAGCGTTGTTTGCGGAGAAGGGTAGTAAGCATACCCACAATAGCCAAACTAAGGGCATGGGTAGGTTCTGCCGCAGTAAGCCCGTCTTGGATAAAACCAACACAGATTCCAGCAACAGTTCCTTGCCATATTGAGCGTTTCATACTCCACGAGACGACCCATATCAGCACCCAACTTGGGGCAGTCCCCATTAAATCAATTCCTGGCAACCTTAAAGGAGAAAGGATCACACAAATAAGTAATGATCCAACAATAATGAGGTAATTTAAGAAGTCAAGTCCTAGGGGTGTCAGTTGACTTAATTTAAGGGCAGCTTCAGTTTTAACCACTGGACTAAAAGGAGAAGGTCTAGACTTTTTATTGACAATACTAAAAAGTAGGAGAAATTAATTATTTTAGTTCTGGTTGATGAACAGTTACCCATTCTAAATAATTCACAGGAGCAGTTAATGCAATCACCGCTTCCGGTGCAGGACTTTTTGTGTAGTCAACTGACTCAACTTGACCAATTGGTAATGAACTAGGAAAAAGTTGGCTATAAGTTGAAGTGGAAATGACATCCCCTGGCTTGACATCTGGTACTTTTTCAAAAAAAGTTAATAGAGCCCGGTTACTGCCCTGTCCCCGCAAAAAACCCATAGCACGACTGCGACTAACAACCACTCCTACCCGACTTGCTGGATCACTAAGTAATAAAACTCGACTAGTGGTGGAACCAACTTGAATCACCCGACCCACTAGTCCACCTTGAGACATCACGATGGAATTCACCGTGATCCCTTCTGCCTGTCCACGACCTAAAATAATTTGATGCCACCATTGGTCGGGACTGCGACCAATAACGGGAGCGATAACACCAACGGATTTACTGGTGGACGTAATACCAACTAGATTACGCAAGACTTGGTTTTGATTTTCTACTTCCACCAGTCTTTCTTGTAATTCCAGTACTTGGGCATTTGTTACCGCATCTTGCTTGGCTGATGAATGTACCAATGGACGGGTAATTGTTCCGTATAAGTCCATTATATAAACACCATGGGTCTGCCTAATGAACCAGGCAGACCCTAGGGTAAAAAGAGTGGCTAACAGTTGAACCCCATTATAATCCCACCATCGCCTCAAAGTGTACATTTAATGTCTATTCCCTATACTGGTTAAAATTGATTACATTCAAACGGAGTAAAGCAAAAACTACAATCTATAATAAGAGATTCAGGAAAAAAACAATGTCTTTTTGATTACAGAACTTAATATTTCGTTACCCTGTCGCAGTGCTTGTAAAAACTCGTTTCAAGTCCTTAAAGTTTTCTAAAACCTGCCCCGTACCCAATACCACACAGTTTAAGGGATTGGTTGCAACGTGGGTAACAATTCCAGTTTCATGGCTGAGTAAAATATCAAGACCGGATAGTAGGGCTCCTCCGCCAGCCAACATTATTCCCCGTTCAATAATATCAGAAGCCAGTTCAGGCGGGGTTCTTTCCAATGTACGTTTCACAGCCTCTACAATTAAGGTAAGGGGTTCAGACATACTTTCTCTAACCTCTGGGGCTTTTACTACAATTGTTCGCGGTAAACCAGACAACAAGTGACGACCCCGTACTTCTAATGATAAATCTTCAATATTAGTATTGAAATAGGCTGACCCAATTTGAATTTTGATATCCTCCGCACACCGTTCCCCAATATACAGGCTATGAACTTTTTTCATGTATTGAATAATAGAGTCATTGAGTTCATCCCCCGCCACTCGGACTGATTCAGATAATACAGTCCCTTGCATGCTCAGGACAGCAACTTCGGTGGTACCGCCTCCAATATCAACAATCATATTACCAATGGGCTCAGCCACTGGCAACCCCGCCCCTATTGCTGCGGCTACAGGCTCGTCAATGAGAAAAACATCCCGAGCTCCAGCTTCTTTTGCAGCATCCTCGACGGCACGGCGTTCCACCCCGGTTACACCGCTGGGAATACCAATTACCACCCGTGGTGCCACCAAAGCCTTACCATCATTCGCGCGTGCAATAAAGTGCTTCAACATGAGCTCGGCAGCACCAAAATCAGCAATCACCCCATCTCTTAAAGGACGAACAGCAATAATATTACCCGGTGTACGCCCTAACATTTTTTTGGCATCCATTCCAATCGCCAAAGGTGCTTTCTTGTCTGTGTCTATAGCGACCACAGAGGGTTCTTGGAGGACTATACCTTTGCCAGGAATGTAAATTAAAGTATTTGCAGTTCCTAAGTCAATCCCCATGTCTCGGGATAAAGAAAACTGATTCCAGAAACCCACTCTATTTTGCGCTCCAATATATGCTGTATTTTACTTTAACCTTAGCTTTGTCTAAATGGATTTTAATATGTTTTATGTTGGTAGTCTACCCATTGTGATCGAAAAGAAGAATCAGGCTTCAACCTACATTTCAATATATATTAAGAAGTGTAAGGAATGCACAAAAAATAAATAACTTGGGAAAAATAAAAATGTATGTTTCCATCTGCTGTAGTTTTTTGTGGTCAAATTCGTTTTAGTGGGATGTCCTATGAGTCTTAATGTGGTTACGTTGGTTGGTCGAGTGGGGGGAGACCCGGAAGTGAAATACTTTGAGTCGGGCAGTGTGCTGTGCAGTACGACTTTGGCGGTCAAGCGCCAAAGTCGAAATAATGACCAACCTGACTGGTTTAACCTGGAGTTGTGGGGGAAAATAGCTCAAGTGGCTGCGGATTATGTGCGAAAAGGCAGTTTAATCGGAGTCAGTGGTTCTTTGAAAATTGAGCATTGGAAAGACCGTAATAATGGTGCTGACCGATCCAAACCCGTTATTCGGGTTGAACGTTTGGAGCTACTGGGCTCTAAACAAGATGATCAAGGGAACAGAGTTTCATCATCCGATGAATTCTAGCAGGTTGACCCAAGAAGCAGGGGTTGAATCCTGCTTCTTGGGGCACACAATTGCTGAACTGAAATCAGGGAATGGGTAAACCCACTTTAACAGGGATGGGAGCCAATGTAAGTCCTCAATAGTCCCCTTGACTTGGGCAGACTGGAACTCATCATGCCTTTTGGCTGAAGAGAAAATCAATTCACTCTGGTGCTGACCTAGGCATGGTTAGCAAAGTACTTTGGAAGGGATTAGGTAAATCAGACCCTTGCCTTATCCCGGAATGATTGAGTTGCTGCTGCAAAACAAGCCGATTCAATTGGGTTAATAGCTCTCCATCCCTAGCAAGTTGATTTTCCGAGAACGATCCCAATTGAGGGAACCAAGAGGGACCCAATAAGAATCGTAACTGACCCCTTAACTCTTGGGCTTCAAAGAAAGTCCAAGAGTTTTGATTCAATGCAGTCACATAGGCATCTGGAATTTCCCCCATACTCATTCCTTGCGGCTGGGCTTTAGAGGAGGTTTCTGTTGCCATGAACAGAACTGCTGAAAATACTAAAACTAATATTGCTTTTGTTTTCATGTGTTGGTGGAATTCCTGTACCCTGGGTTAACGACTTGCCTACTCTGAATAAGTTTAAGTCACTGATTCTTCCTCGGTGTTATTTTCCTCAGTTGGGGGTTCTGGAGCAACTGCCACCTTGACCATCGCATGACGGAGAACGCGATCCCCTAGTAAATATCCCCGTAC
>Ga0172367_10005261_pt1 | contig 15711 bp, 14 predicted proteins | sample Lak10m_FD_114542 | JGI IMG/M metagenome (GOLD analysis project Ga0172367, IMG submission 114542) | Freshwater microbial communities from Kabuno Bay, South-Kivu, Congo - kab_022012_10m | ecosystem: Environmental > Aquatic > Freshwater > Lake | place: Democratic Republic of the Congo: South-Kivu...
AGTCGCGGAGGCGTTAAACGGTATCGGGCACTGATTACGGGAACAGAAATCCGGGGAGAAGGCGCAGAAATCAGCCTCGCCGGTTTCCTTAAACACGATCACGCCGTTAGCCAGATGGACAAATTTATTACCCCTTTTAAAAGCGTTTTTCTTCTCGCTGATCCCTTTAAGCTGGGCAACGATATGATTGAGCGTGCTGTTGGTGCGCTTGCGTTCAAGTGAAGGCAGTCCCTGTTGGCGGGATACCTCAAGGATGCGGCTTGCGATCTCCTGCTTTATGACATCCTCCGAGATAATGCTATAAAGCCCGTTCTCCGGGTTGTAGCGGTAAAAGGCGCGCTCATCCGGTTCAAAGAGCTGGATATGCTCGGCCTGATGCAGGCTGGCCCAAAAGCCTTGATTGAGGGCTGTTACAGCGCCGTCTTTCGATAAATAATACGGTTCGCCATGTTTATCAATAAGCGCCTGCAATTCCTGCGAATTATCCTGTCCTTGTTCGGGTATCCACTCTGGGCATTCTTTCACGAGGTCCATAAGCGCCTCACAAGTGCCGCCTGTTGTCAGCCAGTCCGAAACATCCTTAACCGCCGCGCCCTCAATATCCGGAACCTCTACGACCTTGACCGGAATACCTGCTGAGAAGAGAGAGCTTGCTACCGATGCGGCGTGTGTCCGGCCCGGCGCGTCTTTATCCGCCAGCACGATGGCTTCACGGCAGTCTTTAAGTGAATCGGTATAAGAGTCCCGCCATTTTCCGGCACCCATCGGGCAGGTGGTAGCGGCAAGGCCAAGCGCGGCAAGATTGTCCGCGTCTTTTTCACCCTCACAAATAAAGATGGTTTTGCCCTCGCCAATCGCCAGCGTTACTTCCGGCAGGCGGTAAAGGATTGGCTCTACCTCGCCTAATCCCCAGATAAAGCCGCTTTGATGCGGTCGCCTCTGCGCGAAACCTTTTGGCTCAAACCTCACCACCTGAAAAAGCAAAGTTCCGTCCGGGTCCTTGTAGTCATAGATCTTGCTGATTCGTTGTTCACTCATCTTTAGCGTCCTTTGTCTGGTGTTCCAATGGATACCCAATAACAAACTTGAAGAACCGCAGGAATTGATGCGCCTGCTCCGCGGCCTCCGCAAAGGATAATTCTCTCCCGTAGGTTTTTTGGTAGATGTCCTGAAATTCTTCGATAGCCTTTTGGGTTAACATTAAAAAACTCCGTAAATGTTGTTTACGGAGTAAAGTTTAGCGTAGTTTTTTAAGGTTTGGAATTTGCTAAAACACCCCATTTCCGACAGATGTTTTAGTATTCTGAAAACGGATTTTAGGAGAGGTGTTTCAGTAGGTCGGAATTATTTCTTGATACCTTTTTGCCTATAAAGCTTACGCAACTCACGGGTGACCTTTCGTGCTTTTGGCAGGATTTTGTTGCGGTGCTTAGCATAAAACCGTTTGTTCCGTGCAGACTTAGCGCAGTCTTTTCCTTGGCGTAGGAAGGAGCAATATTTTTGTCCTTTTGAGAATTTAAAATAATTTCCACAGAAAGAACATTTCGTAAGGATTTGTTTCTTTTCTAATGCGTTCCCAAAGCTCTCAAACATTTCTACTAAGAATAATTCCAGAGCATTTTTTGTTGTAGTCGAAGTATATTTCTGAAGGAATGAGTTAAGATAATCACGAGCATCGTTGATCCTCCAGAGGAAAACACCTTCTTTGTTTTTTGGTGGTTCCTTTTTCCATCTATCAGGGTGCATCCCAAAATCCTTGCAGTCTTCAGGATGACTATTGGAGATAAAAAAACGTAAACGATCGTGGTAATTTTCATCATTTAACTGATTAAGAGGATTAACTGTGATGTCTTCCGACAGTTGGCTCAAGGCAGATAAATAATCCATAAACTCCATTTGAGAGAGAATTGGACGGTTTTCAAGCTGGCAATAATTTGTCCAGATGCAGGTAAATATTCCTTCCCAATTGATCCAAAAAGGAGAGTATTTTTTGCCATCGAGAGCTTCAGATTTATTGTAGATGTTATTGTTTACCCAAAAGGTGGGGGTTAAATATTTATAATATTCTGCCCTTGATATCAGAGAAGACAGTTTTGAAGAGTTATTAATTCTCACTCTTAGGATAATTTGCTTTAAATCTTTTTGGTAAAATTGAAAAAAAAGATTTTGTAATTCTTTAGAAGCTTTATTAAGAGAATTTTTCAAGGAGCGATCAGGATAAAAATGTGCAATAGTATAGTTTAATGAAGGAGTTGTCTCCCAGAGCTTAGACGGCTTAATCTTTGTCATTTGGTCTATTCCGCTATGAGACCATCCGATTTGATATGTACCTGCTTCATGCCCAAATTCAGCAAAATCTTCAAAAACTGACCATTGGCGTAAATCAATATTTGCACAATAAGTAGGCAACCTCAATCTCCTTAGTTAACAATTATCTGGCGATCTGGAATTTTTGATAGCAATCGCCAATCTTTTATATTATAATGTTTTATACCCTTTTTGTAAATAAGAATGGCTTTGCGGGTGGTGCTATTAACAGAACGTTGTGACCACCGGGAAGCGATAAAACAGAGAAGGACGGCCAATGTTTGAGCAAACCTTTAAGAATATTGATGACATCCTGCATAAAGATGCGGGGTGTAGTAGCGAGCTGGACTACGTAGAACAAACCTCATGGATCCTCTTCCTGAAATATCTCGATGACCTTGAAAAAGACAAAAAGACATCCGCGAAGCTGGCGGGCAAGACTTACACGAGCATCATCAGCCCTGAATACCAGTGGGAAACGTGGGCTGTGCCAAAAGGTAACGATGGTAAACTCGATCATCACAAAGCGTTAACCGGCGATGATCTGATTGAATTTATAAATAGAAATGATAACAAAAACAACGGACTCTTTCAGTATCTCAAGAAGTTCAAAACGTCTGCTGAAAGCGCTGATACCATCGAGTACAAAATCGGTGAAATCTTCAGTGAGCTAAAGAACAAAATTCAAAGCGGCTATAACCTCCGCGAAGTTATCAATCTAATAGATGAGCTTCGCTTCCGTTCCAGCGCCGAGAAGCATGAAATGTCCCATCTCTATGAGGACAAGATCAAGAACATGGGGAATGCCGGACGCAACGGCGGCGAATACTACACGCCCCGGCCGCTTATTAAAACCATCGTGAAGGTAGTCGCCCCTGAGATTGGTGATAAGATTTATGACGGCGCGGTTGGATCCGCGGGTTTCTTGTGCGAGGCATTTGAATACTTAAGATCACAGAAGAATTTGACCACAAAAGATGCCCAAGCCCTCCAGAAGAACACCTTCTACGGCAAAGAAAAGAAATCCCTCGCCTATATCATCGGCACGATGAACATGATTTTGCACGGCATCGAGGCGCCGAATATCGTCCACACCAATACACTCGCTGAAAACTTAGCCGATATTCAAGAAAAAGACCGATATACAATTGTTCTCGCCAATCCGCCGTTTGGTGGCAAAGAGCGCGCCGAAGTGCAACAAAATTTCCCTATCAAGACAGGCGAGACAGCATTTTTATTCCTCCAGCATTTCATTAAAATCCTGAAAGCTGGCGGCCGGGGTGGCGTCGTCATAAAGAATACATTTCTCTCCAATACAGATAATGCCTCAGTCAGTTTGCGAAAACTCCTTTTGGAAAACTGTAATCTGCACACGGTTCTTGATCTGCCGGGCGGCACATTCACTGGAGCTGGCGTGAAGACCGTCGTGCTTTTCTTTGAAAAAGGTGTCTCGACACGCAAGGTTTGGTTCTATCAGCTTAATCTTGATCGCAACCTCGGCAAGACAAACCCGCTGAATGAAAACGATCTCGCTGATTTTATAAAACTCCAAAAAACCAAAGCTGATTCAGAAAATTCATGGTCGGTTGACGTTGCAGATGTGGATAAGGAAACCTTTGATTTGTCGGTCAAAAATCCTCACAGAAAAAATGAAGTGGCTATTCGGGCCCCACAGGTAATTTTAGATGAAATGCAGACGCTGAACATAGAAAGCGCAAAGATTCTGAGAGATATAAAAGAATTATTATGAGTAATCGATGGGAAAATATAGCCCTTGGTGAAGTCTGCGAGGTTTTGGATAGCCGACGTAAGCCAATCACAAAACGAGATCGGACTGCTGGCGAGTATCCTTATTACGGGGCCACTGGCATTTTAGATTATGTGCACGACTATATTTTTGATGAGAAGCTGATTTTAATTGGTGAGGATGGGGCAAAATGGGGATCTGGTGAGAATACGGCATTTATTGCAGATGGAAAATATTGGGTAAACAATCATGCCCATGTGATCCGGCCAGACAGAAAAGTAGTTTTAGATAATTGGTTAGTTTATTTCTTAAACTTTAGTGATTTATCCAAGTATGTTACCGGATTGACAGTCCCTAAGCTCAATCAAGCGAAGATGAGGGAAATTTCACTACCTCTTCCCCCGATTTCCGAGCAAAAAGAAATACTTCATGTAGTGGATAAGATTTTTGAAAAGACATCTAAGGCCAAAGAAAACGCCGAAAAGAACCTGCAAAATGCCCGGGAGCTTTTCGAGTCGTATCTGCAAAATATTTTTGCCAATCCGGGTAAAGATTGGGAGGAAAAGAATTTGGGGGATATTTGTGAGGTTATTGCAGGACAATCACCAGAAGGAAAATACTATAATAATTCTGGCAAAGGCTTACCTTTTTATCAGGGTAAAAAAGAGTTTACTGAGAAATATCTTGGTGCGCCGACTACTTGGACTACAAATATAACAAAAGAAGCTCAAGAGGGTGATATTTTGATGTCTGTCAGGGCTCCTGTCGGGCCAGTTAATTTTTCTACAAGTAAAATATGCATAGGGCGCGGCCTTGCGGCGATCAGAGCTTCAAAACATATTGATAAAGAATTTTTATTCAGTTTCCTTATTAAACATAAGAACGAAATTGTTGGTAATGCTGGAGCTGTTTTTAATTCAATTAGCAAGACGCAAATAGAAAATATTTTGATTCCGCTTCCTTCTATTTCAAAACAAAAGATTATCGTTGATAAACTCATTACTCTTTCTACTGAGACTAAGAGGCTTGAAATTGTATATCAGCAAAAACTGGCTGATCTTGAAGAACTCAAGAAATCCGTTTTACATAAAGCCTTTACCGGTGAACTTGCAGGAGCATGCTCATGAACGAAGCTGAAACCAGAGCAGAATTAATCGATCCTAAGCTTAAGGATTGCGGCTGGGGCGTTGTTGACGGCTCCAAAGTCATGCGGGAATACAAGATTACGGCCGGAAAGATTCAGACTGGCGGCAATCGCGCTAAGCCGTTGATCGCTGACTATGTTCTGGTGTATCGCGGTCGTAAGATTGCCATCATTGAGGCGAAAAGTGACGAACTGGAAGTCGGTGAAGGCGTTGCTCAGGCCAAGAATTATGCCGAAATGATGCATCTTGAAACAACCTATGCCTGCAACGGCAAGGAAATCTATCAGATTTGTATGAAGTCCGGCAAAGAAGGATTGATCAATGCTTTCCCATCACCCGATGAACTATGGGCCAAAACCTTTGCCACTCAAAATCAATGGCGGGATAAGTTTAATCAGGTTCCGTTTGAGGATGTCGGCGGAACAAAAGAAGTTCGGTACTATCAGGAGATCGCGGCCAATAACGCAATGGCCGCTATTGCAGAAGATAAGCCGCGCATTTTACTCACCTTGGCCACCGGCACAGGCAAAACCTTCATTGCTTTTCAGATTGCATGGAAACTTTATCAGACTCGCTGGAATTTAAAGCGGGACGGTGCCCGCAGGCCCCGCATTCTGTTCCTTGCCGATAGAAATATCCTCGCTGATCAAGCGTTCAACGCCTTTTCAGCCTTCCCCGAAGATGCTCTGGCTCGTATCAAGCCTGATGAAATCAGACGGAACGGCCGCGTTCCCACTAACGGCAGTATTTTCTTTACGATATTTCAGACATTTATGAGTGGTAAAGACAAAGACGGTAAACCCGCTCCTTATTTTGGCGAATACCCGCCGGACTATTTTGACTTTATTATTATTGACGAGTGCCATCGCGGTGGTGCAAACGACGAAAGCAACTGGCGCGGCATTATGGATTATTTTTCTCCCGCTGTTCAGCTTGGTCTGACGGCAACGCCCAAGCGCCGGGACAATATAGATACCTACCGCTATTTTGGCGAGCCGGTCTATGTCTATTCCCTCAAAGAAGGCATTAACGACGGCTTCTTGACGCCGTTTAAGGTTAAGCGGATTAAGACCACGATTGATGATTACATTTATACATCAGATGATCAGATCATCGAGGGTGAAGTTGAAGAAGGCAAAATTTACACTGAGCCCGATTTTAATAAAATCATTGAGATTAAACAGCGTGAAGCCAAGCGAGTCCAGATATTCCTTTCGGAAATCAATCAGAAAGAAAAAGCAATCGTGTTTTGCGCCAGTCAGGATCACGCCATGGCGGTGCGGGAGCTGGTCAATCAATACAAGAAAAGCACAGAGCCGAATTACTGTGTTCGTGTTACTGCCAATGACGGCGCGCTTGGCGAACAGTATTTACGTGAATTTCAAGACAACGAGAAGACTACCCCGACAATTCTGACAACTTCTCAAAAGCTTTCTACCGGTGTTGATGCCCGAAATATCCGCAATATTATCCTTATGCGGCCGATCAATTCAATGATTGAGTTTAAGCAGATTATCGGCCGTGGCACACGTTTGTTTGATGGTAAGGATTATTTCACCATTTATGATTTTGTAGATGCATACCACCACTTTGCTGACCCGGAATGGGATGGCGAGCCGATCCTTGAAGTCTGTGAGAAATGTGGCCAGAATCCATGCGTATGCGAGAAGAAGCCGCCAAAAGTCTGCCCTAATTGCGGGCAAAGGCCTTGTGTATGCATAAAAGATCCGCCGCCGGTCTGCCCGAAATGCGGTAAGAGCCCATGTGAGTGCCCAAAGAAGGTCAAAATCAAGCTTCGCGATGGCAAAGAGCGCGAAATCCAGCATATGATTGCGACGTCATTCTGGAGTGCCGACGGCAAGCCAATCTCTGCCGAGGAGTTCTTAAAAGGGATATTCGGAACGTTGCCGAACTTCTTTAAGAGCGAGGACGAGTTGAGAAACATCTGGTCTAATCCGATTACACGCAAAGTGTTGCTTGAGAAACTATTTGATGCCGGATATGGCGGGGACGTTCTCCTTAGCCTGCAGAAATTAATAAACGCTGAGAATAGTGACTTATTTGATGTGCTTGAGTATATATCTTTTGCGGTAAAGCCAATAAGCCGAGAAGAACGTGTCGCCCATGCCCAGACAAAGATTTTCCGCGGATTGGATAACAAGCACAAAGAGTTTCTCGAATTTGTGCTGTCTAAATACATTGAAACCGGTGTCGAAGAGCTTGATCAGGAGAAACTGCCTGACCTCTTGACGCTCAAATATCAGGCCATTCGAGATGCCGAAGAAATGCTTGGCGGTGTAGATAACATTCGCGCTACCTTTATCGATTTTCAAAAGTATCTGTATGAGGAAGTAGTGGTTTGAGCAACGATGTTTTTGAATGACTTTGAGTAATTATTTGGTATAATGTAAAGAAATGACAAAGCCAATAGATTTAAAAGAAGAATTTCCTCATTTATCGAAAGCCCCTATCGTAGAGGCCGTTCTTGATATCCGTATTACACCTAAAGGTGACCTGGACGAAAAAAAAATTTCATCCTTCCTTAAGGAGAAACTACCTGATTATCCAACTCAAAAGGGAATGATTTCAAAAACTCTTGAAATTGCGGTTGGGAAGGAACCCCAAGGACCAATTGTTAAAGACTTAGGTTTTATGGGTAGTAGAGTAGAATCCACAACAGAGCCTTACATTGCGCAATTTAATAAAGAAGCTTTTGTTTTCAGTAGACTTTCCCCATACAACAGATGGGAGATTTTTGTGCCCGAAGCTATCAGGCTATGGAATTTATACTGTGATTTAGTTTGTCCTGAAGAAATTCAAAGAATAGGTGTTCGTTTCATTAACAAGATAGACGCAATAGAAGGTTCTGTGGATCTGGGAAATTACTATGAGAACTCCCCGGCTTCAATAAAAGACACCGATTGGCCCATTCTTAACTTCATGCATAAAGATACTTACCAGCCAATGGCGTCATATATAGTAAATGTTATAAGAACAGTTAAGCGGGGGCAGGATACATCAGGGGCAGGCCTGATTTTAGATATAGATGTTATTATGAATATGCGATTTCGAAATAACTTAGAATCAATAATGGATCACTTGGTAAAAATGAAATGGATAAAAAATAAGACGTTTTTTAGTAGCATAAAACCCGAAGTGATTGAAAGGTATAAATAAAATGCCAGCACTACTAGAACCTAAAAACGAATATTTAATACGCTCTGGCTATGCTGGAGGTATTGCGCGGGAAACGGCAGAAGAGATCCAAGAAAATGATTCCCGAGTTGCAGAATCATTGTATTTATTCCCGTTCTCTTCTTGCTTTGAAATGTTAGTTAATATCGCCGAAAATTGTTCTAAACAAGATTGGGACGGGTATGGTGCTGTGCCTATTCCGAATGAAGTTTATTTAAAAGTGCTTACTTTGATAAGCAATTTCCCCATGGGCATTCCGGCTCCTGAATTGGTCCCCGAAAATGATGGGGCAATTACTTTTGAATGGCATGTAAATCCTAAGCAAGAATTGTCGTTAAGTGTTAATCCTAATAATTTGGGATATTATGTATTCACCGATGGCAGTCAAAAGATTAAGGGATCGTATGTGCTTCAAGAAAGTTTGCCTCCTTTCTTCATTAATATGATAAATCAAGTAATTTATAAGTGATGAAAAACTATTCACCAGTAGAAGACAAAGAGCTTTTGGCAAGACATATATATTTTCCTTTGCATACTAACAAGAAAAGTGGCTTACCTAAATGGCAGGCTTTTAAGCCAACAAAGGGTGGAGAAACTTCAGTTACGCGACAAGATTATACTTCCGTAGCGGAGGTTTTTCGATTGGGACGGAATCGCGCAAGAAGAAACACTTTCTTGGTATTTCAGGGAAAAGCTGATATAGTCGCGAAAGATGTTCGCTCAAAAGCTCTTGATATAAAACCCGCACCCAATAATGATGATCACAACCATGCTGACATTGTTTGTTGGCCAGCAGAAAAAGAAGAGCAAATGGATTTGTGTAAACAGCTCTTACTCAAATCAACGTTTACCAAGGATCATTGAATAGAAATAACTGCTTGCAGTGAGGTTCTAACCTTACTTATCCAGCGACCCCATAATTGACGCCAATACGAACCACAAAGGCGTCGAAAGCCCTGCTTCGATATATCGTCGGAGCAGGGCTTTTTTGTCAATTTCATTGGCATGAAATAAGAAATTGACATTTTCATTCTTCATGGTATGCTTGAGGCATGATAAAGCGAGACGATTATAAAGAGTTTGTGGAGAAGGCGTTGGATCGCAGCCGGGCCGTGGCTTTATTAGGGCCTCGTCAGTGCGGCAAGACGACCTTGGCGCGGGAGTTTGTTGATATTAACTCTCCAAATTATTTTGACCTTGAAGATGATTACAGCATTATTGCTTTGGCCGATCCCAAGACCGCGCTAGCGCCGCTGAAGGGGCTGGTTGTTATAGATGAAGTTCAGCGCCGTCCAGAGATTTTCCCTATACTCCGTGTGTTATTGGATCGTACGCCATTGCCAGCCAAGTTCCTTATTCTGGGGAGCGCTTCGCCCGATTTATTAAAGCAATCTTCCGAATCTCTTGCCGGTCGTTTGGAATTGATCGAGATGGACGGTTTTAATCTGTCCGAGGTGGGAGAGAAGAAGGCAGAGGCGCTTTGGGCGCGGGGCGGTTTCCCGCTATCTTTCCTTGCCAAGAGCGAGGCGGACAGTTTTGCCTGGCGGAACAGTTTTATAAAGACATTTCTTGAACGCGACCTTCGTCAGCAGGGCATTGATGTGCCGACCGTGGCCTTGCACAGATTTTGGATCATGCTGGCGCACAGTCATGGACAGATATGGAATGCGGCGCCGATAGCGACCTCGTTGGGTCTGAGTCAGCCGACCATACGAAAGTATCTTGATATTTTGACGGGTTTGTTCATGGTGCGTCAGATCCAGCCATGGCATGCGAATATCAAAAAGCGTCAGGTGAAGGCACCGAAAGTTTATATCCGCGACACGGGTATCCTGAATTCCCTGCTTGGCATTAAGACAGAGGCGGAAATTCTGCGCCACCCTAGTTGCGGCGCGTCGTGGGAAGGGTTTGTGATCGAGGAGGTTATTAACGCTGTTGAGCCGGATGATGTGTATTATTGGGCCACACATCAGGGCGCGGAGATCGACCTGATCCTGTTCAAGGGTGGGAAGATGTATGGCGTTGAGATCAAGCGACAAGATGCTCCGACCATGACGCCGTCCATGCGAATTGCGCTGGAGGATTTGAAGCTCGAGCGCATCGTGGTCATTTATCCGGGGACGAAGCGTTATGAGCTTCATAAGAAAGTTTCCGCCGTGCCGTTTGTCCAAATCATTGATGCAGTTGGCGATATGTTTAGGAGAGATTGATGGCAGATAAATTTTGGTTTTATTCTTTGGCCCCTAATTGGATCGAGGATAATTTCTTGCGAATAGGCAAGATTAGTCATCCTGCCATAGCAAAGAGTGATTTGCTTCTTCCGGCTGTTTTGCAGTCGAGTAGTCCGGTGGATTATTCGATGCAAGTGGCTCGTATGATCGCGTCGCATCTTAAGTTAAACATGCAGTCGGTTGTTGTGGGCTTTTCTGGAAACTTGACATCAGCTGCGAGTGTTCAGCGGGATGGAGGTAGTTATTTTATTGAGATAGATAATTTTTTCGAGCGTAATAAACATCAAATCGCAGCTTGTTTGGCACATGAAATGACCCATGTGTTTCTTAAAGATAATGGTTTAGAGATTTATTCTGGAGAAGAGAATGAGAAGTATACGGATTTAACCACCATTGCCTTGGGCATGGGCGTGATGTTGTTGAATGGTTTATTAGCTGAGGGTAAATGGAAACAAGAAGGGGGCGAGAGCATCAAGGTTTCGAAAAGGATAAAGCCTTATATTTCTTGTTTTGAGTTAGGTTATGCGGTTGCTTTGTATGCGCAAGTGAGGAAGATTGATCCAAAACGTATTACAGAATGTTTAAATGTTGAGGGTAAGGCATGTTTTAAGGATGGTTATGATGGCCTTCAGAGGCGTAAAAGAATAGTATTGAAATCGCAAGAGATTGATAGCCTGATTGTTCTTTGCCCTCAATGTTTTCAGAAGCTTAGGGTTCCCGCAGGGCATCGGACATTGAGTATTTCTTGCAACACTTGTGGGCATGAGTTTTCTAGGGACACTCTTTGTAAAATGAACGTTCAAAACTTGATAGCTCAAATGCTTGGGCGAATATACCATTAGAGTTGCACCAATCAGTTCTTGCGTAAATTAAAGGAGGGGGAGATGGAGAACAACCCGGCGACAATTATTAAAGAGGCAGTTGAGGGGTTATCGAAAGATATACGTTTTGCTGCTGGGGAGATTGCTACGTTTAAGGAGGCTAGTTGTTCGATCGCGGAGAAGATAAATGAATCAAGCAATAAATTATTGTTGGCATCAACTTTATATTTTATTGCAATCCTTCTTTTGACTGGGGTAATTGCTTTCGCTGCGATGATTCAGGCAGGTATTATAAAGTTTTGAGTGGAGCGCCGATAGACACCTCAATTCGCCGTTGCTTTCGCCGGTAGAATGCCATAACCAGTTTGGCTCGCAGGGGATCCGAATCTCGACTTTCGTCCATCATTCCACCCCAGACTTTTTAAACCCTGAGGGATTACATTCTTCAGGGTTTTTTATGTCTTGCGGTTTTAAAGGAGGCGTTATTTTTTTGAATTTCTTGGGTAATGTCGCGGTGAGCCAGTATAATAATAATCGCGCGTTCCTTTAAAATCTAACAGGAAATTATGCCAAAGAAAAAGTTTTGCATTCAAAAAGTTACAGTTTGTGATCTTAAGGCTCCCTTGATTTATCCTTTTCGGATCGCCTCTGGAAAGCACGACGCGCTTGAGAATGTTTTGCTTAGGCTTGAGTGTGAGAACGGAGTTCAGGGTTTTGGTGAGGCTGCGGTTGCAACGCATATTACCGGTGAGACAGTTGCGCAAACACGAGGGAATCTTCAAAGATCGACAAGCTACCTCATCGGCAAAGATATCTCGGACTATTTTTCCCTGTCCGCATTTGTAGCGAGGCGATTGCAAAGGAATAAATCAGCCCTTGCAGCTATCGAAATGGCTTTACTTGATGCTTATACCCAAAGCCGAGGCTTGCCGCTGTGGAAGTTTTTTGGGAAAAAACTAAGCCGGGTTGCCACGGACATCACGATCGTCATTTCGCAATTGCCTGAAACAAAAAATACGGCTAAAAAATTCTACGACCAAGGTTTTCGTACCTTTAAGGTCAAAATAGGCCGCGACTTTGATGGTGATATCAAGCGCGTTTGTGCGATCGTGAAGATTGCGCCACGAGCAAAAATAATTTTAGATGCTAATCAGGCTTTTAACGCCAAGCAGGCTTTAGCTTTTTTAGGTGAGCTTAGTAAGGTAAAAATTTATCCTATGCTGATCGAGCAGCCCGTCGTGAAAGCGGACTGGGAAGGCTTGCAAAAGATCACACGGGAATCGTCGGTGAAAGTTTGCGCGGATGAAAGTGTTGGTAGCTTTAAGGATGCTTTATTTGCCATTCAGCAAAAGGCTGTTCGTGTGATCAATGTCAAGTTTATGAAAACTGGTATTTTCGAAGCACAAAAAATTGCCAAATTAGCAGCTAAGCACAATATAGAGTTGATGTTGGGTTCGATGATGGAAAGTCCATTGTCGGCTCTCGCCGCAGCTCATTTTGCCGGCGGTAGCGGGTTTTTTAAATATATCGATCTGGATACACCATTTTTTATCAAAGGAAATGTCCTCAAAGATGCACATCTTGAGCCCAACGGCGTTTATCATCTAAAGAAAGTCAGGCAGGGCATAGGAGCTGTTCCGAGCTTTTAGGATCCAGGAAGTGGGAAAGATTTTTGCGTCAGGACATTGAGCGAAAAGGATGGATGAATAAAGAAGTATGATCCGAAACCCATTTTTGATCATCGCGACTCTTGCCGCGATCGAAATTCTTGTTTTATTTTTGTCAGAAAGGAAATTTTATAAAAAGAATTTTTCCTTTTTTCCAGCAGTTTTCTGGATCTATTTTTTACCCATGCTGTGTTCCTCTTTGGGGTTGTTGGACAGCAAGAGCCCAGTCTATTCTTCCATCACAAATCATTTGTTGCCGGCCAGTCTTATTCTTTTGTTGATGTGCGTTGATATCAAAGCGATCCTGCATCTGGGGCGGACAGCCTTAGGGATGTTTTTTGTCGGAAGCTTAGGGATCATGACGGGAACGGTTTTGGTCTTTGCTGTTTTTAAGGGGATCGTCGGAACACAGTTTTGGGGCGGGTTTGGTGCGCTTTCAGGTTCCTGGACCGGAGGCAGTGCCAACATGATCGCCGTGAAAGAGGCTTTGTCAACGCCCAACGATGTCTTTCTTCCTATGGTGGTGGTTGATACGGTTGTGCCGTATGTGTGGATGGCTTTTCTTATTTTGATGGTGGGGTGGCAGAAAATATTCGACCCTTGGAACAAGGCTCGAACTGATCTTTTGGTGGAATTCAACAGGAATGTAAAGCTTATTCCACTTAAAAGTTTTAGCGGATGGCAGATGAAGCAAGTTTTTTTGATCTTGATCATTGCCGTGACGGGAAGCGCGATAGGAGGCCTACTAGCTCAAGGCCTGCCGGAAATCCAAGGCATCATTTCAACCTACGCATGGGTGATCATTATCGTTTCTTTTTTAGGAATTAGCTTGTCCTTTACGCGCTGCAGAGACCTGGAAAGCTATGGCGCTTCGCGCATCGGCACATGGATCCTTTATTTTGTGCTCACATCGATCGGGGCAAAAGCGAGTTTGGCTCATTTGCAAAGTTCGCTTGTCCTCATTTTAGCTGGATTTTGTATTGTGCTTGTGCATGCGGTGTTTATGTTGGTGGGCGCGCGGTTGTTGCGTGCGCCATTATTTTTAGTGGCAATAGCCAGTCAAGCGAACATAGGAGGTATTGCTTCCGCTCCCATAGTAGCTGCTTGTTATCAGCCAAGTTTGGCTTCGGTAGGGCTGTTGTTGGCAGTGCTAGGCAATATCGTTGGAACGTATTGCGGGATCATCGCTGGCCAGTTGTGCCATTGGATCATGTAGCGAAAATAAGAAAGATCTTTGAATTCTTGAGCTCTCGTGTTCTTTTGGGTGGATTAGACGGGGGTTGATATTTTTTACTGGTGAAGAAATTGTTGTGCCTTGGAGAGAAAGGTTTGCGGGGAATAGACGCCGATATATCCTAAAGCGCCATTTTTGCAACATTTTTGGACAAGCGCTTTATTATCATCTGCTTTGTAGTATAAGGATTCTGCTTCGCTGATCCAAATTTTCTCCATTTCTTTTTCTTCTTCATAAAGAATAATGCGTATTTTGGCTGATGATGCCGGAGCCTTGCCGCCTGGGCTTTCTTTTGCTTTTGTGGGAATAGTCCAGGTATTTAAGATGTGGACTAAAAGCTCTACGGGTATTTTTGTTTCAACATTAATAGGCAGAAAAAAGAAATCGGGGTTTAATTCTTCTACAATAGCGATAATTTGTTGCTCTTCATTGACATCAGCGACCACACAGCCTAATGTTTCAAGTTTCTGGTGCATGTCCTGAAAGGTTCTTTCATGCTTGCCAAAAATAACGATCTTTTTGCCATCCAGCCTTGACCCTTTGGCGCGGTCGACTAACTTATCGACCTCGGATAGGAATTTATCTCCATGGATGGGTTTTGCGATAAAACTGTCGGCGCCGATGTCTAAGAAAGCTCCCGCCATTTTAGGCCGCGCTGTGACAATAAGAACAGGGGTTTTGGCGATCGCCGTATCATGACGTATCTCTTTTAGCAGGTCATAGCCGTTCATGCGGGGCATCATAACATCAGAAATAACGATCATTGGCGCGTCTTGTTTTATTTTTTGTAAGCCTTCTTGGCCATTATAGGCTTTTGTGACCTTGTATCCGTGCTCTTCAAGCATGGCCTGAAAAAGGTCCAGATCTTCCTGGGCATCATCAACGATGAGAATAAAGTCTTTCATGTTTTTTTCGCCTTTGAAATTCTTTTTCTTTCCTCAGAGATCCATAAAAAGACAACAAAAAACCTATCCTCGCTACCGGATAGGTCATAGATCGTGCCACGTGGACATTGTGGAACTTGCGCTGACTCGGCAACTGGCTATCCTCCTTCTAGGACCCTATAGTTTTGCGTCCCCGCCTTACGGCGGGTTTGCCCCTTCGATCAGGCCTCAATTAAAGTATACAATATCTCATAATGAAAGACAAAGGAAGGAGACCCTGTCTTCAAGGAAAGCTAGGCCGATAACTTTTCATTGCTATAAACACCCATTGCTCCTATAATAGCGGTGCTTCACAAGAAGATTGCTTCATCAGGTCAAAGCTTCTCATGATTGTCTCCTCATGTTTCGCTGCTAGGTGACGAGAAAGTTAAGATGTAATCAATGTTCCATAGGGTTGCTTAGCAAAACAGCGAAAATCGC
>Ga0172367_10005262_pt1 | contig 15708 bp, 15 predicted proteins | sample Lak10m_FD_114542 | JGI IMG/M metagenome (GOLD analysis project Ga0172367, IMG submission 114542) | Freshwater microbial communities from Kabuno Bay, South-Kivu, Congo - kab_022012_10m | ecosystem: Environmental > Aquatic > Freshwater > Lake | place: Democratic Republic of the Congo: South-Kivu...
AGCTTCGGAGTGGGCGTCACGCTCGGACCGATCATCATGACCATCGGCTTGAACTGGTTCAACTCCTGGCATTGGGGATACCGAAACGTCGGCGCTGCTCAAGGATTGCTTGCCCTGAGTTTTTTGTTGACTCTCTCGATGTGGCGGCAAACTTCGAATCACCCGCAACAGGAAAACTCCCGCATCACAGACTATAAAACGCCGCTGACCGAAACTCTCCGACATCCCGCCATTTGGATCAGCCTGTTGCTGTTCTTCATCTACACGGGCGTCGAACTCGCATTTGGAAGTTGGACATATTCGCTTCTGACCCTTTCGCGGGGAGTGCCAACAGAGGTGGCTGGACTCTGGTCTGGTAGTTATTGGGCAACCTTCACCCTCGGACGCTTTTTGGCGGGTTTCCTGACCCGCCGTTTTGGAATCAATAAGCTGCTGGTGGCGGGGCAACTGGCTGGGCTTTTGGGAGCCATTCTCCTCTGGTGGAATCCCTTCCCCACTGCAAGCATTATCGCCGTCTCCATCATCGGCTTTGCACTGGCTCCCATCTTCCCAGGGCTGGTGTCCACAACCAGTTCCCGCGTGGGAGAGCATCACGCCGCCAACACCATTGGGATGCAGATCAGCGCCGCCGGGCTGGGCGGAGCCGTTGTCTCTGGGCTGGCGGGTGTGCTTGCGCAAAATATCGATCTCGAAGCGATTCCCGTCTACCTAACCTGCTTGTTCGTAATTCTGATCGGGCTTTATTACCTGGCGTCCACCAGACCCCCACAAGAAAAGCAGGCGCAGGCATAAAATTTCAGCCGCAAACTTGGGCTATAATCCGACCATGAAACGCGCAGGAAAGACAAACAGCATCCACTTCCAGAACGAAAACTTCACCCTGATTCACGATGATGTGCTGACCACGCCGCACGTGAACGAAAACAGCATCGACCTGGTGGTCACGTCCCCGCCCTACAATGTGGACATCCAATATAACTCGCACAAGGACGACGTATCCTACGCCGAGTATCTGGAATTCAGCCAAAAGTGGATGTCGCGCTGCTTCGACTGGTTAAAAGGGGACGGGCGTTTCTGCTTGAACATTCCGCTCGACAAAAATAAGGGCGGGCAGCAAAGTGTGGGCGCGGACCTGACGACGATTGCCAAACAAATCGGCTTTCACTACCATTCGACCATCATCTGGAACGAAGGCAACATCTCGCGCCGTACCGCGTGGGGATCGTGGAAAAGCGCCTCTGCCCCGTACGTGATTGCTCCCGTAGAATTAATCGTGGTGTTGTACAAGGAAAAGTGGAAAAAAACAAGCGGCAGCAGAATCTCGGACATCGAGCGGAATGAATTCATGGATTGGACAAACGGCTTGTGGAGTTTCAACGGCGAAAGCAAAAAGCGGATCGGACATCCCGCGCCTTTTCCCATCGAATTGCCGCGCCGCTGCATCAAATTATTCAGCTACGTGGATGATGTTGTGCTCGACCCATTCAACGGCAGCGGCAGTACCCTGCTGGCGGCTGTGACCCACCATCGGCGCGGCATCGGCATCGACGTGGATCGAAAATACTGCGAACTGGCGCGTAAACGCATTCTTGAAGTTCCTGCCGAATAAGGTCATCTGAAAGACATGTCCAACAGCCGCAACCGCTTCGACAAAAAAGACTCGCTTGAGTTAGGCGAAAAAGCCGAAGGGTTGTTTGCGGAAATTGCGCAGCGGTCAGGCTGGCGGGTTTCGCCGTCGGCTCAGGATGAAAACATCGACGGGCACTGGGATTTTCAAATCGAGCAGGCAGAAGCCGTTTTCAAGGTCGAGGTCAAAAGTTCGAAGCGCATCCACCGCAACGACAACGCGGCGCAGGCTGAATTCATTTGGGTGGAACTCCGCAACGTGCGCGGCGAAGTTGGCTGGCTCTTCGGCAAGGCGGATTTAATCGCCTTTGAAAACAGAACCTCCTTTGTCTTTGTCAGGCGGCTCGACCTGTTGAAGGTCATCAACCAAAAAGTCAACCTGGTGGCAAAGGTCAAACACCCCGACGACGCGCTGTACAAAATCTATACCCGCGCAGGTCGCAGGGATAAACTAACCCTGCTGCCTGCAAGCGACATCGAAGAGATAAAATTCATGGAATGGAAAAAGGAGTAAAGGCTATGAAAAATTTCCTGAACGCCGCGTTTGTTTTGGTCTTCCTGTTGACTGCCTGCACCCTTCCATCTTCTGCGCCCGCCGAACCGACGGCGGTGGAAATTCCAATTCAAGCCAGCCCGAGCGCCATCGCTCCGCCGACCATCCTGCCGACCATCACCGTGACGCCCAGCCCTATCCCGCCCACCGAAACCAGCGCCCCCACTACCGTGCCCTTTGCCGAAAGCCTCGATGCGGTTGTGACCGCTGAAAATCTCAGTTGCCGCTACGGACCTGGAGCTGATTACCTCTACTTGTACGGATTGAAGAAGGGCGCAAATATCGAATTGATCGGACGCACAGAAGGCAACAACTGGGTCATGGTCAAGGGCAAAAATCTGTGCTGGCTAAACGCCAAGTTCGTCGAAATCGACGGCGACCCGCAAACTTTGAAAGTCACCTACCCCGACGAATACAAACTTCCCGTCTCGCCATACTACGCCGCGCCCATCGTCCTGAGCGCCAAACGCAGCGGCAACTCGGTCACCGTCATGTGGACGGATGTCGAACTCCGCGCCGGGGATGAAGAGGATGAAGACATGCTTATCTACATCGCCGAAATCTGGCGCTGTGAAAGCGGAGAAATCATCTTCGACCCGCTGGCAACCAACTATCCCGAAGCAACCTTTGTGGATGAGCCAGGTTGCAGCGCCCCCTCGCATGGACGGGTTTTCTTCCAGGAAAAACACGGCTTTGCAGGACCGTCTGAAATTCAGATTCCCGCGCCATAAAAGCAGCGACACTCATCGATATATAAGAGACTTTATCCGAAATAATCCACAGATTGAACAGATTGGTAAATTTTCGAGAAAAAATCTGTGAAAATCTGCGTATTCTTATTGCGGATAGGGTCTAAGGAATAAACCATTTCAATGAAAATCCAAGGCAGACATTACCGCACCGTATGGCTAAAGCCAGGCGACCCGTCCACCGTGCAGATCATCGACCAACGCCATCTGCCGTTCGAGCTGGTGATCGAAGACCTGCATACTCCGCAAGAAGCGGCAGTCGCAATCAAGGAAATGCACGCGCGCGGCGCAGGCTTGATTGGCGCGATGGCAGGCTATGGCATGTACCTGGCGGCGTTCCACGCCCTGCAAGGAAAATTCATCCCCGGCGATACTGCATTTTTCGAGAAGGTGGAAACCGATGGGAGAATGTTGAAAGCAACCCGCCCAACGGCGGTCAACCTGGAATGGGGTGTGGAACGCTCCCTCGCCGCCATGCGCGCCCAGCCGCAGAATCCGCTGCAAGCCGCATTCGATACCGCCCAGGCAATCGCCGACGAGGACGCGGAATATTGCCGACGCATCGGCGAACATGGCGTGGAAATCATCGCAGAAATCAGCAGGCGCAAGGGCGGCGAACCTGTCAATATCCTCACCCACTGCAACGCGGGCTGGCTGGCTTTTGTCGATTACGGAACCGCGACTGCCCCGATGTACGCCGCCTTCGAGCGCGGCATCCCCATTCACGTTTGGGTGGATGAAACCCGCCCGCGCAACCAGGGCGCGCGCCTGACCGCCTACGAACTCGGACAGCAGGGCATCCCGCACACGGTCATCGCGGATAACGTCGGCGGACACCTCATGCAGCACGGCATGGTCGATATGGTCATCACCGGCGCAGACCGCGTCACTCACACGGGCGACGCCGCCAATAAAATTGGAACCTACCTCAAGGCGCTGGCAGCGAAAGATAATAATGTACCGTTCTATGTTGCCCTGCCTTCCTCGACCTTCGATTGGGTGATGACGGATGGCGTGCAGCAAATCCCTGTTGAACAACGCGGCGGCGAAGAAGTCACCTGGATCGACGGTTGGACGGAAGACGGCGTGCGCAGTGTGCGATTGACCCCGGCAGAAAGCCCTGCCGCCAATTTCGGATTCGATGTGACCCCCTCGCGGCTGATTACGGGACTCATCACCGAGCGCGGAATTTGTCCCGCGTCGGCAGCGGGCGTGCATAAGCTGTATCCTGAAAAAAATCCCACGCAATAAGCTGATCAAAAAATCACGGTCTGATTTCTCAGACCGTGATTAAATCTTTTAATTCCTCGAAGGTACTGGGACCGATTCCCGAAACGTTCATGAGGTCCTCGATGGTCGAGAACAAGCCGTTCGCCTCGCGGTAGTCGATAATCCGCTGGGCGATGGTCGGACCAATCCCCGGCAGGGAATTGAGTTCATCGAGCGACGCGGTGTTGATATTCACCAATTCAATGCCCGATTCCTCAGCGCCAGGTTCCGCGGGGGCTTCCGACAGCATGGGGTCAGATTCCTCGGCAGATGGAAGTTCCACCGTTTCGCCTTCGGTCGAAACTTCCCTGCCGTCCTGGTACGGAATGACCAATTTCTGCCCATCCTCCAACAACGCGGCAAGGTTGAGCGCGTCCAAACTGGCTTCGGCAAGCATTCCGCCGGCAGCATCGATTGCATCCTGCACGCGCGCGCCCTCGGCAAATTCATACAAACCCGGACGCGGCACGGCTCCAATCACATGCACGGCAATGGGCGCTTTGGTGGGCGCAGGCTGAAGGATGATCGGTTCTCCCGCAGGCGCGCGTGAGACAAAGACCAGCGACCCCGCCAGCACAAAACCAGCAAGCACTCCGATCAGGACGAATAGCACATTCTTCATACGGACGATTTTACTCCAACTTCATCACCAGCAATTCACCGTCCGGCTTTCTAAAAACTTTCGCAAGGTCGAACAGTCGTTTTATTCGCGCAAAATAACGCGGCATTTGCCCGACTGCCATGCGCCGAAAGCCGAACTTCTCGTACATGGCTTCATTGTGAGACATGCACATCAAATACAAAGGGGCGGGAGCCTTCGCCAGCAGCGCCTCGATCACACCCCGCGCAAGCCCGCGCCCGCGATATTCGGGGTGGACTGCAATCGAAGCCAGTTCACGAATATTTTCCCCGTGAGGTTTGACCTGTCCGCAGGCAACCACCCGCCCGTCCTGTTCCACCGCGACAGTGAAGCGGCGCCAGTCCAAGCCCATGGGGTTGATACCCACCAGTTTGATCAGCCCGCTAATTTGAGCCGATTCCGATTCCAGTGCGGGACGAATTTCGCAAGCGTTCATAGCGCCCCAGCCGCGACTGCAATCACAAAGGTGGAAATAAACCAGTGGATAAGAAACGCCCAGACGAAGGACTTTGTGCGATACGCCACCCAGCCGAACGCAAATCCGCCGAAGATGGTGGAGAGCGTCTCGATATCGGGCTTGCCAATGTGAGCCAGCGCAAACGGGACGGCTTGCAGCCACAGGGCGTCATGTCCAAATCGCCGCAGGTAGGCAGACAGAATCCAGCCGCGAAAGAAGAATTCCCAGCCGATGAGGTCGAGAAAGGTCGTCCACGGCAAGCCAGGCAGCAGCCACGCGTAATACGTTCTCATCGAATCACTGCCCTGCCCCAAAACATAAAGGATGGGAGCCATGAACAGGATTCCAAGAATGGTGTAAGTCAGTCCCAACTTCCAGTCGCCGAAAGAAAAACCGTATCGCGCCGGGTTTTCACGAAACAGAAACAGGGTCAGCAAAAGCGGAATGACCAGATAAAGGATGAAGCGATCCCAGTGCTTGTAGGCGGTGAACGTGTAGTAATGATCGACGGTTAGCAGCAGGGTGCTGACAATCGTGACAACTGTAACCTTCCAGTCGAAGCGCAGTTTTTCGCCCAGCAGATATTTCATTTTTGCGTCTGTTATTTACGCAGGGCAGCAATCCGCCGCGCCAGATAGGGAGAGAAATACCCCGCGTATTTCTCCCACAATTCGGGAAGTTTCCAGTCGTTGCCGGTGATCTTTTTGCGGCAATGCGCCAAGTCGCAATGACATTCGAATTCGTCGTAGGGACTGCCATCAGACATGGCATAGTCGAAGGTCAGTTCTTCGCCAGGTTGTACGTCACGCATGGCAACCAGCCCGATCTGACCAAAAAATCCCAGGTTGGGTTCACAGGAATGATTGAGGCAGTCGTTCGGTTCCTCCTCTTCGGCAGTGAGCAAATACAAATCCTCGTCCAATTGCAGGACGCGCTGGGTAAAACGCGGCATGGACGGGTCGAGGTCGTCGCGGTGAACGATGCGCCCGCCCCACAGGGAGATCAACTCTCCGCTGGTGATAAAAGCAGTCGCAAAGACACCGCATCCACCTTTGGGATGTTTGCGGGCTTCGCATTTGGGGTTAAGGTAAGAGAAAGATGGATTGTTCATGAAGCGGATTATACAAGAGAACCCGCCAGAAAATCCAAAGGCAGGCGGTATAATCTTGAAAACTTTTCGCCAGAGGTGACCAATGACCGACCTTGCCATTCATCCGCTCAGTGCAGAGCATAGAATGCTGCGCGATGCGGCGCGTGATTTCGCTCAAAAGGAAATTGCGCCCATTGCGGCAGCGTTCGACGAAAGCGGAGAATTTCCCCACGCGACCGCAAAAAAAATGGGGGAACTGGGATTCATGGGAATCGAAGTTCCAGAAGAATACGGCGGCGCAGGGATGGATACGCTTGCCTACGTCCTGGCTCTGGAGGAAATCTCCAAAGCGGATGCCTCGCACGGCGTCATCATGTCGGTAAATAATTCTTTGTACTGTCATGGGATTCTGAATTTCGGCACAGAGGAACAGAAGAAAAAATTCATCACCCCCGTGGCTTCGGGGGCAGCCATCGGAGCCTACTCGCTGACCGAACCTCAAAGCGGGTCGGACGCCGGCACGATGAAGAGCCGCGCCGCGCGCGACGGCGATTTTTATATTTTGAACGGGCGTAAGTCCTGGGTCACCAGCGGACCTGTGGCAGATACCCTGGTCGTTTTCATGATGACCGACCCCGCCAAAAAGCAAAAGGGCATCAGCGCCTTTTTAGTGGATGGAAAAACCAAAGGTCTGGTGCGCGGCAGGAAGGAACCCAAACTGGGCATCCGCGCTTCGGCGACCAGTGAATTGCTTTTCGAAGATTGCCGCATCCCCGTTGAAAATCGGCTGGGGGGGGAAGGCGAAGGCTTCAAGATTGCGATGAACGTGCTGGACGCGGGACGCATTGGCATTGCCGCGCAGTCGCTCGGAATTGCCCAAGCCGCCTACGAAGCCGCCCGCCAGTACGCGGGGCAACGCGAAGCCTTCGGGCAGCCGATTGGCGCGTTCCAGGGGACGGGCTTCAAAATCGCCGACATGAAGACCCGCATCGAGGCAGCCCGTTTGCTGACCTACAACGCCGCCATTGCAAAGGAAAATTCCAAACAAACAGGCAAGCGATATTCGCTCGAAGCCTCGATGGCAAAACTGTACGCGTCCGAGACCGCCATGTTCGTGACACATCACGCAGTCCAGATTCACGGCGGCATGGGTTACAGCAGGGAACTGCCCGTCGAACGCTACTTCCGCGACGCAAAGATCACGGAAATTTACGAAGGCACAAGCGAAATTCAAAGGCTCGTCATCTCCAGAGCCGAATTGGGAATCAAATAGACGAAGGCAATTTCCCATCATCGGCATTCTCCAATACCTTATTCAATGAATCGATTAAAACGCTTCTCCATTTTCGAGTTTTTACTGATTGCGGTCATCTTGGGCATTCACCTGTACGCCGCTTTTTCCGACGCGTATAACTTTCCCAACGCCTGGTTCATGCGCGATGACGCCTATTATTATTTCAAGGTCGCGCAAAACATCACCGAAGGACTGGGCAGCACCTTCGACGGCATCAACATGACCAATGGCTATCATCCGCTGTGGATGCTGGTCTGTATTCCCATTTTCTTTTTTACCCGCTTCGACCTCATCCTGCCGCTGCGCATTCTGATAATGGTGACGGCTGTCTTGAACGCCGCCACCGCAGTATTAATCTACAGGCTGGCAAAAAATAATCTCTCCACTGCGGTGGCGATGGTTGCCGCATCCTTTTGGGCGTTCAACTCTTATATTCACAACACCGTGTACAAGCCCGGGCTGGAAACGCCGCTTGCCGCGTTTGCCGTCATCTGGTTCATTTACAATCTTTCGCAATTCGAAAAGGAATGGCGCGCAAAGCCCGTCACCGCGCGGCAGATTTCCCTGCTGGCGGTCAGCGGGACCATTGCCATGTTCAGCCGCCTCGATCTGGTCTTCCTCGCAGTCATCGGCGGAGTTTGGGTGGTCTTTCGCGGCAGACCGCTGCGCACCCTGCTTCCGCTGGATGTGGTGATTCTCTTCGTCTCGATGACCTCCTCGATTGCCATCCGCACGGGCATTCCGCAATACAATTCCACCTACGCGGCTTCGGCGGTGGAAGCGGTCATTTTGGTGCTTGTGATTAAAATGATCGCGCTTTATTTTCTGGGTGGATACCTTCATCCGCGCACAGCCCCGCTCTGGAAAACGATTCGCAGAATTGCGCTGGCAGTCAGCCTCGGCTCTGCCGCCGCCACAGGTTTATACCTGCTCCTCCTGCAACTCGGCGTTGGAAAGGGATTTCCACGCAGCGCCTTTCTCATTGATTGGGGCATCAGCCTCCTGTTGATCCTTGCCCTGCGACTGGCGGCATACTGGTTTGGCGACCCAAACATCAATGCCAATGGAAAGGTGGAGAAACCTCTTGCAGAATTACAAGCCAACTGGGAAAAATGGCTGGCGGACGGAGTTGCGTACTACGGGGTGGTCGGCGGTTCGCTGGCGGCGTACATGCTTTACAACAGGATCGCGTTCGGCACATCCTCCCCGGTCAGCGGGCAGGTCAAACGCTGGTGGGGCACGCTGATCAACACTGTTTACGAAAGCCCCGCGCCAGATTGGAATAGTTTCCTGGGCGTCAGCTTCAATTGGGCGTATGATGCCTGGCAGCCCGCATCCAAATTATTTTTGTGGATGGGAAGAATGATCGTTCCGCTTCACCCCGGCACCGCCAAAGTGGATGAACGCTACTATATTTCCATGTCTGCATTTCTGATTCTGGCGCTTGTCATCCTGCTTGTAAATGCCCGCCGCGCGCGAAGGACATTCTCGAACATGGCGTTGATCCCGCTCGTTGCAGGCTGCGGCATTCAAATTCTTTCGTACACCACCACTGCCTATGGCGGCGCAAAGGAATGGTATTGGGTCAGCGAAATGATTCTGGTCACGCTGGCGGGAAGCGTTCTGCTTGATTTGCTGCTGCATCCGCTGGAAAAACGAAAACCAACCCAACTGGCGCTGAATCTTGCCGCTGCTGCGTTGAGCATCTTTCTGGCGTTTGGCTTCGGCTCCGAAATCAAAACGCTCATGCGCTACAACTACTTCCCAGCCGACCGCCCCTTCATGGAGGTCCTGCCGTACATCGAGGAGAATACACCGCCGGGTGCGGTCATTGGCATGACGGGCGGCGGGAATGCGGGCTACTTCATCAAAGACCGAACCATCGTCAACATGGACGGACTGATCAACAGTTACGATTATTTCCGCGCTTTGCAAAACGGGCAGGCTGCGGTATATCTCTACAAACACGGCATGACCATCGTCTTTGCCAGTCCGCGCCTGCTTGCGCTTCCGCCGTACAACGGGCAGTTTGCGCCCTATTTCGAGAATTACAGCCAGTATGGCGGGAAAAATCTGATGTACCTGCTCGAAGAACCCAAATACCAACAATGAACAGGCATCCCCTTCGAGTAACCCTGTTGCAGTGGCTGGTGTTAATCCTTTCAGCGTGGAACGGTCTGCGCGTGTGGACGGCGCTGGCGTGGATGAATGTCCTGGATGAGTTTTCGGCGTCGCCCCCGCCCATCGTCGCGGCAATCAGCGGCGGGGTGTGGGTTTTGGTCGGCATCGTCCTGCTGTGGGTCATCGGGCAGAAAAAGCCCTGGGCGTGGATTCTGCTCACGGGGGCGGCATCTGCTTACAGCGTGTGGTATTGGGTGGAGCGTCTCGCCTGGCAGTCGCCGCATCCAAACTGGCTTTTCGCTGTTATAGTAAATCTGACGGGAATGTTATTTATCCTATTCAACGCAAAATTATTGTCGAGAGAGGCACATGAGCGAAACATCGAAAATTCAAAAATTGACTGACCTGAAAGCCAAATCGCGGCTCGGCGGCGGACAGGCGCGAATCGACGCGCAGCACAAGAAGGGGCGGATGACTGCCCGCGAACGGCTGGACATGCTGTTGGATAAAGGCTCGTTCCGCGAGGTGGATGCCTTCGTCGTCCATCGCACGCATGACTTCGGGCTGGATGAACAAAAATTTACGGGGGATTCGGTCGTCACGGGCTGGGGGACTGTCGAAGGGCGGCTGGTCTATGTGTACTCGCAGGATTTCACCGTCTTTGGCGGCAGCCTCGGCGAAGTTCACGCGGCGAAGATTTGCAAAATCATGGACATGGCAATGAAGAACGGCGCGCCCGTCATCGGCTTGAACGATTCGGGCGGGGCGCGGATTCAAGAAGGCGTGGTGGCGCTGGCTGGCTACTCGGATATCTTCCTGCGCAACACGCTCGCTTCGGGAGTCGTCCCACAGATTTCCGCCATCATGGGACCTTGCGCGGGCGGCGCGGTGTACTCGCCCGCCCTGACCGATTTTATTTTCATGACCCGCAACACCTCCTACATGTTTGTGACGGGACCCGATGTGGTGAAGGCGGTTACGCACGAAGAAGTAACGCAGGAGGAATTGGGCGGCGCGAGCGTCCATTCGGAGAAGTCGGGCGTGTGCCACGTCGCCGCCGACAGCGAAGCCGACACCCTGTATTTGATTCGCAAACTGCTGGGCTATTTGCCGCAGAACAATATGGAAGACGCGCCCTTTGTGGCGGGCGATGACCCGCTGCGGATGGAAGAGGCGCTCAACAGCATTGTCCCCGATGACCCGAACAAGCCCTACGATGTGAAGGACGCAATTCAGTTGATTGTGGACGGCGGCAGTTTCTTCGAGATTCACGAAAACTACGCCGCCAACGTTGTCGTCGGCTTTGCCCGTCTCGGCGGGCATTCCATCGGTATCGTGGCGAACCAGCCCGCAGTGCTGGCGGGCGTGCTGGACATTGACGCGAGCGAGAAGGCGGGGCGCTTTGTCCGCTTCTGCGACGCATTCAACATCCCGATTGTCACATTTGAAGACGTGCCCGGCTTTTTACCCGGAACTTATCAGGAGCATCACGGCGTCATCCGCTCCGGCGCGAAACTGCTCTATGCCTACTGCGAAGCCACCGTGCCGAAGTTGACGGTCATCACCCGCAAGGCATACGGCGGCGCGTATTGCGTCATGTCGTCCAAGCATATCCGCAGCGACGTGAACCTCGCCTGGCCCACCGCCGAAATTGCGGTGATGGGTCCCGATGGCGCGGTGAGCATCATCTTCCGCAAGGAATTGGAAGCGGCGGAAGACCCCATCCAAAAGAAGGCGGAACTGGTGGCAGATTACAAGGATAAATTTGCCAATCCCTACGTCGCCGCCCAACGCGGTTACGTGGATGATGTCATCGAGCCGAAGGAAACCCGTCCGCGATTGATCAACGCGCTGGAGATGCTGTCCAACAAGCGCGACGCCAACCCCGCCAAGAAGCACGGGAATATTCCGTTATAGGTAGACAAGTAGACAGGTAAACAGGTAGCAGGGAAACAGGTACTTGTATACTTGTTTCCCTGTCTCCCTCCCCGGAGAGAGCCATGTTCAAAAAAGTTTTGGTTGCAAATCGCGGTGAGATTGCAGTCCGCATCATTCGCGCCTGTCGCGAGTTGGGGATTGAAACCACCGCCGTTTTTTCGGAGGCAGACCGCAATGCGCTGCACGTCCGTTACGCGGATGAAGCCTATTGCATCGGTCCCGCCCCGTCGCGCGAATCGTATCTCCGCGCAGATAAAATTTTCGAGGTGGCGAAAAAGTCGGGCGCGGGCGCCATCCACCCCGGCTACGGATTCCTCGCCGAACGCGAAGACTTCGCCGCCGAATGTGAAAATCTCGGAATCACGTTTATCGGCCCCAGGCCCTCGTCCATTGCGGCAATGGGCGACAAAGGCAAGGCGCGGGCGACGGTCATCAAGGCGGGCGTGCCTGTCGTACCCGGCACCGAAGACGTGGGCAACATGACCGACGAAGACCTGTTGCGAATCGCGCCGACCATCGGCTTCCCATTGTTGATCAAGGCGACGGCGGGCGGCGGCGGCAAAGGCATGAGGGAAGTCCGCAGTCTGGAGGAAATGCCAATCCTGCTCCAGTCGGCGCGGCGCGAAGCGGAATCCGCTTTCGGCGACGGCAATGTCTATCTCGAAAAACTCATCGAAGGGGCGCGGCACATCGAATTTCAAATCATGGCGGATTCGTTTGGCAACGTCATCCACCTCGGCGAGCGCGAATGTTCGATTCAACGCCGCCACCAAAAACTGTTGGAAGAAGCCCCGTCCATTTTTCTCGACGACGAACTGCGCGAAAAGATGGGCAGCATTGCGGTCAAGTCGGCGCAGGCGGTGGATTATGTCAACGCGGGCACTATCGAATTTTTGGTGGACAAAGACCGCAATTTCTACTTCCTTGAAATGAACACCCGCCTGCAAGTGGAGCATCCCGTCACCGAATTGGTCACGGGCGTAGACATCGTCGCGGAGCAGATCCGCGTGGCGCGCGGACGGCAGTTGAGTTACACGCAGGAGCAAATCCAATTCAAGGGACACGCCATCGAATGCCGCATCAACGCCGAAGACCCGTTCAACAACTTCATGCCTTCGACGGGACGCATCTCCCACAGCCTGATTCCCACGGGTCCCGGCGTGCGTGTGGACACGGGCGTGTACCCCGGCTTCGAAATCACGCCGTACTACGACCCGATGATTGCCAAATTGATCGTCTGGGGCGAGACGCGGGCACAAGCCATCTTGCGAATGCGCCGCGCGCTGGAGGAATATCGCATCGTCGGCGTGCGCACCAATATCCCCTTCCACCAAACACTGATGGATTCGCACCGCTTCATGGGCGGGCAGGTGGACACGCGCTTCGTGGAGGAACGCTTCTCGATGGATGACGCCATCGAATTACGATCCGAAAAACTGGAACTTGCCGCCATCCTCGCCACGCTGGTAGAACACCAGCAGGCGGAGCGCACGGCAAACATCGTCCGCAGGAATGAGCGCGACGCCAGCAACTGGAAGTGGGTCGGGCGCTGGGAGCGGATGCACAGGTAAGTGGTACGTGGTGCGTGGTGCGTGGTAATTCATGATTGGTGATTGAGGTAACTGCATGAAATATGTGACAACGGTTGATGGTCAGGATTTTGAGATTGAAGTGGTGGACGAGAGGCATGTCCGCGTGGGCGGGCGGCTGCTCGAAATGGACTTCGAAACAGTCAGCGGACAGCCCGTTTTCTCGTTGATTTTGGACGGCAAATCACACGAGGCGTTTGTCTATCAAAACGAGGAAAACTGGGAAGTGCTGATTCATGGTCAGCAATACCAGGTGAAGGTGGAAGACGAACGCGAGAAGCGGTTGAAGAATGCGGCGGGCGGCGGCAATGCCGGGAACGGAGAGTTCCACTTGAAAGCGCCCATGCCCGGCCTGGTGGTTGCCGTCTCCGTCGAGGAAGGGCAGGACGTGAAAAAAGGCCAGGTGCTGCTGATTCTCGAATCGATGAAAATGCAGAACGAGCTCAAGTCGCCGCGTGACGGGGTCGTGGGGCGGGTCCGCGTGAAGGCTGGCGAAAGCGTGGAGCAAAAACAAACGCTGTTGAGTGTACAATAGGGACATGGACGGACACGAAACCGAAGCCAAGTTCCACATCCAAAATTTGCAAAGAATCGAATCGCGCCTTCTCGAATTGAAGGCGCGATTGATTCAGCCGCGCATCCACGAAATCAACCTGCGCTTCGACAGTGCGGGCGACGAGTTGAGAAGTTCCCTGCGCGTGTTGAGACTGCGTCAGGACGAGAAGGCGCGGCTCACCTTCAAGGGGCCCAGCGTGGAGCAGGCGGGCGGAATCCTCAGCCGCCGCGAAATCGAATTCGTGGTCGAGGACTTCGACAAGGCAAGGGAATTTTTGGAGGCGCTGGGCTACCGCGTCGTCGTCTTCTACGAGAAATTCCGCGCCACCTACGAGTTGGGCGCCACCCACATCATGCTCGACGAACTGCCCTACGGACACTTCCTCGAAATCGAAGGCGAAAACGCGGAGGAAATCCGCAAGGTGGCGGACTTGCTCGGCTTGGACTGGGATGCAATGGTCAGGGCTGGCTATCATGCCCTATTCGAGCGAGTGACCGAAAAATATAAACTCGATCCAGAACAATTAAGTTTCATCGCGTTGAAAGAGGTAAATATTTCAGCCAACGACCTTGGAATTAGTTTTGCCGACCATTAATGCCCTCTTGCATTTATCCAGCGCCGTTTGCCTGAACCCGCTTTGACAAATTGCGGCTGCCCTGCTATACTCACAACCGTTAAGTTGACTTTCACTGTCGAAATTATCGACAGTTTGTTTCAAGAACAATCGCAATGTGGCACGAAACTACCCCTCGCGAACAAGTCGGCAGGGGTCTTTTTTTATGACGAGTTGGGCAATCCAAAAACCTTCCCTCTCCAAAATTGACCTTACCCGCCAGTGGCGGTAAATCATCATTTAAGTTACAAAAGGAAAACAGTATACAATGAGCAAGAAAAACAAATTAAGAATTATCCCGCTTGGGGGCTTGGGCGAAGTGGGGAAGAATATGATGGCATATGAATTCGGCAATGACATCATCGTGGTGGATGCGGGAATCATGTTCCCCGACAACGATATGCTGGGCGTCGATTACATCATCCCCGACTTCGATTACCTGATCAAAAAATCGGGAAACGTGCGCGGCTTGATCATCACGCACGGGCACGAGGATCACATCGGGGCAATCCAGCATTTTATCGAAGAAATCAATGTGCCTATTTATGCCACCCCCCTCACCCGCGGATTAATCGAAGGCAAACTCGCACGCAACAATGCCCAGCACAAGGCGCATTTCAAAACGATTCAAGCGGGCGAGGCGTCCAATATTGGCGCGTTCAAGGTGGAATATTTCCACGTCAGCCATTCCATTCCCGATGCTGTTTCGCTGGCAATCACCTCCCCCGCGGGGCTGGTAATTCACATGAGCGATTTCAAATTCGACCAAACTCCTGTGGATGGCTGGCCCACCGACTTTGGAAAACTGGCGGAATATGCCGCCCGCGGCGTGGACCTGTTGTTATCAGACTCGACCAACGCCGAACGCCCAGGCTGGACTCCGTCCGAGCAGATCATCGGACCCGCATTCGACAAAGTCTTTGCCCAGGCAAAGGGACGGGTTATCGTCGCCACATTTGCATCGCTGATTTCGCGCGTACAGCAGGTGGCAGACGCCGCCGCCAAGAGCGGGCGAAAAATGGCAATTGCCGGAACCAGCATGGTCGACAACGTGAAGGTGGCGCGTAAGCTAAAGTATCTCGAAATTCCCGATGAAATGATCGTGCCGATCGAACAGGCGCTGAACATGCAAGATCACAAAGTGGTCATCATGTGTACTGGCTCGCAGGGCGAACCGTCCTCGATTGTCGGCAGGCTTTCAGCGGGAACCAAC
>Ga0172367_10005263_pt1 | contig 15706 bp, 31 predicted proteins | sample Lak10m_FD_114542 | JGI IMG/M metagenome (GOLD analysis project Ga0172367, IMG submission 114542) | Freshwater microbial communities from Kabuno Bay, South-Kivu, Congo - kab_022012_10m | ecosystem: Environmental > Aquatic > Freshwater > Lake | place: Democratic Republic of the Congo: South-Kivu...
TCTTTCTAATTTATCTTTAACTAATTGTTCAAGTAACCCGTCGTTAAAAACAAAATTACGCTCTTCTAACTTTTTTTGAAACGACACGATATCTTGTTCTTTTGTCATCTCCGCCTTTATAAAACAAAAACCCCAGGGTTTTGAGTCCTGGGGTTTTATAGAATTTGGTCTAATTACTACTAGATTCTACAAACCCCCAGATCACAATTACTGTTACCGCGTGTAATCGCTACCCAATAGGCTGTTAGCCCTGATTCGGATTGCGATATAAACGATTTATGTAAAAGTGCTGAATTCATCATAGTCTCTATATTATATTTATTTATCATTGTTGTCAAGTAATATTTCTCCAAAACTTATCACTGCAAGATTAAAAAATTCATCTCTACACATAACTGTTGCAAATTTTGCAATTTCATTGATACATACATCATTGACATAAAGTATGATACAGTTATTTTTTCGAAGAACGTCAATATTATTTTCAATAAATGGCTTCATAGTTTGCCAGCCAAATGGATTGAACAAAAATAAAACCATGGGTTGATCCGGCAATTGATAAGTTTTAGCATCGCCCGACTCTAAAACAAAATTGTTGACATTTGTTCCTTGAGAACTAATATGATTTTTGTTAGAATTTGCCATTTCAAGCAATGATGGTGAAAAATCAAAGCCCAAGAAATTCTTAAATGGGTAATTTTTTAAAAAATAAATTGTGGATATAGCACTGCCACATCCCACATCAACTAGTGTATAGTTTTGATATTCAAAATTAACTGGTAACATATGGCATAATCTGTTGATGTTTTGGTGCCAACATACCGCGTACGGGCTCGAATCAAGACGAATAGTTTCGTCTATATCATCATGTTCTTTGTATTCAAACCCAATGAGCCCTTGAGAAGATATCCATGCAAAGTTTAATTCGTTATGTTTTTGTCTTAAATCAGTTGGCAGACTTGTATTGCGAATAATCTCTGTCATTTTGTTGTTTTTAAATACTCAAGCATACAGTATCCTTGAATAGACGTTGGCCTAACGGGCTTACCGGCGGTTCTGGAACAGGCTCTTGACCCGTAATAGCACGGATTTCGAGTAAAAGTTTTTTGGCCAATCCCTGTCTGCGGTACATGGGTTGCACAAAAATATATTCCACTGCTCCTGAATTTTTGAATCTCACAAAGCCCAGTGTAGTATTTACGTTTTTAAAAAGTACGACACCATCTGTCACAACAGTGTCGTACTCTAAATTAAATACCTTGTTCTGCTCGGTATGCATCAAGAGTTTTCTTAAACTTACCTGCATGACTGCGTTCTGCTTTGGCCAGTGTTTCAAACCAATCAGCAATTTCGTCAAATCCTTCATCTCTAGCAGTCTTTGCCATACCTGGATACATATCTGTGTACTCATGTGTTTCGCCGCTGATTGCAGATTCAAGAGCTTCTACAATATTGCGAGCAGGCAAACCTGTTTCAGGATCACCGCTTCCACCATTAACTAGATATTCCATATGACCGTGTGCGTGGCCTGTTTCACCTTCTGCTGTATGACGGAAGATGTTGGCAACATCAGTTGCACCAGCAATGTCAGCCATGTTTGCGAAATACAAATAACGACGATTGGCTTTTGATTCACCAGCAAATGCTTCTTTGAGACATAATTCAGTTTTGGTTCCTTTTACTTGCATTGATTTTCTCCTGTTAAAAATTGTTGCATTGCATAATATTATATATGATAGTAAGCACTATTGTCAAGGCGTTTTTAATAGATTTTTTATGAATATTTTTTTATTGATGCCATAGAAAAAAACTAAGTCTTTGTTGTTCAATAAATATTTGTGCTTAAGGCTTTTAATTATGGTGACCAATGAATCGATATGATGAACTCGAAATACTAATCAAAAAATTTACCAGACAAATACCAGACACAGAAGAATACAATAATAGACTCAAAGAAGAATTAGAAATTATTGCAAAACTGGGTTTTGCCAAACACTTTCTTCGTGTTAGAGAAATACTAGATCTTACCAAAGACATACCGCACATTACTAGAGGTTCTGCAGGCTCAAGCTTAATCTGCTATGTCATGGACATTTCAGATGTAGATCCAATACAAGAACGCATACCCCTGAGTCGCTTTATGAATCCCCGTCGCGACGACTTGCCAGACATTGACTTGGATTTTCCGCACTGGCAACAAGAAACTGTGATGAATAGGATATTCCGCCGCTGGCCAGGCCAGAGTGCCAGAGTATCTAATTATGTTATGTACAAAGAAAAATCGGCGGTACGCGAAGCTGCAAAACGCTATGGTGCCAAAGGCAGACTCAAACGGAATTTTAAACTAGAGGATGTAGTTGCCGCAGAATATGTGGGCGAAGCCGAACGACTAGCAGATAAACTACTAGGCAAGAAACGCTGTATAAGCAAACACTGCGGTGGCATACTGATATTTGATCGTAGCGTACCCAAGAGTTTGATAAATGGTGAAAATCAAATCCTATTAGACAAATATGAAATTGAAGATCTCGAACACTTCAAAATTGATATATTAGCCAATCGCGGACTTAGCCAACTATGGGAAATAGAAGAACGTGATTTATTAGATTATCCCGAAACAGATGAAGCCACTGCTGCATTACTAAGTAGCGGTGATGTATTAGGAGTGACACAGGCAGAAAGCCCGGCCATGAAGCGATTGTTTAGAGCCATACGACCACAGAGTCGTGCAGATTGTGTGCTAGGCACAGCACTGATTCGTCCTGTGGCCACACAAGGTCGTAGGCGTGCGTCGGCATTTCAAGACTGGACTCGAGATAACTTAAGCGAAACTATCGTGTTCGAAGATGATGCCATAGAACTAATCAGTGAGATATTAGGATGTGACCAATATGAAGCAGACATGTGGCGTAGAGCATTTGCTAAGAAGAACGAAGAGAAGATGTTTGAGTTCATGCAAAAGATTGGGGATCATCCTCGTCGAGATGATGTCTTGTTGGCCCTACGCGAACTGAGTCATTTTGGCCTGTGTCGTGCTCATGCCATCAACTTGGGTAGATTAATCTGGGCACTTGCCTATCAAAAAGCACACAACCCAGAACGATTCTGGCAGGCGGCATTGAAACATTGCCAAGGCAGTTATGCTCGTTGGGTATATTGGCAAGAAGCTAAACTAGCCGGTGCCGTGCCTGCCGCGGGCGAAGGTGGCGAAGTAGCAGATTTGATGCAGGATGGTCGTTGGCGTTCAGGTAGATTTATTCCAGTATGTCAAGAAATTCGTAAACCCGGACAAGTTGAATTCTGTGGATTGGTTGCTAACTACCGTGTGTTTAAATCGGGTCCTAAGGAATACATAACCTTTGCTACATTGGGTACCGGCAATGGTCGTTATCTTGATGTGATACTGCCGCATGCAACTAGTTTCCATGAACAACCTATCCTGTGGGGAACGGGCAAGTTGGGGTATAAAAATAATTCAGAATATGTTACAGTATACAAGAGTAAGAAGATGAAACTCACAGATATCGCACACATAACATGAAATCAAGAATACACCTTTACCCACACACCGGACCCGGCACTCGCGGTTATATTGTAGCCGAACGCTCTGCACTAAAGTCATTGGCCAGACATCTTGAGGATGCTGCACGTAGCATAGTGGGATTTGATACCGTAAAATGCTATGGCTCAGATGGACACGAATATGAATTGGTTATTGTGTGTGATGTAAGTGAAGACGAATGGCAAAACTTACCAGTGCCCAATGATAAAAACTCAGACCCTGGTAAGTTAACGGTGGTTCGAACTTTTGATGAACTGCGTAAATCTGATTAGTTATTTCTTTTTATAAGAGCTGCACATCATTTCAAACTCCGCCTGCTTACTTTGTACCTGTCCGTAACTGGCACCGGGATTTCTGTCTCTGAATGATGACTTCTCTCGTTCTACACAAGCATCATATCCATCTGAACATCCTGACAAACTCATCAATACTAATAATACTATAACAATTGTCTGTAACATTTTGTTGTCCTTAAAAATTAATATTCATTGTCAAAGTTTGTAGCTATAAACTGTTGACTAGGTTTAAAACCGGATTGTGTTTTTAATTTTGAATCAAAGGTAATATTGTATCCATCAAATTTATCACCATCGTATTTAATTTTGATATCTGAAACTTGACGGCCAGTTTGCTTTTCTACTGCTGCTACTATGATATTACTAACCACTTGTTGATTAATAGAAGCTGTCATTTCAATGTCAATGTCGTATGTTTTTTGCATAGTTTCCTCGAGAGATATACTAGTTTATTATCTTGCTAATAACTTGTCAACGAATTCTCGTAGGTATTCATGTTTTGGTCCTTGCCACCGTCTAGGCATCCAAGAGTAATCTTGATACCAATGTTGTTCTGCTTCGGGATGACAACCTATTAGTCCTACTCTGTCCTGCATAATAGCCATTGGAGCACCATTTGGATAAGTTGCTACTGTGTCAAATCCTGTGCCGTAGTATGTGCAGCCGTCAAAAAAGTACATACTGGTCGGAACACCTTGCCAAGTTACTGGCATTTCTTTGGCATGTGGCCTGCGTGTACAGGCTGTAGGGTGTCTAGTATATTGTTGTGCTCTCACGCCATTTAGTAAGCCAAAGTAATCTGTATCTGCCCAATACGCACCCATACATATACCCAAGTAGTGTCCGCCTGAGGCTACAAAATTTCTTATTGGCTGCTGATGAATACGCATTAGGTAATCATAACTATCAGCTTCACCTACACCACCCGGTATAGCAATCAAGTCTACATCCGCAAAAAAGTCTTTTTCTAGCTCGTGTCTAGTAAAGATTTTAAAATGATAAAACTGCCCTAACGCTCGTATTATGCCGTTGGCTGACTGCACAGAGCATTTTGGTTGATGAATAAACAGAGCAATAGTCGAGCGTTTCATTTGGGGGCCGAGTCATGTATTTATTGCCCAAACGGGCTACTGGTTACGAGTTCCAGCGACACTCTATCGGTGTGTCCGATTTAACTCCAATATTGGTTGTGTTTGTGCTGATTCCAATATGTAGGGTTATTACGATTTAGGAAATTTCTTATCAAATACCAAGCCATGCCAAAATAACCCATTTTTTTAAATCTACGGCTGTCCTGCCCAAAATAGTGATTGATGATTTTGAAACGCTTAGGATCGTATTGTCTTGACAAAAAGTAATCTTCACTAGTTATAAAGTTTTCGTCAAACCCACCAAGTTCTCTAAACTTATCTCGTCGAGTAAGCATAAATGCACCTACAGCAAACGGAGCAAAATGTTTCAGTGTATCATTTATGCAATTGAATATCATAAAACTGACGGAAGCTCTAGTATCATTGTCATAACATTTGATATAGCCGGTTACTAAATCTAAATCATAAAATTCAAGTTCATCCACAGCGTCGCGAATTACATATGGATCAAATAACACAACATCGGCATCTATAAACAATATGTATGGTGTAGTAGCCAATTCGGCTCCACGATTCCTAGCTACTGCAACAGGTCCACCTTCAATTATTTCTATGTTTAAAAACCCGCTGTTATCTTTAATTACTTGTCTTGTGTTGTCTGTGCTACAATCGGCAATGATAATTTTTGTGCCACTTAACTGCTGTTTTCGTAACGAATCCAGCAAATTAGTAATGTAATTTGCTTCATTTTTTGCAGGTATTACTATTGTAATTTTATCACTTAGCTTTGTCACTTTTTACGCACCGTCCTTCTACACGAAAGTTATTGAATTTTAACCAGTAGTTCATACTGGCCAGGCTCGATTCGCAACTGATTTGATCTGCGAATTCAAGTGTTATTCTTCCTGGAATGTCTTTTGGGTCTTGTATATGTACCGCTATCAATATCATCAACCACACTATCCTTCTCCTGCGTCCATGTTACTATCTCCCAACGACCATCATGATGTTCTACTAATGCTGTCAATGATTCCACCCAATCCCCGTCATTCATATAGGTAACACCATCTATTTCTTTTATTTCTGCTTGGTGTATGTGCCCGCATATTACACCATCGTATCCACGCTTCTTGCAGTAGCCTGCTAAATTTTGTTCAAATTGAAAAACGAAATCTACTGCTTTTTTTACCTTACGCTTAAGGAAACGGCTAAGACTAAAATAACCAATACCCATTCTATGGAGGATCCAATTGAATTTATTATTGAGAGATAAAATGGTGTCATATGCTCGGTCTCCTAGTATTGCTAGCCATGGTGCTAGCCTTGTTATACCATCAAATAAATCTCCATGCACTACCAAATATCTACGACCATCTACGCCCCGATGTTCAATTTGATTATGTAACTCTATCATTCCAAAATGTAAATTGTATTGTAAAAATGGTCTAAGGAATTCATCATGATTACCTAATACATAAATTACTCTTGTGTTTCTTTTGGCATGACCTAAAATTCTACGAACCACATTGGTGTGACTTTGCCGCCAACGCCATTTGTTTTGTCTAATTTTCCATGCATCAATTATGTCTCCAACTAGATAAAGATTATTACATGTATTATTTTTCAAAAAATTATTGAGTGCCTCGGCCTTACAATCTTTGGTACCTAGATGAACATCTGAAATAAAAATACTACGATATGTTGTCATTATACAAATATTTAATGTTCTTAAGATTACATTTGTGTTACACTGCACAAAAAAAGCACCGAAGTGCCTTTAAAAACAATTGAATTTAGTTGTTTTTAGAAACTTAATTGACTTCTAAACATAACTGCTTGATCGCCTTTTACACGACTACCTGTACTGCCAACCAACGCATCAAACTTAGTATCAACATAGTTTACCATAAAACGTAGATTGTCAGTACAGAACCAAGTAACGCCATATGTCATAGCAGTAGCACGATTTGTTTTACCTGCTGCTACAGCAATTGGACTAGCATCAAACTCAGAAGCACGTACACCAATCTGCCACGCACCACGACCACCTTTATCAATAGCATTGTTTGGTTTGATCCAACCAAATGTACCATCTTTGTATGAGTGTGATTCACCTGTTAGATTGTAAACTGCTTGTACATAATATCCATTGATTTCTTGATTTGCACCTGTCGCAGGATCATATTTGAAGTTGAACATTTCACCTTGTAGTTTGAAAGCATTGTAGGCAAATGCTGCTTCAATCCCTTGGCGTGTTCGTGATGTAACACCACTCAGAGCAGGTCCAACAAACCAACTTGATTGTGAACGTGCTTCTGTACGACCACTTGAAGGAGTAACACCGCCTTTAATGTCACCGATGCTGTATGCTGCACCTAAGTGTGCCACATATGCTTTACTGCCAGTGACTTCAGCAATGTTTGTTGTTACACGACCTGTGTAATCAAAGCCATCATTCGCAGCATCTTTGTTTGCTTTACCACGACTGATTGCTAGAGCATATGTCAAACCTGGTTTTGGTACACCATGTAACATAAAGCCAGTTTCTTTTGCTGGAATCAATTCATTGTCGTTTTGACCAATCAGACTGCGTTCCATAAAGTCTAGATTGTTTGAACTTGTCATTTGTTCCAAACTAAAAGGCATCTTGAACAAACCAAATTGAAACTGTACTTCTGGATTAGCAGCATAGTTTACCCACATTTCATCTGCTGTACTTGATGTAGAACTGAAACCATCACTGGCGCCAAAGTTTGCTAACAATTGATATTTGAAGTCTTTGGCGAACTGACCACGAACACCAAATCTAGCACGACGAACTTCTGCTAAGTTTTGATACGAATCTGTGGTTTGACCGACATCGTAATCTGGTGTGTAGTGTCGATAGTCCATATGAATTCGACCTGTAAACTGCGCTGTGTTGTTGCCGTCTTTTGATTTGAGTCCGATTCCATTTTCTGTGACTGACCCATCATTGGCTCTTGCTTGACGATACTTGTTGTTGTCACTAACGTCTTTGTCGATTCTAAATTCAGCAAATCTTTTGTTTTCTTCTTTTTCTTCATACGCCTTGAGTTTATCTTCATATTCTTGTTGAGTGATTACATTCTTCTCTCTCAGAATATTCAAAGTATCTTTGTACTCATCGGCATACGCAGGTGCTGCAAAAACCAAACCGATGGCTAGTGCAATTTTTGTAAATGCTTTCATTATTATCCCTTATTTCCAAATTGCGTTACCATCAGGACCACGGAAATCCTTCTTCCAATTTTCCTGAACTAGTTTAATGACATCTTGTGGCATATGAACATATTCTAGATCAGTTGCCATTTGAGCACCGTTCTTATAACTCCAGTCAAAGAATTTTAGAACTGCACGACCTGTTAAGGCGTCTGCTTGTTGTTTGTGCATGATAATAAAACTTGCACCCGTTGCTGGCCAAGCATCTTTACCTGTTTGCCAAGTTAATAACAAATACATACCTGGTGCGTTTGCCCAGTCTGCATTAGCAGTAGCCGCTTTAAATGTTGAATCGTCCGGTGATACAAAGTTGCCATCACGATTCTTCAATTGTGCGTATGGAATCTTGTTGCGTTTTGCGTAGGCATATTCTACATACCCAAATGCACCTTTGATACGCTGCACCTGTGCTGCAACACCTTCGTTGCCTTTACCACCTACACCAGTTGGCCACTTAACAGCCGAACCTTCGCCTACTGCTTTTTGAAAGTCTGCGTTAGCTTTGCTTAAAAAGTTAGTCCAAATGAATGTAGTACCAGAACCATCTGCACGATGTACCACTGTGATGTTTATTGCTGGTAATGTTACGCCTGGGTTGATTTCTGAAATTGTTTTATCGTTCCATTTTGTAATTTTTCCTATATGAATATTAGCAATGATGTCTGGTGTAAGTTTTAATTTACCTTGTTCAATGCCATCTAAATTGAACACTGGCACAACACCGCCAATAATCGCCGGGAATTGAACTAGACCTTCTTTGTCTAATTCTTCTTTCTTTAATGGCATATCGCTGGCACCAAAGTCCACTGTTTTAGCTTTGATCTGACGAATACCACCGCCTGAGCCAATTGATTGATAGTTTAGGCCAATGCCGGTCTGAGCTTTGTAAGCTTCAGCCCACTTGGCATAGATTGGGAATGGGAATGTTGCTCCGGCCCCGGTAAATTCTGCTGCCGTTGCAGTTACCGCTAGTGTAGCAAACAGAATTGCTAAAAGTTTTTTCATTGTGTAATCTCCATTTAAGTGCAATGCACAATAATATTTAAACACACAAAGATTACAATTGTGTTACAAAACTAACTTTTTATCAATTATTTTTGCCATAAAAAAAGCCCGCCGAAGCGAGCTTATTTTGTGTAGACTAGTGTTAGTCAACAAGTCCCATTGCAATGGCTTTATAACCTGCTGCAACAATTTTACGACTGGCCTTGCCATGACGGTATTCAGTGACACGAACGCCGTTACCTGCTTTGCGAGTATTCGCATAAACAGGAAAACCTGCGTAACGAATTTCGCTAATGGTAGCCCGTGGATTCTTGATGCTGAAACGCTTGGAAATCTGGCTAGCAGTTAGAGACTCACCGTCAAGGACGAGAGCACGGAACAACTTACCTTGTTTTGTATTAAGGTCAAACATTTAATATCTCCTAAATTAAGATATGCTGTACGACAGCATCCAAGTATTATATTACATTGTTTTTGATTTTGCAACAACTTTGTTCTTCTTTTTGTCTTTCTTCTTTACCAAACTCCATGAACCATCTTTGTTATCTACCCACTCCAATAGGTCCCCTTCTTTCCATCCTAGTTCAGTTAGAATTTCTTGAGTAAATGGAAGGACAAGATCACCAGTTTCGAGATCTTCCTCTAGGGTTACTGTCCAACTTTTATTCTTCATTTTTATCACCGCGATTTCGGGCTGACCTAGTTCTTGCTGACTGTTCCTTTACCTTAACAAACTCTCGAATCAAATGTCGTTCAATTTCCTTGTTGAAGGATAGTATTGCCATGGCTTTTTCCATTTTATGAATTTTGACTGCTCGAGAATCGTATCCCATTTTAGTTTCCTTGTGTTTGAGTGATATGTTTGCAACTTTTTCTAAATTGAAATCCCGGACATGTACATGACCAAATATTGTTAGAATTTATCACCACGTATTTACTTCCGCGACTACCGTTGACTGAATATATTTTTTCTTGTTTTGTAATTTGTTTTTTGTCAGCTAAACGGCCATCACTATATTGAATGTTAACAACACGTTGCAATGGTATTTCTCGTACACGTACAGGGCTTTCAAAATCTGTAACAATTCTAACAAAATTTGGAGGAGTAAATTTTGTTGCTTTTTCCACAATGCCAGTGATTATTGTTCTGTTAACTTTTGATTGTCCTAATACATAACTAGGAAATTCAAAAGTGACAGCAACGTGGCTTCCTGGATCGGGAAGAGAGAATTGTGTAATCATGCTCTTATTATAGCAAAGAGCTTGATTCTTGTCAATATGAAATTTTAAGGTAAAATTTGTCCTGTAAAACTTCCGGGCGAGGACCATTTTGGATCCTGCAAAAATTCATTGAATATGATATCTAATCCTTCAAAACTGAAGTCTTCAGCCACCTCAATTATATAATCTGTTGATGTTGTTGAATAAGAGATACCTTCGGCTGAATCAGTGTTCAGATGAATTTCTCTTTGATACTTGATTATATTACCCCATTTTTCTACGTCTTGGGGATATTTTTCTTTTATCCAGTCTAGTAGATCTTTGAGAATATAATTTAAACTACCAAATTCTGTATCAATTGATGTGTATTTGTCTTGAAACTTTGACGCCAATTCAATTGGTGCATTAATGGTTATACGAGCTCGCATATAATGATTCCTATTCTACTGTTTATTTATAAAAAATAGGCTCCTTAGAGCCTATTACTATTTTGGGTAACAAGGCATAGTTGCCCCGGAGATCATGCTGCTAAGGCATAAACCTCATCATTAGCTGCGTTTGCAGTTATGGTTTTGCTTGATTTACGGTCATCGCCTACCGTGTTGTCCATATCCTTACTCATTGCCCTGTCGAAACCATGTCTGGCCCATCAAAAGCATACTTGAAAGATTTATTTACCGCTGAATATTACTCTTCCCCAGCGTCACATTAGTATGCTTTTGGTGGACCAGGTGGGAGTCGAACCCACGTCCAGAACACCTTTCATTCAACTTCATACAACAATAACTTACTTCTTTAAAAACCAAATCATATCCATATATTTTTGAATATGTTTTTCTTGAAATGATTTGGCCCAAGCTGGCTGTGGTAAATTCCATCCTATAAATGCACCTACTAAAATCCAAAAAATTGTTTCTAACATTGCTTGCTCCTTAGTTACTCTACTTCTTTATCTTTTTTATCTTCTTTAATCCATTCGTGATAAATCAAACCTAGTGCTACAGATATACTTCCAATTAGTAAAACTCCAAGCAAGAAACCAACAATAAAATATAAACGGTTTATTTCATCCATCCAATATTTATATTATAAGATGCTTAAAATAACTGTAGTGTTGTTCTAAGGTCCAAAGATTAGGTTCTACAATGGTGCCATCGTGTGTAATATATTCAGCTAAAAATACATTACTGTATCTTCTGAATGGCAACCACATACTTGGCGTATGTGATGCCCAACCAGCATCTTTTAATAACTCATGTTTTCGACGACTTAAAGTTACAGTGGGTGCATTAAGAGCTTGTTGTACCGTGATTACATTCGCTAGTAGCAGATCTCTTATTCGAGCTGCTGGAATGAGATGTTCAAAATCACAATCTTCGTCTGCCCCTACCTCATGATAGTGAGCTTTCATTCCATCACGTTGTTTAATACAATACTCGTGATATCTACGTAGATAGTAATCTATGTCATTGCGTATTTCACGCAATAACTGTTGATCATTTTCCACATTGTGATATTCTAAAACTAACCTATCAAGGTTTTTAGTACAATACCCTGCTACTGTTTTATAAGTAGCAGGGGACCGTTGAGTCTTACCATAGTTTGGTGCAGTAAAATTTTCTAAAGATTCTTTAAGCATTTTTAGCTATTTCGCACAGTTCGGCAAAAGAATCAACTTTGTGGGCCCACCATTGCCCTGAGGTTGGCCATCCATGTGCGCCAAAACTAATACTAATGGTATTGCCTGACAGATGTCTATGTGCCCGATACGGAATGTGAAAGAAATATTGTTTCTTTGTTTTTGTTTCAGACACTACTAGTAGAATAGGAGCAGTGGTGTTTCTACTAACAGTTGCTATCCAATAACCGTTTGGTCGCAGATGTGTTCTAGCATGCTTAATCTGATGTCCTGATTCCAAATCAATATTTTCAGTGAGCTTCGCGCATTTTTTTACACCCGATCCTATACTAATTGCCAGTTCTGCTAGTTCTCCGATGTTGAGAAGATCCAAATTATTCAACGCAGAAAGAGTTTCTGACAGAGTAAATTTTTTATCTAAATTTTTTCCAAATACTGTTTTGGTAAGTTCGTTATTCATACATCCTCCGGAAAAAGTCCAGGTGCAATGTTATTTGACTCAATACCTATTTTACTACCTTCACCGTGATAGGGCAACACAATCGTGCCACCGTTGCGAATATACAACTCTCGCAAGAAATTGCACATAGCCAACGGAGCATTCCAACCTGCGCCCGGATGACTGTATTCCCACTGGACCTTGGCTTTACTGTGTATCAAATGCGAACTCTTAAATGTTTGTTTGCACTTTGTAAGTAAATCTAGCATCCAACCTTTTGGTAGTTGATCTCGAACATTGGTACTGGACAATCTATAAAGTTCGTACAATCCAATGTAAACACCTTGATCAATTTCCTCTTGCATTTGGAAAGTTTCTTTAATTGCACTAAGGATATTGTATAGCACCTGACCTTTTTCGTCTAGTTCAATGCCTTTTTGAGCGTATTTAAAATGGCTAAAGAAATATTCATTGTCACCACGTAGTGTAGCACTTCTCCGAGTATTTTTGTCTTCGAGGTCAATACCCAGTGAGTCAAATTGATCTTGCATCACACGAGCGCATACATTTTTGATATCTCTACTGCCATTCTTGTAACGTACTAGAGCATTACGGTGCAGGTCACCAGGTCCTAATCTACGAACGCCGGTATCATTGAGCATCTCAAATGCGAACGATGGAAAGTTAGGGTCGTCAGTTAGCACTATTGCACAAGGAATTTCTTTGAATCCAAGTAGTACAGCGGCAATACTTCTATGTTGTGCATCATACAAAAAGATTCTACCATCTCCACCTACGATCCGGCAAGCCGATCCTGGGGAACAAATGCGTGAGTCCCAACGTTTCATAATATTTTTAACATGATCATGAATCACATCACGTTGGACTTCATAGTCAATATATAGATCAGCTATCGCTACCATATTACTTTCTGGAAAAGTATATGGACTAGCATGGGCAGCATTACACCATGCATCTAGTTGTTCTTGGGTTACGTTGAAATGAGATTTGAGAGTCTGCTCAACTTCAGCAGCTACGTCTGTGAGTTTTCGTACAAGGCGCCGGGCCATAAATTATTCTCCTAATAAATGATGTACAATACATCCTGGGATTAACCGTTCTGTTTACATATGACAGAGCTAGTTAAAAAAAGGCGGGACGAACCCGCCTTGTGTTACTTATTACTTGGGTTATGCAGCAGTTTTTGCACCAGCACGGGCCTTGATAGCATCCATACTCGGCTTTGCACCTTTGACCTTGACAACGGGTGCAGCATTGTACTTGGTATCAGCTGCATCAATTGCAGCAGCAAACTCTGGATTCTTATAAAGATCCGTAGTTTTAAGATGCGTAACCAACTCGCCTTTGGTCATTGCACGAGGCAACTCAACCAAATTAATATCAGTGTCAGTCTTGCTCAAGATCTTAACACGAGTCATGTCGCCAGCAAATCGAACTTTGTACTGGCCTTTAGTTTTAGAAACACCACCTACCATAAAAGTTTTGTCAGTCATTTGATACTCTCCACAAGTAAATTGAATTTAGATTACTGTTTGTAACCATACCACTATTATATTGCCATTCGAACTACAGGTCAACCTGTTTTTGGTCGGCAATTTAACCAAAATCATTTACTCAACTCTACTGCTTGATTCTTTGTTGCATTTACTGCCTTATCCATAATACGGGCAATACCGGCAAAGCCAACGGTAGCTACTATAATACCAAAAACGGTTCCATAGATAAAAGTTTTCATTTAGTTTCCTCCGCACTAACCTTGGTCAACATAGCTAATATATCTGCACAATCTCTTAGATCATAGCTTAGTTTCCCTTGGCCAATTTCTTGTTCAACTAATCGAGCTATATCATGCAGTTGAATTACAGATTCATATAATTTATCGTACATTTTTAACCTTTGGAAATTTAGAGCACCATGTACATTTGGTTGAACTGACTCCACGAAAGTACAGGCCTACATCAGCGAATTTCCTACTGCATCCGGCACACACATAAGTTAACATTTCTGGACCATACTGGTCAACCGGTCCGTCGGCTGCTAATACTTGCTGAGGACCTAGATCGCCGGTGACTGGTTGCGGTTCCATTAATTGTAACCAACTTCGTGTTCCGGCTCGAGCATATCTGCTTCGAGTACAGCGTCTTGAAAGTTGGTGGCATTTAATGTTATGGTTTGCCCATGTAAATAGGATGCAACATAAGCATTTGAATTATCATCGTAATCTACACTAATAAGAAAATTATTCATTTACAGCCTCCTGATCTTGATAAAAAAATGCAGCACTTAGTTGAGTTTCGAGTACATCTGCTCTAGTTGGATAATCTCGAACTAGGATCTGTGCTAGTTCAATCATGCTTTGATTAGATAACAGAGCAAGTTCGTTGGCAATAGTTTCTAGTCTGTTCATAGTTCGTCCACGTTAATATCGGAAAGATCCTTTGGTTTGGCTTGCGGCCGTCCCCAGGCACTTTGTCCTACTTCTGGCGAGCTTTTGCCCAGTGGGATCTGTTGGATCTCACCACCGTTGGCCAAAAAGTCTTTAATGGCCTGTTCGTAAAGTTCTTTATCTAGTTTCATTAAATATTCCCATAATGTTCTGCATCCAGATCGGCTGCAATATCGGCATAATACATTGGATCTTCAATTTCGTCAAGTATTTCCATAACCTGACCGACTGATAATCCCATATGGTCTGCTATTGACTGGGCACTTAATCCAGCAAAGTCTAATTCGCGTATTTCTTGATCTATGTGTTTCCAGTACGTCATATTAACCCCAATCTTTTTTATCACCAAACTTCTCGTTTTCGTCATAGCCTAGCATGTACTCATCTACACTTGCTTGATCAGACACTTTTACACAAGGGCCCGAATCGCCACCTACACCGCCATAGTGCGGTTGACGATTACGACCATAGTAACTATCCGCCGAACCACGATCAAACAAGCTGCCGTGATTGCTGCGATTGAACTGCCATTGGTCCTTCAAAATATTAAATACCTGTTCTTTTTCTGCTTGCATAGCACACTCCTTTATTTTTTTGGAATACGATAAATTACTGCTTGAGCAGTTGCTACTTTTGTAATACCTTCTAGTTCATAATCGTTTTCTAATAGATCTAGATTACGACGATCTACTATTCGAGGACTTTCAACTTTAATGGTAATGAATTTACCACGTGGGTTGATGAAA
>Ga0172367_10005264_pt1 | contig 15705 bp, 14 predicted proteins | sample Lak10m_FD_114542 | JGI IMG/M metagenome (GOLD analysis project Ga0172367, IMG submission 114542) | Freshwater microbial communities from Kabuno Bay, South-Kivu, Congo - kab_022012_10m | ecosystem: Environmental > Aquatic > Freshwater > Lake | place: Democratic Republic of the Congo: South-Kivu...
AATTGAGTTAGATATGATGTTGTAATCAAAAGAAGGGTTTGAAATAAGATTAGATATAGTTTTCTGGGATAAAGATAGTTCATTAAAATCAGTAATGATAGTATCAGGTAAAGAATTAAGAAGTTTAGATATATCATGTGATCAGTTATAGTTATCATGGAATTTGTAAGTAATTTTATTTATTTGGAATTTTAGGTTAAAGATATTATCAGGAATCTTTGAGAAGGTAATAAAAGAGAACTCATCAAGTTCAGTGATCATATATTTTTCAGACATTGTTTTGATGTTGTATAAGTAAAAATGAAAGATAAATGAGTTTTGATAATAATGCTATACCAAAGGGTTAAAGAAGTTATTTGAAAGCATGAGGTGATTAGTTTGTTATCTTACATCATCTCAAATCAAATCATTAGATACATATTCTCAACATCATATGATTAAATATATTCACTTATTATCACTCTTCGTTAGAGGAGGTGAAACACTCTTCGTTAGAGGAGGTGAAACACTCTTCGTTAGAAGAGGTGTTTGCACCCTCTTTGAGAGAGGTGATAACACTCCTTGATAGAGAAGGTGAAACACCTATCATAGAGGAGAGTGTTATCACCTCTCATAGAGAGAGTGTTAAACCATTATCATAAATGTTTCATTATTCAGATATAAGTTCAGTGTCAATCAGATTAGCAAACTCAGAGTACATTTCTTTTTGAGCAGCTCTCATTAAACCAAACAGTCATTCTTCTCTTATAAGTTTTCAAATTGTGTCATCACAATAGCTGTCAACAACATCTTGAATATATTTCTCAACAATCCATATTTTGTTTACAAGTAATGAATCATAAATATCAGTATTATCATCTCAAAAATCACAAGGGTAATGATTGAATGTTATTTTATATAGTTCTTTATCAAATTGTGATATGATGTTTTGTATATTATCAGTTTTATAATCATCATATTTTAGTAGATTATCATTGTATTCATCAATCAGACAGATATGTTCTTCACTATCTATAAAACTTGATATATGATCATTTAAGTTTGATTCTTCAACTATTTGTTCAATCTTTTCATAAATGATTTGGTCAACTTTATACCAAAGTGAAGTTCTCTTATCACAATCATTTTCAACTTCGCCACTTGAATTATATAATTGTGTTTCAAATATATCATTCTTAATATCTGTAAAACAATCATTGTGCTTTTTTTTGAGACTGTATTTTATCTTTTGAATAAAGAACTGATTTAGTAATCATTCAATAACTTGATTAGGTTTAAAGTAGTATTTATTTGAATTAAACTCTAATAAGAAACTATTATTATTAAGATGGTTATGATGATCTAGAATATCAAGCATTGTGTTTTTGTTATTATTTAAAATTTTAGTAATTCTTAATTTCAACCATCTCATTCATCTCAATCTCATTCCTCCTTAATTTCTAGTGCTTTTATCATTCAACTATCAAGCACATAATAAGTTAGTTTCTTCCATTGATAGTATCAATCTAATACAGGGCAGTGATGAGATATAAAATACCACTGGTTATCCTTAAAAAGGTAAGCACCATTTGGATATTTATAAATGTTTGTTTTATCAGACTCTTTATATTTCCACCAAGCTTCGGTATACTCATAAATGTTTGATACCTGAGTTGGTAAAGTTAAATTATATATTCAGTAATCTTTTCTATAATGTGCTGTTTCAGGATAGAATCAGTCTCAATCTTTTGAGTTTAACCATGAGTATAATGCTCAACTATCACAGTTAAAGTTTTTAGCTTCTCAAACTGTTTTTCATAAAGATTCAATATCACCATACTGGAATAGATCAATCACTTTATCATAACTGTTGTAATGATCTAAAAGTAGTTTTCCGGTATAGTTTAATTCTCATTTATTTCAGCAATCAATTTGAAGTAGGTTTCAATTACATTCAAACAGGTAAATTTTTTGGTAAATTTGGTCGTTAGATTTAACTTCAACAAGGATATGTGTTTTTGTCATCATTTTTGTATTTGTTTATTTAGTAAAGTTATATAGTAGCATGGTTCAACTCATTATCTTTTTATAGGTGTTATACAAAGACAAAAGTTTATCATAATTGTAGGTATAAGCTAACTCATTCTTAACATACCTTTTAAGAACTCTTTTGTTCAGTCATCATTTCATAACAGATGAGTCAGAATAGTCTCAATCATGTTTTCAAAGATTTAGTTCATCAAGAAGATAGAGAGTTATAAATACAGCGATGTCATACTTTTTTCTTGCGGTTTTGGTAAAGGAGACATCATCAGTTAAACAGATATGATTATTACTATCAACACTGTATTCATGGAAGTATCTATCAATACAAGGTTTGTTATTATGATAAGTCCAGAATTGAAGTAAGTTTAGTCTTCAACTATCAGTGGGAATCTGTTCAAGAAGTTCACGATAAAGGTTTGAGGTTAAACAGTTGATAGCATTCTTTAAATTTTTGTTTAATTTTTTTTCTTGGAAGTAGTGTGTATATCACATTTTGTTTTTATTTAGGAATTAAATAGATTTACCAGAGACAGATTTACATGACATATTATTTATATTATTATTTGTTTTATAGATAGGGTAGAGGAGTAGAGGGTTTTACTTACTTATAAGAACAAGTATTTCGTAGTTTTCTTTATCTTTAAGATTTGTATATTTTTCAGATGAGCACATATAGGCCATAGCATTTTTTTTGTAATCAATCAAATCAATATCACATTTCCACTTATTTTTTTTAGAAAACATTTCTATATCTTCTAACTGAACTTTGCTATTTGTATTGTATGATAGTAATACATGTTTAGCATTAGCATCTTTGATTAGTTTAAAGATAGATTTTTTAGCGATAAGTTCTCAATCTTTATCTGTTCTAAAATCTTCGAATGGTGTATATGTGTTTTCAGTTGTCATATCAGCTCTTCTATTTGCTTTTCATTGAGTTGATGGTTTATCATTTAAGATAATTGATTTCCATATATGATAGAATATGCTATATCTAACACCAGAAGTTTTAACAAAACAGTTTGAAGTTCAATAAGGAGGATCAAAGTATGCTAAATCAACTTTATTTTTTGATATAGTATCAAATACATCTCAATTGATAGATTTACAGTTTTGGTTATTTGATTCATCTGTTATAAGTTCAGGAACTTCAAGAAAAAGATTTTTATAACTTCTTGGACTCCATTCTCTTAAATAAGAACATTGATGACCCAAAGCATTATCAACTTTATCAAGTGCTAACATAAGTGATGTAATAAGCACAGACTTTTCAATCTCATCAGCTGCTATTAAATCAATTTCATCTCTTATAGCATCAAGTTTCATTGTGTTGTGTTTTTGCCACATTTTTTTGTTTCAATCTTTACCAACAGATGATTTCTTTGTTCAATCACCTCAATACTGTTTGGTATAGTATCATACCTTTCATTTTAAACTGTTTAGATGATCGATCTTTTCTTGGTAGTACTCTTTTGATTTTTTGTTTAATAAGTAGCATTCACCAAAAGTTTTACTCCATATATTAAGATCATTTGATATAACATTGAAGCCACACTTTTTAAAGAATTGAGACACTCTTGTGGTTCAAGCAAATCAGTCAAGCACTGTATTGATGTTAAGATCTTTAATTTTATCATAGATATTAGGAATCAAAGTTTTTTTTGAGCCCATATATTTAACTCATTGTGTTTTGAATAACCATTCAGTACATTTTTGAACTCATTCGTTATATGATTCAGTTTTGATGTTTGGGTAAGTTGTAGTTATATCAAGATTAGAAATGTTTTGTAAGATGTTAGATTTTGTTTTCATTTTTGTAAAGTAAGTGAGTAAATGAGTATAGTTGATTAGTTTTTAAGATTTTTGATGTTTTGTTTAGCAAGTTTATAATTATCTTTGTTATTATCAGTGGCAATATAGTTTCTATTTTGTTTTATAGCAGCGATAGCAGTTGTTCCACTTCAAACAAATGGGTCAAATACAATGTCTCATGGGTTAGAAGATAGTTTAATAAGTATTTCACAGAACAGCACGTTTTTTTCATTTCAATGAATGTTTTTAGACACTCTATTGGCTTTTTTATTAGCAAATACATCAATAAATGAAGGGTAAGAGAATGTGAAAGGATTAGGGTTAGTGTTTCTTTTATCATTAAACCATGATTGAGAAGTTCTTACCCAGTTTACTTTGTTTAGATCTTTTGCTTTTCATTTAGAAAGGAAAAGGATAAGTTGAGTATCAAATTTAAAGTTATTAGGGATAAAACAGTTAGAAGTATAAGATCTAGTAGAAAGGATATTTTTAAGAGTAAATCAAACAAGTTTAGCCGCAGAGATCCATTTATCTAATTCAAGAGTAGGAACAAAGATATAGCAGTGTGCTCAATCTTTAAGAGATTCAAACATACCTTTAAGCCAATCATTGTAAACAGAGAAAACATAGGAAGGTGAATCACAGTAGTTTCATTTAAAGTTTACACCGAAAGGGACATCAGTAAGGATTAAATCGATAGAGTTGTTAGGAATCTTCTTCATAAGAGATAAACAGTCTTTGTTGTGTAATCAAAATAAATTAGAAGGAACTTGATTTACAGTTTGAAGATTATGAAGAGAGTTTTTAATAAGTTCTAAATCTTGGGATTTGCTGTTTCAAGTAGAGTCAGTGTAATCAACAGAGATTTTTATTTTATCAATGAATGAGTCAAATTTTTGAGGGTTAGATTGAATAGATTTTGTTTTCATTTTTATTTAGTTAGATATAAAGTTGATTTGTTAAATTGATTTGTATTATTGAATAGTTTTCCATAAATGTTTGAATTGATTGATGATATTTGATTATTAAAGAACTGATTAAAGATGTTTTCTAAAACATTCACACTTATCGCATTTCCTGCCAAATATTTAATCTTTGTATCTGATAGTCATATTTTTACCATTTCTCTATAAAACTTTTTATTAAATCATTGTAGTTTAAGATGTTCAAATGAGTTTAAATAAACAATTTTATTTCAGACAACTATTTTAACTTTTGAGTTAGCACCAGTAGAAGTGATTGTTGGGGCATAACTATCTAAGTGATAAACTATTGAATCAGAGTTGAACTTTGAGTATCAATCAAGAAATGTTTGTTTCCAACCAGTCCTTGTTATATAGGTAATCATGGATTTAATTTTGCTTGATACAAACTCAATATGTTTCATGTTATTTTCAAATATGGATGAGATGGTTGATGGGTTATCAGTAATCTTGTTTGTGAACTCATCTGGTTTACCATTTATCATTGATAACATAAACACTCTTTCTCTTCTTTGTGGTGATCAGTAGTTAGATGAGTTTAAAATAGTTGGACTGTTAGATTTATATCAAAGTGATTCAAGTGCTTTTAACCATTCATCAAGTTCGGATTTAAACTTATCTGATAGTAATGCTTTAACATTTTCCATTAGTAAGTATTTAGGTAAACTGTTTTGATCAATATCTTTAATTTCTTTTAATATCCTTTCAATTTCCCAAAGAAGTGAAGATCTGGTATTTGAACATTTATGGAATCATTTTTGATTTCATTGAGTTGAAATATCTTGGCAAGGAAAAGAGTATGTTAGTAAATCAATATCTTTTCAAACAAGCATTTTTCATTTAATGTTTTTGATATTTACTTCTCAAAACATATCTATTACTTGTTCAGTGATTGATAATTGTTCATCAGTATAGCCTGTAAAAGTTTTGATTGGTTCCTTTGAGTCTCTACTGATGTTATATTTCAACAATTTATTCTCACACTGTTTTCTATCAATTGGAACAGGTTTAATGTTTAAGTGATTTATTCAGTAAGTGATAAGTGCATCTATATACCAATCAGCAATTCAAACTACATTCACATTTAAACCAATGTTTTTAAGTGCTTGATGTTGAGATCCAATTCAAGAGAACATTTCAAATAGATTAAATTGATTCTTATTTGATGTGGACATTTTATTTTTGTTATTGTTAAATACTTTTACTTCAAAAGTTCATTTAGAGTGATTTGATCTTTTTGATTGATTCTGTTTTTAGATAAATCATAGAACTCTTTATTGTTTTCACTAGCAATGAAGTTTCTTCATAACTGTTGTGCTTCATATGAGATAGTTCAACTTCAAGAGAATAAGTCTAAGATAGTATCACCTTTATCAGAATGCCTTTCAATCAATGGTTTGATCATCCATGAATACTTTTCAGTTGGGTGAGTTGTTATCTTTCTTCAAATTGAACCTTTGAATAGTTGTTTCATCTCTTGTTGTGATATAAAGTTGATTTTTCATTTTCATTTAGTCAACCAGATACATTCTTCAACAGTGCTTCTATATCAATTCTTTCTAATATGAGGCATAGGATTTGTTTTTTCAAAGTAGATATTGTTTTTGTATTGAAACCCTATCTGTTCAGAGATAAGAGTAATAACACCTGCATACTTTCTATCAATGAATAGTAGTAAGTTTGAGTTGTCTTTCATTACTCTATATGATTCAATCAGATATGATTTTAACCATTCAGAGTAGTCAACAATGTTATCCCAACTATCTTTAAAACTATTTCCCCAAGCATCACCTGTACTCATAATCTTGCTGTTTCTTTTTGTGATCATTGTTTTGTTGGCAATGTTATATGGAGGGTCAGTAAGTATAGTATCAATTGAGTTATCAGGAATTGCTTTGATAAGAGATAGAGAGTCTCAATAAATAACTTTGTTTTTAAGTTGGCTAATTTCTAATTTTTTGATGAACTCTTGTTTTGTTATTGATTGTTTATTTGTATAGTCTAAACCAATTTCTAAATTTTTAAGTAAACTCATTATGTTTGTGTTGTTCATTTTTGTTTATGAGATGATAAATTAGGCACTAGAAAAAGATGTATTGATTATCACTGTTTTGATTTTCAACCTTTGATTTAATTTTTAGGTACTAATAAAAGATGTATAGAATGCTATCAATAGCCTTTTTCTAAATAATTACTTGTAATAAATAACTTTTTTGTTATAATAGGGTATTCAAATTTTAAGAAGGGTTTGTTTAACTATTGCAATAGTAAAGTTTTGATTTTTGTTTTGGTTATGTTTTTGTTTGTGAGCATACCTTGGTAGGTATGAAATAGATCTGATGATCTCTTCAATCTAATATCCATAACGTTGTATAAGTTAAAGGAGGTATTTCGATTGGATGACAAGTTTATAATCAAAAAAGATTTAATATCAATACATTATGAATGCGGGGTGGTTTAGGTTGAGTGTGGGAGGGGTTAGTAATAATATAGTTTATTCTATGCGGATTTTGGGTGATTTTTAAGAGAATTTTTGGAACAAAAAAAGAGTGAATTTCTGGGAAAAAGTTAAAAATTATGAAAATGAAACTATCGGTAAGAAGCGAGGTTTCACATCAAAAAGCATAAATATATAATTAAAATAGAAAGTGTCAAGGACTAAATAAGAACAACCCATACTGTATTCATACTAAACCATAGTAAAATAATTTTGGTAATTTTGCGATAAACTACGATGTTTTAGGTTTGATTACACCCATGGGCTAATAAAAAGATTTTGGCTTAAAGTATAGGAATTATATTTTTGAGATAAATTTAATCAAAATAAAAAAATAACAGGTAAATTTCCTGTTATTTTTAGTAAAAAGTTTTTTGGTAATTTTAAGATTTATTGATAAGATTCTAAAAAATCTTCAATTTTTTCAATAAACCAGTGTGGTATAAGATCTCTAAAATCATTATATATTTTACTTAATCAATCAATATTTTCTTCTTTTATATACTCTTTTAGTTTTTTTTTGATATAAGTTCTGTTTTTTGTCTTAGAGTGTTCATATGTTTTGCTTGATAAATTTATAATACTTTCAATATTTCAATTACTAATTATGCAATCTATAATTATTTTAGGACAGTTATCATTATTAGAAAAATCTTCAAGTAAACGAGTAATATCGGGAGAGTTTGATTGATTAAAATGATTAAAAATATCAACTAATATATTTTCTGGAACTGCTCTATTTTTAACAAAACTATATATAGATTCTTTATTTATAAAGTATTTATAATCATTTATTATCTCAATAGGACAGTTAGGATTTTCAACTAACCTATTTAAATGATTTGAACAATTAGGTTTATCTTTTATAACCTCATATATATTCAATAAAACAGATTTAGAAATTTTAGTATTTAATAGTAAATTATATAATGGAATAATATTACTATCATCAATAATTATATCTTTAAATAGATTTTCTAATATGCTTTCAGGACAATTTTTATTTGAAGCAATTTCTATATCATAATTAGAATTACCATTTGAAATTTCATGAAGAATATGAATATTTCAGGAGTTACTAGCAAGTCATTGTTTAACTTCATCAGGAAGTTCATTTATATTTCTTACATTATGTTTTAATTTCAGATTCTCTAATTCCACAATATCTTTATCTTTAACCATAATCTTCTTAACAATCTTCATTTTGTTTTTATTTTAGTGATAAATCTAACAATTTTATTCATGCTGTTTCAATTTTTAATCAGTGATTATTTTTGTTTACAAAAAACATTTAGGCTTATTCTAATTTTAACTAAATTTCAAAATAAATCAAATTATTAAGCATAGAAATTTCATCACTGTAAATTTGCTAAATTTTAAGAAAAAATTATAATTAGAATAGGTTGAATTTTGCTTCTTATTTAGATATAATTTTTATCATATGTTATGAAAAGAATCAATGGGTTTGATAAGATTATTAGTGTAGATTTTGAAAAAATTAAAACTGATACTAACAATAAAATGAAGTGATACATTCTTGATATTGATCAGATAAATACTAATTATAAAAAAAATCTTTTAAAAGAAGAAGAATTAGTATTAGATAACAAGGATGATATTAATTTAGATGATATGTTAAGGTATACCTAATTTAAAATAAAAATATAAATATAATGGTTGAAGTATCAAGGTTGACAGATCTTATTGAACAAAAAGACAAACAACTTGATAGAAATAATCAAGTAGATGAACAGTTGTTGATATATAAAATAAGAAAAACTGAAACATTTTTTCAGAACAGTTTTCAAACATCTTTAAAAAGAGTTTCTGAAAATTGAACTTCAAGACAAGCAGAGGATTTTAAACAAAGATGAGAGAAATTAAAAAAAGAGTACACAGCAAAATTACAAGAAGTAGAAACACAATTAACAGTCTTAAAATCAAATGAGAATGAGTGATATAGAAAAATAATGCAATGATTTGAAAAGTATATGGAAGAGGTTGATAAAGAAGAAATTATGTTAAGTCCTCCTAAGGATATTGAACATCTAAAATGAAATGAAAGAGTGAAGGAATTAGAACAGTATACATATGATTTTTTAGGATTGGATAGAGATACATATAAAAATTGAATATGATGACAATTTTTAAAATGAATTATAGATGAGGTAATAATATGAAATGCTGATTTATTGAATCAGATTTATGAAACAAAGTGAGCAGTTCTTAAAGATATGGTTGATGTATTGCTTTCTTGGGAATGATTAAAGAAAGTTGCTGAACAGTTATGAATTACTATTTGAGATTTGTTCGTTTGAAATGCTTATGAAAGATGAAGATCAATTTGACAGTTATGATTGGTTTCAACAGGTGTTTGACTTACTATGTCTTGATGAAAGTTGATGTTTAAATGATTAAAGAAAGCAGTGTGATCAACAGTTATTTGAGCAGAATTATTACAGTGAATTGATAGTTTAGTTGAACCAATTAAAACTAAGGCAATTCAGCTATTATGATCTATGTGAAAATTGGAAAAGTTTATGACTGTTGCAAGAACTATTGAATGATGAAGCAAGGAAGCACTCAAAAAGTTTGAATCAGCAATGTCTATAAATAATAAACTTATGGAATGAAATCAATATGCTTATATGAGTTCTATGGCAACATATGTATTATTAAAAGATTATCATATAAAACCATGAGATCTTGATGTCGCATTAAATCCTAAAAATATGGAAAAATTTGTGGATAAGTTTATGAGTGAATATCCAACAACCAAATGAATTTCTGATGTTCATATGCTTGAAGTAGTAAAATGAGAAAAACCAAAACCGATTGACTTGAATGATATATGAAAGATCAAACAAGTAGCAAGTGAATGAAGATTAAATATAAGTTATATTGCAGATTGAATTGAAGTAGAACTGTTTCCAGAAGTTTGATGAACATGATTGACTAATTTATGATTTATGGACAAGAAAGTAGTGAATAATAAATATACTTCTGAAAAATTCTGAGAAATGAATATACCAACATTAGATCCAAAATGAACAGCAGAAAACTATGTAATAAACTTTTTAAGTGAATTTGTAAACAATAGTTTAGATAAACTATGACAGGAGTGATTAAAATTAAAGGATTGAAAAAGAATAAATAATATGTATTTACTGTTAAAGGAAGAGTGAATAGTAAAAAATCCTGATGAGTTATTAAGATTTATTGATGAAACTATTAAAAAATACGAGGCACTGCCCAAAAAATGAGATTATGTATGAAAGGCAATAGATATAAATAATGTAAAAGAAGCTAGGGAATTGTTAGATTTAACACTTAGAGATTTTAAAAGGAATATTATAAGAAATGCAAGAAATGAATCTGTTTGAGAATTATTAGAATTTAATTTATTGAAAAAAGAACTAGATCTTAGAAGAATTGAATGTTGAAATTTATATTTAAAGTATATGAATTGAGATAAATCTGTTAGAGTAGAACTAGATACTAAGATGAACGAATTTATTAAATATATTAATAAGATTAAGGATAATGTAATTGATGATAATTGATTTCCACATTACTATGAATATAGAAATGCAAGAAAATTTATAGAAGAAATAAAATGAAAGATAGATTAATATTTATTAAATTTAAAATATAAAAATGACAGAAAAAATGTGATCATCACCAACAAAACCATTAGTAGAGTTATTACATGATAGTGATCTATTAGACCAAAATATAGATAATCTTCCATGAATACAAGAATCCAGAAGAGAACTTGAAAGCACATTGTTAAGTGACAGATATAAGTATTCATCACAAATACCAATAATTAAGAAATGTTTAGTTGATGCTTTTGGAATATATTCACAATATATAAGATTTGTTAATAGATTTATATTGGAAATATGAAACTTAGTTGATTTAAATCATGAATTTAAACATTTAGGAGATAATCCGAATACTGAGAAAGTGAAAGATTTAAAAGAAAGGTTTGATGCAAGTATGAGTACATTATGAGAACATTTTACTGAGTATGGTAGAGAAATGTATGATAAGTTAGAAGCTGAAAATCAGGGTAAATCATTAGAAGAGGTAATGGATATTTGAATAACAATGGAATGAAAATTCTTTGATTTAATCCTTCAAAGAGTTCAGTATGTAGAATCTAAAAATAATTAAAATGACAGAAAAAATGTGATCATCACCAACAAAACCATTAGCAGAATTATTATATGATAGTGATCTATTGGATCAAAAAATAGACAATATACCATGAATGGAAGAAACTAGGAGAGAACTTGAAAGTACACTATTGAGTGATAAATATAAGTATTCACCACAAATTCCTATAATTAAAGAATGTTTTAAAGAGGCTTTTTGAGATTATACTCAATTTATTAGATTTGTTAATAGATTTATGTTTGAAATTGAGGATTTGATTGATTCTAATAATTCATTAAAATGAGTAGATAAAGAAAAAGAAGCTGAAAAATATAATAAACTTAAAACTAAATATGATACTAGTAGGAGTGTTTTATCTACTTACTTTACAGAATATGGTAGAGAAATGTATGATAAATTAGAAATTGATAATCCTTGAAAATCATTTGAGCAAGTTATGGATATGGGTATAGCTATGGAATGAAAATTTTTTGAGTTAATTTTACAAAGAGTTCAATATATACCTTCTAAACAAGATTAAATGACATCATTACCAACAAAATCTTATTTAGTAATAAACTTCACCATATTTTAATTATCTGGTTTCCACTTATTTTCAGACATTTGTAGGCTTCATTATGACACTACTCAAAATATGTTTAACTTCTTTTCTTTCTTATCTGCAAACAGATTACTAGCCATTGTTATTGTTCCAGCACCCCATTTACTATTGATACTGTTTACTGTTTTATACAAATACTCTTTATCTATCTCTTTATATTTTTTTACTACAATTCAATCTTCTTTCATATATACTAATCAATAGTTTGGCACTGATATACAGTCTTGGCTAATTTGAAATAAACTTTTCTGATTAAACTGATTACGAAGATTTGATAATATCACTCATGTTGTTCTCCATAATGTGTTTGGATTTGAATAGTATATCTCTTCAAACATTCTTTTGAGTTCTTTTAAAATAATATCTTTATCTGTAATATGAAATGGAAACTTATGTGAACAGTGATAAAAGTTAAACTGTTTATCTTTAAACAGTACTATTATTTCTTTACATCAAAGATCAAGTGTAATCATCTCACTAAATGCTTTTTCAAAGTTTTTTATCAGATGGTTAAATAATATATCTTTTGAGTCAGTAAAATCAGGATGAAAGGAGTAAGTTCTTGATATTGATTTAGGTATTTGAGATAGAGCAAAACTCATATTTGAGACAAGATTTAGTTCAAGCCAAAGTTTAAGTCAAGCCTTTCCCATTTTTCTATCAACTGTTTGAGAATCTAACTTTTTAAAATCAAGGGCTGTATTACAGGCCCGTTTTAATCTTTCTCAATATCATGATCATATAAATGGAATATCAGTGAGTTTTAGTTTAGAGAGAGTGTACTCTATATCTTTTTCATCAAGTTCACAGTAAACTCAAAAAGGTTTAGCAAGATCTGAAAATATTTTTGAAAGTAGTTTTGTTTTTGACACACCTATTGATACAGGTATTCCAATTTTTTGTTTAATAGAAAGTTTAAGTTTATGAGCAAACTGTTCAGGGGTTAGATTAAAAGATTTTGGAATATCTCATACTTCAATGAATGCTTCATCTATTGAGAACTGTTCAACTAATGGTGAAACAGTTTTTAGATATGTAATAAGTTTATCAGAGATATATTTATAGAGATGAAAATTAGGAGGAACGACTAATCAGTTATTTTTTTTAAGAATAGGTGCTGCTTCCCAATAAGGGGTTCAAGTTTTAATTCATAATCTTTTTGCTTCATAAGAGGCAGCAAGGATAATATCATTTTCTCTTCAAACAACTAATGGTTTATTAAGAAATTTAGGGTTATGAAACTGTTCACATGAGGCATAGAAAGAGTCGCAATCAATAAGAGCATAAGTTGTATCAGATTTTTTAAGTTCATTAAGATTGATTGAGTTCATTTTGTTTTTGTTATTGGTAAATAGCATAGATAAGTTTAAACACTGTTTATATAACTTCTAAACTGAGAGATAACAACTCAAAAGATAATAATTTCTTCTTTTCAAACAATTTCAGGATAGTTAGGATTAGCAGGAATAAGTTTAAACTTTTTAGATTCAGGATCTTTTTTGTAGTATTTAAGTGTGAACTCACCATCTACCATGGCAACAACAATATCACCATCTTTTGGTTTTAAAGATTTATCAACAACAATAATATCACCTTCGATAATTCAAGCTAAGTTCATTGAATCACCTTTAACTTTAAGAAGGTAAGTAGAGTAGTAATTAGAGACAAGAAATGAGTTTATATCAAGATCTTCTTTAACCTCATCAGTGCCGGGTGTAGGGAATCATGCTCTAATAGACTCATAGAGAGGAAGAGAAAGAAATTTAGAAGAAGGAAGATACTTATTGCCTTCTTTTGAGAGATAGTTAAGTTCAACAAGTTTATTGAATAAACGAGAGACCCCAGATTTGGATTTAAGTCAAACAATATTACAAACCTTTTCAAAGTTTGGGATAGATTTATGTTTAGAGTAGTAAATTTTGAGTTTAGTAAGATACTCATTAAAATTATAGTTTTTAGGCATTTTAAATGTGAGGATAGTTAAAAGAACAAATGTTCTTTTTAATATACGAAAAAACAGAAATAAATCAAGTGGTGTTTTCACCTCTCTTATCAAAGTATGTCCTATAATTACTTTAACCATATATTTTAATTATACGAGTGATTGATTTTAGTCTAATAATCATTATTCTAGTATCATTATTTATCCCTACAAATACAGTTATGAAAATACAACAAATTATCGACAAAATTGATGAACATCAGTTGCATGTTCCTGCTTTTCAAAGAGAGTATGTTTGGAAAAGAGCAGATGCTAAAAATCTTATTAGTTCTTTAATAAATGAGTATCCTACATGAACAATGCTAACTTGGGAGACAAATAACCCACCAGAGTTAAAATGAGAATGGGAGTATTCATCACAAAAATGATCTGTTAAACTTATTCTTGATGGTCAACAAAGAATTACAACTTTATATATGATTATTAAAGGTGAAATCCCTCACTATTATAAGACAGAAGAGATTGAAAATGATACAAGAGATATGTTTATAAATTTGGAATCTTGTGAGTTAGAGTATTATACTAAAAAGATGGAGAATAATCCATTATGGGTAAATATTACATCTATTTTCAAAAAAACAGTTAAAGTTAGAGAACTTATCAAACAGTTAGAACAACAGTGAGTAGTTGTTTCAGAAGAAATGTATGATAAAATTGAAGATAATTATAGTAAAGTTGAAAAAATACTTGATAGAGAGTTTGTAGAACAAGTAATCCCTGTAAAGGCTTCATTAAGAGAAGCAATTGATATTTTCTATATTGTAAATGCTAGTGGGGTAAATTTAACAGATGCGGAGTTAGCATTAGCACAGATTTCATGATATTGGCCAGAAGCAAGAGAGTTATTTAAGAAAAAACTTAATGAACTTGAAGAACATTGATTTCCTTTTAAGTTAGATTTCCTTGTATATGTTCTATTATGAGTAATGTATCACATGTGAAGTGATATGACAAAACTTCATTCTGATTCAAACATTGATAAAATTAAAGAAGTTTGGAAACAGTTAGAGTCTGATAAGTTAGACTATGTTATAAATCTATTAAGAAGTAATTTTTACATTGATCATACAAAAGAGATAAACTCGGTTTATGCTCTTATTCCAATCATTGCTTTTGTTTACTGAAAAGGTAAATCTACTCTTTCTGAAATTGAGATTAAAAAAATGATGAAATGGTTTTACTATTCACAGATCAGAAATAGATATATTAGTCAGTTATGACAGAAATTAGATAAAGATTTAGGTATTGTTAAGAAATGATTAAGAGATTGAATAAATCCATTTGATGAGTTATTGAGTTTGATTTCCAGTGAAAGAAGTCTTAAAATTAGTAAAGATGAGTTTATTTGAGTTGATACTAGACACTCATTATGGTGATTGATGAGATGGTATTTCAAGAGTAGAGATGCTAAATGTTTTACTACATGACTTTCAATAAGAAAGAATATGGGTAAAAAATATGATTTGGAGTGGGATCACATTTTTCCATACTCAACATTGAGAGATAATTGATACTCACTTGAAAATCGTCATAAGTATTCATTAGCCCAAGAGATTACAAATAGAGTAGTGCTTACACAAAAGGCAAATAGAAGTAAATCTGA
>Ga0172367_10005267_pt1 | contig 15703 bp, 17 predicted proteins | sample Lak10m_FD_114542 | JGI IMG/M metagenome (GOLD analysis project Ga0172367, IMG submission 114542) | Freshwater microbial communities from Kabuno Bay, South-Kivu, Congo - kab_022012_10m | ecosystem: Environmental > Aquatic > Freshwater > Lake | place: Democratic Republic of the Congo: South-Kivu...
TAGAACCTATAATTTTCCGCAAAATAGACTTACAGATCACCGTATTGATCTTACTTTGTTTTCTTTATCTGAGGTAATGGATGGGGATTTAGATCAAGTTGTGGGGCCTCTTGTAGCGTTTTACTATCAAAAAAGACTTCAATTTGATCAAAAAGATGAATAAACCGAAAGCCTATCAAGATGGTGAAGTGGAATTTTTTGATCTTAGGATTAAAGTCACCCCTGATTGTTTGATCCCACGGCTAGAAAGTGAACTTTTAGTGGAAAGGGCTTTGTTGCGGTTTCCTGAAAAGGGGGAGATTTTAGATCTGTGTACTGGAAGTGGAGCTTTAGGTCTATCAATAAAAAGCTGTAGAAAAGGGTTGGATGTGACCCTTTCAGATATTTCTATACAAGCTCTTACTATTGCTAAGGAAAATGCCTCTATCAATCATCTAGAGGTTCATTTTGTCCATGGGGATTTTTTGCTCCCCTTTATGGGAAGATCCTTTGATGGGATTATTTGTAATCCCCCATATGTCACAGAAGGAGAATACAAAGATTTAGACCCTTCAGTTAAAGACTTTGAACCAAAAATAGCCCTTGTTGGGGGCAAAGATGGCCTTGATTTTTATAGAAAGCTAGCAAGTTCTGTTGCCTCTATTTTAAAACCATCAGGGGTCCTTTGTTTAGAGATTGGAAAAGATCAGGGAGAAAGTGTTTATCGCCTCTTTGATTCTGACATTTGGGTAAAGCGGGTTATTGAAAAGGATTATGCCGGACATGATCGATTCTTTTTCCTTGAAAAAAGGGGCACGGCTCAATTAGAATAACTCTATGTTTAATAGTTTAACAGACACATTTCATCGCATTTTTGCCACTTTTTCTAAAGAAAAATATTTTACTGAAGAATCGATAAAAGAGGCTGTAAAGCAGGTACGCCTTGCCCTTCTTGATGCCGATGTGAATTTTAAAGTGGCCAGCTCTTTAGTAAAAAATATTAAAGATAAAGTCATTGGAGATTTAGTTGAAAAAGGGATAAAAGCCACAGATGCTTTTATCGAAATTGTTCACCAAGAACTTGTTTACTTGATGGGTGAGGATGAGGCTCAGTTAGATTTTAAGAAGAAGCAAACTAAAATCCTCCTCTGTGGTTTACAAGGATCAGGAAAAACAACCACATGCGCAAAACTTGCTGCGTTTATTCAGCAAGGAGAGAAAAAGAGTGTTTCCCTCGTGGCTTTAGATTTAAAAAGGGCAGCAGCTGTTGAACAACTACAAATTTTAGCTAAAGAGATTCATATTCCTGTTTTTAGTGTTCAAGGGGAGGTAAGCCCTTTGGCGGTTGCAAAAAAATCTTTATCTTTAGATACCGATGTGGTCATTTACGACACTGCTGGGCGTCAAAATATCGATGAAGAGCTCATGGATGAGCTGCTCTCTCTTAAAGAGATCCTTTCCCCTGACTACATTTTTTTTGTAGCCAATTGTGCAAGTGGTCAAAGGGTAGTTGAGATTGCTGCTGCCTTTGATGAAAAGATTCAAATTACTGGAACAATATTGACAATGCTTGATGGGTCAGCACGAGCTGGTGCTGCTATTTCAATTAAAGAGGTGACAAAAAGACCTCTATTTTTTGAAGGGGTTGGAGAAAAAATCAACGATTTTCAAGTCTTTAATCCAAAATCAATGGCAGATCGCATTTTAGGAATGGGTGATGTGATCAATCTTGTTAAGAAGATGAAGCAGGAAATCTCAGAAGAGGAGTCTTTAGCCATGGAGGAAAAAATAAAAAAAGCCTCCTTTAATTATAATGATTTTTTGAAACAGATGAAAATGCTTAAGAAGATGGGCTCATTTAAGGGTTTGATGAAGATGATGCCAAAAATGGGGGGTGAACCCTTTGACTTTTCCGAAGGGGAAGCGGAATTAAAAAGGTGTGAAGCGGTGATTTTTTCTATGACCCCTAAAGAAAGAGAGGGAAGAGATGAAATGACAATGGGTCGAAGGAAAAGAGTTGCAAAAGGTTCTGGAGTTGCCCTTGGAGAGGTCAATAAAATGATAAAAAAATTTGGACAAATGAAAGAGAAAATGCAGCAGTTTTCAGCTATGCAAAAGAATTTTTCACCAGAAGAAGAGAAAAAAATCACCTCTTTAAAAAAGAAACCACATTTTGATCGTTTTTTTTCCTAGAGTATGGTAATATAGCGCCTAACAATTTTGTAAAAAGGAGTTTTGCTTATGGCATTAAGTATGAGAATGCGTCAACAAGGGTGTAAAAATAGAAGAGTCTTTCGTTTTGTAGTGGCAGATAGTCGCTGTAAGCGTGATGGAAAGTACATTGACTGTGTAGGTCATTACGATCCACTTGCTCAAGACGGAATGGTTGTTCATGCAGACAAAGTGAAGCATTGGTTAGAAAAAGGGGTTCAGCCGACAGATAAAATGCGTTCAGTTTTGAAAAGAAAGTGCCCAGAAGTACTAAGATCTTTTGAATCTGCAGGTAAGAAATAATTATAAAAAGTATGTTGTTATGAAGCTGTCCATACTTTCTTTGTTTCCAGATTTTTTTACAAGTGCTCTACAAAGTAGCATGTTAAAAAGGGCTATCGACAATAAAATTATTGAAGTTGAGCTTGTAAATATCCGTGATTTTGGAGAGGGAAAGCATAAAATTGTCGATGACAGGCCCTATGGTGGAGGTCCTGGAATGTTAATGAAAGCAGATCCAATTGTTCAAGCTATTGAATCTGTAAAAACAGAAAAGAGCCATGTCATCTATCTTTCTCCTCAAGGGGAGGTGTTAAATGCAAAAAAGTGTGAACGTTTAGCAAAAGAGAGTAGACATCTTATCCTTCTTTGTGGTCATTATGAAGGAATAGATCAAAGGGTCATTGATTTGATGGTCGATGAGGAAATAAGTATTGGGGATTATGTTTTAACAAGTGGAATGATTCCCGCCCTTGTTCTACTGGATGGGACCTTAAGATTTATTGAAGGGGGAGTTGGAAACAGTGACTCAGCATATCAAGATACCTTTCATGGAGTAGAAGGACTCAAAGGGCCGCAGTATACAAGGCCTGCAGTTTATAGAAGAATAGAAGTTCCAAAAGTACTTCAATCAGGCAATCATCAAGAAATTGCTGAGTGGAGAAAGGAAAGGGGTGCTTTAAGGACAAAAGATAGAGAAAATAAAAACACAAGGATGGCATCATGCATTCGTTAGTAGAAAAAATAGAAAGAAAGCACATGAAAAGAACACTGCCTCAGTTTTCTGTGGGAGATCAAATCAAAGTGTACACAAAAATTGTGGAAGGTGAAAAAGAGAGGGTACAGGTCTATCAAGGGACTGTAGTTGCCCGCAAAGGAAAAGGGTCTGCTGAGACATTTACAGTAAGTCGTATTTCTTTTGGATATGCAAATGAAAAAGTGTTTCAACTTCATAGCCCAAATATCAGCAATATTGAAGTGGTAAGTAAAGGGATTGTTCGAAGAGCAAAACTCAATTACTTAAGAGGTAAATTAGGTAGAGCTGCAAAAGTGACTATGCAAGTGGGTAAGCAAGTAAAAAATGAAGATCAAGTCTTTTATCAAGAAGAAAATCATCCTTCATCACAAGGATCTGCTGAATAGATTTGTTTTTCTATACATTTTTTGAATAAGAACATATAGTTGGTTCATGAGTAAAGGTATCAATGATAGGATATATGTTATTTCGGCTCCATCAGCTGGGGGAAAGACAACCATTGTCCAAAGACTTGTCTCTTTGGTTCAGGGATTGAGCCGAGTGATTACTTGTACAACAAGAAAGAAGCGTGATGGTGAGATTCATGGTGTCGATTACAGGTTCTTATCAAAAATCGAGTTTAGGGAGCTTTTGCTTCAAGGGGCTTTTTTTGAACACTCTCAAGTCTATGGCAACATGTATGGGGTGTTAAAAAGTGATCTTGTTGTTCCAGGGAAAAAAATCATTTCTTTAGACAGTAAAGGGGTCAAAAAATTTAAAGAGTTAGGGGTAGAGGCAACTTATATTTTAATTATACCCCCAACAATTGAGGAGTTAAAAAGACGTCTTTTACAGAGAAATTCAGAAGAGATAAAGGAAATAGAAATACGACTTGCAGAAGCGGCAGTGGAAATAAGGCAGGCAAATGATTTTGATTATGTCATCATAAACGATAACTTAGAAAAGGCAATTGCAGAGTGTGAGAAAATAATTATTGGAGAACCATCATGAAAAAACCAAAAAAACTACTTACAAACGAACATTTATTAAAAGATTACCACAATAATTTTTCATTAGCAGAGGCAGCAATTGCCCTTGCTTATAGTGATTTAGAAAAAGATAAGGGTTTTTCTTTAAAAAGGGTGTTAGACGATGTCTCTTTATTAAAGAAAAAAGAGATCAGTATTGAAACCAAAGTAAAAATTGAACCGGCTTACGATGACTAAGAGTGTGAAAGAAAGAGTTTTGATCACCTCTGCATTATTATATGCTAATGGTAAGCTGCACTTTGGCCATTTGGCAGGGGCATTTTTACCAGCCGATATTTATGCAAGGTACAAGAGAATGAAAGGGGCTGATGTCCTTTTTATCTCAGGATCAGATGAGTATGGAATAGCCATCACAATGTCTGCTGAAATTGAGAAAAGGGAGCCTAAAGAGCAAGTAGACTACTATCATGAGGTAAATAAAGCCCTATTTAAAAGGATGAATATTTCTTTTGATCATTACAGTCGGACAACGGATAAAGAGCATGAGCCCATTGTTCAGCAATTTTTTCTCGATCTTTTAAATAATGGGTATATTGAGGAAAAAAGTTCATTTCGTCTTTACTCTAAAAATGAAGACAAGTTTCTTGCCGATCGTTATGTGATGGGGATATGTCCAAAATGTGGCTATCATGAGGCTCGAGGGGATGAGTGTCCTAAATGTGGGGGGAATTTTGAAGCAGAAGATCTTTTAAACCCTGTTTCAAAAATGACAGGGGATCCATTAGAGCTAAAAAGCACTGCTCATTTTTTCTTAAGATGTGATCTTTTCAAAGAAAAGCTTTTTTCTTGGCTTGAAACAAAGGATTGGAAGGCAAGTGTGATTCATTTCATAAAGCCCTATATTGAGGATTTAAAACCTAGGGCAATTACAAGAGATATGAAATGGGGAGTAAAACTTCCCTTAGAAGGGAAAGAGGATAAGGTCTTTTATGTATGGTTTGATGCTCCTATTGGCTATTTAACTGCTGTTAAGCAATGGGGCGATCTCCATGGGAAAAAGGATGCAATAGAGACCTACTATAAGCATCCAGATACCAAGATTGTTCAATTTATAGGCAAGGATAATATTGTTTTTCATAGTGTTATTTTTCCATGTATGTGTATGGGACAATCAAATCCAGTACAACTAGTAAGTGATCTTCCTGCAAATGAATTTTTGAACCTTGAGGGAAAACAGTTTAGTAAGTCAAATCATTGGACTATTGATTTGGAAGAATTTTTAGAAAAATATAGTGTCGATGCATTGCGTTATACCCTTTCTGCAAATGCTCCTGAAACAAGTGATAGTGAGTTTACATGGAAAGATTTTCAAAGAAGGGTCAATGGGGAACTGGTAGGAAAATTTGCAAATTTTGTCCATAGAACAGTAACATTTGTCTACAATAAGGGCGATCAAAAAATCCCTACACCCTCAAAGTATGACGATTGTGATTCAACCTTTTTTGATGAAATGAATCTAAAAATTCAGCAAGTAGCTCAATCTTATGAAAAATATGGAGTTAGACACGCTACTCAATTGATTATGGAGCTAGCATCTTTATGCAATGCCTATTTTGATACAAAAAAACCATGGGTATTACTCAAGAATAAAGAGACTTATAAAGAGCTTAACACCACACTTTATCTATCTTTGATGGGGGTAAAAGCCCTTGCTCTTGTAGCATATCCTATTCTTCCACAAACCGCTTTACATATTTGGAAGATGCTAAATGTCGAAGAAAAACTAGAGAATATTCATTGGGATGAGGCTAAAAATCTCCAACTAACACCTGGATTAAGGATAGAAAAACCTGAGATTCTTTTTGAAAAAATTGAAGATGAAGCTATAGAAAAAGAAATCTCAGAGTTAGTTGCCTACACACAGTGACCTCCATTTTCTGTAAAAAAAAAGTTCTTTTTTATTAAAAAAAGCAACAACCTTAACAACAGAATGTTATAAAAATTCTCTTTTTCAAAAAAAATATTAATTCATAAGTTGTTTATTTTTAATCAAATAGAGGTTCTATTCTTTTTTGCTACATGTTGCTGCTAAGTTACTAGTGTATTAAAATAATAATTATGCTAAATTACAATTAAGTTTTGTTTAATAATAATAGTTGGAAAGTAATTATGCAGTTGTTCTTATCATATTCTGGGGTAACATCAACAACCGGACATGTGGAAAAAAAGTTTATTTATAGAAGGTATTTTCGAAAACAATTGAAAGAGTTAGAGCGACATTTAATAGAAAGACAGTGTCCCTCTAGTTTAAATTTCAAACAAGAGTGTGCAAAAAAGGTGGGGGACTTTGTTTTTCTTCCACTTGTAACAAATAAGTGCAATAAGGTGATTGATTTTAATTTTACCTTTTTAAGTCATTTTGAGCCTGGAAATGGTCTTGCCTTTCCCACAGGGGATACAGACAATCATCTAAAGGCCCTTTTAGATGGATTAAGGATGCCTAATACAAAAAATGAAATTCGTACAGAAAAGCCAACAGAGGATGAAAAAATTTTTCATACCCTGATGGAAGATGATGGGATTGTACGAAAGATCACCATTGAGCATCAAAAATTACTCTTTGATTCAGGGGCTAAAAAACCTGATTTAAAAGAGGTGTTTGTTCTGATTGAAGCAAATATACTCCCAAAATATGTTTAAACTATTGATGAATTAATAGACTCAGATTATTCTTCTATTCGATGAATATTGAGGATCTTTTAGAAAACAGTGGATTTGAAAAGGATCAACCCCCCCTTCCTAAAGGGGGGATTCCAAGGCAGTACCTCCCTTTTTGGATAAGGTGGCCTATTCGAGCGCTTGTATTACCTTTTATTTGGCTTGATTTATTCTGTCAGAAGATCGCAAAAATGATTGTCCCTCCACCGTTTGTTAAAGCGGGAAAATGTAAGAAGAGGGGGAATTGCTGTCATTATATTTTGATTCAAAAGGTAAAGGGTGGGTTTGGTTTTTTAGATCTATTTTGGCATACAGAGGTCAATGGATTTTATAAAAGACATAAAGATCCAGTTCCCCATGGTAATAGGGAAGTGTACGTTATGGGGTGTCGGTACTTACAAAAAAATGGAAGTTGTGGAAAGTATTTTTTTAGACCTTCGGTGTGTAGAACATGGCCAAGAATTGAGATTTTTGGGGCCCCAGAGATGTTAAAGGGGTGTGGAATTTATGCAAAAGAGCGAAAGTCTCATCCTTTATCGATAATTAAAGAGTAAATCTTAGTTGAAGCTTTTAAAGGGGCTTACTGTCTCCAGACTTTCCCCCTGTAGCCATAAAGCGTAACCCTTTTTCGACAGTCATATCTACTGGGGTCACAAGGGATTTTGGAACAATGGCTGTGATTCCTCCAATTTGATAACTAAAAGGAAAAAACACCACAATATCTTGGTTTGTTCCCACCCCTTTTGGGAGGTCTTCAAAAGAGTTGCGCGTCACAAGTCCTATCATCTTTATCCCTGAAATAGTGACAGAAACCACTTTATTATGTTTAGTTTTATCACCAGCATCAAAAAAACTCATTAGGTCGGTGACAGAGATATAAATTGTTTTTAGGAGAGGTATCCTTTTTAAAAGGTTTTCAAATTTTTGATAAATATACTCAATAAACCAATAGTTAAGAAGCAAGCCGAGTAAAAATAAGGTGATGATGGCTATAATGATTCCAAGACCTGGAAAATAGATCTTTGGAAAAAAATAGGCAATGGGAGCTCCAAAAATAAATTCTAAGTGGTTGTACAACCAAATAAGTAAAATGATTGTGATAGCAAGGGGGGCAATCCCTAAAAAGCCCCGTAATAGTATTTTTCCCATAGTCCCTTTCATACCATAGTTAGAATTTAAGGAAACATTTTTTCTTGCAAAATCGTTTTTCTTTCGTTAAAATCAAAAAAACGATTAGGAGGGGATGTGGAAATTCAACCAAAATCTCAAGGGCCTTATAACTATTTTCCTAATGGAAGACAACCCCCACAAAGAAAAAGAATATCTTTGGAAGGGGTTCAAACACCTGAACAAAAAAAGTTACAGGATAGAATTAAAGAGAGTTTACCCCCCATTTTTAAGAAGGGATAAAAAGATCTTTTGCAGCATTTTTATCTAAAACCCAGAGCACTTTGTTATGGTCAGAGGTGACAGAAGCTGCGGGGTATTTTATTTTCTTGTCGCTAAAAACCTCTTTAACCATGTGAGATTTATCTAGACCTGTAGCAAGAAATAGAATATGTTTTCCTTTCCTTAGAAGGGGGAAGGTAAAGGTCATTCTCATTGTATTCTTTTGGGGGACAAAATTATGCACAACAAGGTGTATCTCTTCCTTCAAAGCTAATGTGTTTGGAAATAATGAAGCGGTATGGCCATCATCTCCCATCCCAAGGAGGATGAGGTCAAAGGATTGATCGGGGACATATTTTTTGATGAGCTGAGCATAGATAAGGGCATTTTCTTCAATATGTGATTCAGCTTTCATCCTAAAAATCTGAGAAGGGGGGATAGGAAGGGAAGAAAATCCAGCATCCATGGCACTTTTATAATTGCTTTCACTATCGGTTTGGGGAACAGATCTTTCATCGCTGAAAAAGACAAAGACTTTGTTCCAATCCAAGGCATCTTTACATTGTTTGAGTTTGTTATATAATGCTTTAGGGGTAGACCCTCCGGAGAGAGCGACACTAAATTGACCCCGTTTAAGGATCGATTGTTGTCCCACTTTTAAAAAATAGTCCAAGGCAAAAGCTACAGGATCATCGACAATAGCTATTTCTTTTGTGGAGTCAAAGGGGTGGATCATCAGCAAATCACCCCTGTTTTCCATGTTGAGAGCAATTCAATGACAGCTAGAAAATCTTTGCTTGTCCCTTGAGAGTATATTTCATGAACAATAGAAGAACCTGTCCCTTCTTTACTTACTTGATAAAGAAGGGGAATTTGGCACGTAGATTCACAGCTATGGCAGATTTTAATGATGTGAGCAGATCTATCATCTCTTATTAAGCTTGTTTCTTCCTTTGCATTTTTTATCACAACAGAGATAATCCCTCCAGGGCGAAGGCTCTTTTTTTTATCACAATCTTTTATATATACTTTATGAGTGCCATAGGAAGATTGATAAGAGAATATGACGGTATTTTTATCACAAGCAACCCCTTGAAACGTCCATGATAATTTTGTTGCAAGCCACCCTTGAAAGTAGGTTGCTTGAATTTTATTGTGATGGAATGAAGCAGTTTCATGGGAATTATAAGAAATAGTCAATTCAGTGCATGTAATAAGGGTGCGAAGCTTTTCTTTGTTTGAATAGACTTTACTAATCAAATCTCTAAAAGGGGAGAACCTTGCCCAATTTAAGTCACCCACATCGGTGTTTTCAGTATGAAGCGATTTTATATAGGTGGCAAAAAGACTCATTTCACTGACGCACTCTGAATCAAAAATAATCCTTAAAGGGAGTTTATCTAACCCAAGGGATGTGGGTGTGTCTCCTAATGAAGGGTCTTTAGCAAACAAAAGATAAATAGGAAGATCTGGGATGACATGGGGGGTAATTAATGAAGAAATGCGCTCTTTATAACTTGTACTTACGTTAAAATGGATAAATTCACAAAAAAAACCCTCGTCATTGCCCTCTGGTTTTAACGCCGAAACCTCTGTGAGTATAAAATCTCCCTTTTGGATAGATTCTTTAATAAAGATAATTCTACAAGGAAATTTTTTGATTAACGACTTAGATAAGTCAGTAAGGTATTCTTCTCGATTTCCCTCTTGAGTAAAAATAATTAGGGTAAAAAGAGAGGCTTTGACTACATTTGCCTTTTTTTCCTTTTCATAGAGCCTTACTAAAGTACTTTCAATTTCAGAAGGTTTGATAAAGGTCACATCATTTTCCATGAACGATGTTCTCCTTTAAGTAATTTTTCTGAACGGATAGGGCCCCATGTTCCTGCTGAATAAAATTCCTCTTCTGTCAAAGGGGTGTGCTTCCATTGTTCTAAAATAGGGGTGATAAATTCCCAAGAATGCAACGATTCATCCACTCGGGCAAATAGGGTATTGTCCCCCATAATACAATCATGGATGAGTCTTTCATAGGCTTCAGGAACAGCCCTTCCAAAAAAATTTTCATATTGAAAGTCCATGGTTACCGGTTGAATGAGATTAGATGTCCCTGGCACTTTGCTGTTACAACGGACAGAAATCCCTTCATTAGGTTGAATTCTAAAAATAAAACAGTTTGGGGCATTGGATCGATTTTCTTTATTAAAAAGGATTCCTGGCGGTCTTTTAAACATCACACAGACTTCAGTGGACCTTTTAGGGAGTCTTTTTCCTGCTCGAATGTAAATAGGGACCCCTGCCCAACGCCAATTATCAATAGATAGTTGCATTGCTGAAAAAGTTTCTACGTTAGAGTGGGGATCGACATCTTTTTCGCCTCTATAACTGAGTACTTTTTCTCCATCGATAAAGCCTTCTTTATATTGGCCTCGCACTGTGTAAAGATCGATATCGGAAGGACTATAAGGTCGAATGGCACTTAAAACTTTAACTTTTTCATCTCGAATACTGTTTGGAGATAAGGAACTAGGGGGTTCCATAGTGACAAGGGATAGCACTTGCATGAGATGATTTTGAATAATGTCTCTAACTAATCCAGCAGATTCATAAAAAGCCCCTCGAGATTCAATGCCGATACTTTCAGCAACGGTGATTTGAATATTGTCGACATAGCGGTTATTCCATAGACCTTCAAAAATCGCATTGCTAAATCGAAAGACAAGGAGGTTTTGAACCGTTTCTTTTCCTAAGTAATGATCGATTCTATAAATTTGATTTTCAGATAAATGGTCTGTCATCTCCTTTTGCAATTGTTTAGCTGACTTAAGATCTTGGCCAAAAGGCTTTTCAATAATCACCCTTGAAAAGTGATTGGAATCGTTTTCATCGTAGATAAGGTGATGCTGTTTAAGTTTTTCTGTGATAGGGCTAAAATAGGAGGGTTGTACTGAGAGGTAAAAAATACGATTGCCCATGGTTCCATATTTTTTATCTATATCAGAAAGAAAGGCTTGAAGTGATTGATACCCTAAATCATCATCAAAATTTGAGCCATGGTAAAACAGTTTTTCGGTAAAGACTTCGAGCTCTTTTTCATCAGCTTTAGAGCGGGAATGTTTTTTGATATTTTCTTTCATTTCTAAACGAAACGCTTCATGAGTTTTTGCCCGTCTTGCAAAACCAACACAAATGAAATTCGAAGGCAAAAGACCCTCCTGCATTAAATTATACAAAGCAGGGATAAGTTTTTTTCCGGTAAGATCACCAGATGCCCCAAATATCACAAGTATACAGGGGCTTGGAGTTTTTCTATTAGAGCTTTCTGCAAACATATCTTGTTGCAATTGATCTAGTTCTGTAATCATCTTTTTCATCTCCTTAATATATCACACAGGGTGCTCTTCTTCTAGTTATATGTTGAAAATTATTTTAGAACAAGAATTAGAAATAGGAGAGGAAATCTTTTAGAATCAGTTGAGCAGAAAGGCTGTCTTTGTGGGGAATTCTATCTTTACGATTAAATCCAAGTTCTTTTAAAAGATCCTCAGATTGTTCTGAAGTGAGCCTTTCATCAATGTAGTGAACAGGTTTTCCTGTGTATTGCTCCAAAACTTGTTTAAAAAGCTCTACTCTATGAGTCATTGCACTTGGTTTTCCATCTAAGTAGAGGGGGTGGCCTAAAACAAATCTGTCTATAGGCTCTTTAAAACTTTCAATAATGGCTTTAACCGAATCAAGATCGCTTTTTCCTGCTTCTATAGTTTTACTTGGGATTGCAAAACTCACCCCTTTATTAGAAATAGCAAGACCAATGCGTTTTAAACCAAAATCAATGCCTACAATACATTCATTTGACAAGTCCACAAAGATCTCCCTTTTTGGACAACTCAATAGAGGCTTTAATAAAAGAGGCAAAGAGAGGATGGGGTTTGTCAGGTTTGGATAAAAATTCAGGATGAAACTGAACCCCAACCATCCAAGGATGATCTTCTTCTTCGATAATTTCAGCAAGGTTATACAAAGGGTTAAACCCTGTAATCCTGCATCCATTTTTTTCAAAGAGTTCTTTATAGGTATTGTTAAACTCATATCGATGACGGTGTCTTTCAAAAACAGTGCTTTGAAGATAGGCTTTAAAGGCTTTTGTGTCAGGAAGTATTTGACAAGGATAGGCTCCAAGTCTCATTGTCCCCCCAAGATCTTTGATCTCCTTTTGCTCTGAAAGAAGAGAAATAACAGGATCTGTTGTCTCTTTATCAAACTCTGTAGAGTGTGCCTCTTTTCTATGTAAAATGTCTCTAGCAAATGAAATACAAAGAGTCTGCATCCCAAGACAGATTCCAAAATAGGGAATTTTAGCCTTTCTGCAAAAGGAGGCGGCTTTAATTTTTCCTTCAATACCACGGTCTCCAAATCCACCGGGGACTAACACCCCATGAACGTGTGCTAATTTTTCTTCTAATCCAAAAATTTCTTCGGAATTGATTTTTATAAGGTCTAACTTTACCCCTTCGTTAGCGCAGCTATGAAGCAAAGACTCATAAATGCATTTATAGGCATCATCAAATTGAATGTATTTTCCAACAACAGCAATTTTTACAACCCCTTTTGGATGTTCAATTTTTTCTATCATCGCTTCCCATTCTGATAGATCAGGTAATGACCCTTGAATCTGAAGCTTCTTTTGTAAAATGGGTAAGATCCCTTCATGAAAAAGGGCAATTGGGGCTTTATAGATCGACCCTTTAATGTCTTTTATCTCTAAAACACACGATTCATCGACACTACAATTTAATGCAATTTTCTTTTTGTGCTCACAAGACATGGGAATTGAAGTTCTACATAAAATCATATCAGGAAAAATTCCAGCACGCTGCAGTTGCTGTACAGAATGTTGGGTCGGCTTGGTTTTTAGTTCTCCAGAGGTAGAAAGATAGGGAAGGTAGGTAAGATGGATGAAAAATGTAGACTGTTTATGACGGCAATAGTACTGTTTAGCGGCTTCTAAAAATGGACTTGATTCAATATCCCCAACTGTCCCTCCAAGCTCTACTATAACCACATCAATAGAGGGTTCTTGCTCTCCACAGGCTTTTATCCTATTTTGAATGGCATCGGTGATATGGGGCACCACTTGAACATCCCTACCTAAGTAGACTCCTTTTCGCTCATTTTGGATCACCTCATTATAAATTTGCCCTGAGGTGGCATTAGAAATTTTAGAAAGGGGAGAGTTTGTGAAACGGTGGTAATGACCTAAATCCAAGTCCGTTTCTGTTCCGTCATCTGTAACATAGACCTCTCCATGCTCAAAAGGATTCATTGTCCCTGGATCAACATTTAAATAAGGGTCTAACTTCATTAGAGCTATTTTTAAACCCATTTTTTCTAAAAGAAACCCTAAAGAAGCAGCGGTTACCCCTTTGCCTAAAGAAGATAAAACCCCACCTGTGATGAAAATTGTTTTTATATCCATAAGAGAGGAAGTATAACGATACAAGGGATAAACGACAATGGGTTTTCAAAGCAAAAAAAATAATTATAAAAAAATGTTTACACAATAATTAATAAATGCTAAATTATAATTTGTAGTATATTTAATAATAATTATGGTGTTTTAAATGATTAATAATATCAAAGAAAGCTTTGAAGAAAATAAAAAGTATAACGATTTACCTTATCCAAGATTTATGGAGTTTAGGTGTGAATATAAAGATGCAAGCTATATTTTTAGTCCAATTATCTTTGAACGAGAGGATGGGTTTATAAAGGGTGTGGGAAAAGGGCCATCGGCTATTTTAGAAGGATCGCAAGTCATAGAAAAATATCACATAGGGACAGATAGCAAGGCCTATCTTTCAGGATTTTATACACAACAGCCTTTTTTTGCATCTTCAGAAGAGGAGGGTTTAGAAGAGGTGAATAAAACTGTGACAAAAGCAATAGGGGATAGAAAAATTCCAATCACCCTTTTAGGAGATGGATCAAGTGCAATAGGAGCCTACTATGCGATAAATAAAATGTCTCCGAATGCAACGATTGTGAGTTTAGATGCCCATTTAAGTTTAAGAGAGACTATGGGAGGAACAAGAAATCACAGGTTCTGTAAAATGCATCATGCCAAGGTCTGTAGTGAAAATGTCCTTCATTTTGGAGTCTCTTCAATGGGGAACAATGAGAAGCTTCAATTTGATCCAGACAAAGTTTTTTTTGCTGAGGATATTGAACAGGATAAATATTGGTTAGAAGATGTTTTATGTGAAGTAAAAGGGGATGTCTATATAAGTATCGATGCAAGTGTATTTAATCCAAGTGTTATTGCAAGTGGACATCCAGATCCATCGGGGTTATCCTACGTAACGATAGAAAAATTATTAAGAGCGTTGATTGCAAGGCATCGTGTTATTGGTATTGATATTTCAGGGTTTGTCCCTAATTCAAGTTATAGAGGGGGGGAGTTGATCTTAGCAAAACTTCTTTACGAATTGATCTCACATATTGAATCAAAGAAATAATTTTAATGATAGCCTGGGTTCAATAATCTATTGTGGTGTTATTCCTGTTGGATCTTTTTCTACTTGTATAATGTCACCTTTAGACCACATCTTAGTAAAAGTATCTCTACTTATTGTGATTTCCCACCCGTGGTAAGGCTCTCGCAATAAAATAGTTGATAGATCTTCTGAAATTTCATCAACAACTACTACATGACCCCCGATAGTTTGGGAGTCAACTGAAACAATACATGATCCGTCAACTCTAATACATTCTTTCAGCTCTTCTAGAGTTCTGGCATTTTTTATAACACCCTTTAATCCAGCTGTACTTATATCCCTTAGCATATCCTCTCTATTACCAAGATTTCTTCTTTTTACTTCTTGCCAATTAGGTTCTTTTTTATGATCTAAGATCAGCATAGCCGATACGGCTGCAGTACATCCACGTTGTCCTTGTTGTTGTAAAATAGCTCTGTTATTTTTTGTGAATCCTACTTCAATCTGTCCGTTGTCTTTCTTTTCCAATCTTTGAATGCCTAGTTTCCCAATAATTTGATCATCAGAAATAAAATGAACAAATGGATATACGCTTACCAATTCCCCTGAAGGGTTACATTTGCAAGAATCAAAAATACTGAGTGGTGGTCTCCTCCTTTCTTGAGTAAGTTCTTGTTCTAATCTTTGCCCCTCGTCTACTTCTGCTTCTGCTTCGTCTACTTTTGATTCGTCTACTTCTGGTTCTACTTCGTCTACTTTTGATTCGTCTACTTTTGATTCGTCTACTTTTGATTCGTCTACTTTTGATTCGTCTACTTTTGATTCGTCTACTTCTGGTTCTGCTTCGTCTACTTGTGATTCGTTTACGACCCTTTTGGAGTTTTTTTCTTTAGCATCTGTGACAGCAA
>Ga0172367_10005269_pt1 | contig 15701 bp, 13 predicted proteins | sample Lak10m_FD_114542 | JGI IMG/M metagenome (GOLD analysis project Ga0172367, IMG submission 114542) | Freshwater microbial communities from Kabuno Bay, South-Kivu, Congo - kab_022012_10m | ecosystem: Environmental > Aquatic > Freshwater > Lake | place: Democratic Republic of the Congo: South-Kivu...
CTGATGTGGAGGTCTTCTTGGGGTTCCGTGAGGATGCGCCGGAGCATGGGGTCTGCGAGGAACGCACCGATCTTGTTCTGGACCGGGGCGATGCCGTCCGAGCGATACCCGAAGGAGTAGCGGCTGAACTCCTTCTGCCAGAAGTCCCGCACAGGCTCATTCTTGATAGCGCGGGCAACCTCCTTTCTGAATTTCTCCTCCCCCAACAGCCGCAGCACGTCCGCGAGCGTGCTCCCCGGCCGCTCGAAGAGCGCATACAGGGCGTTCCGGAGTATATGCTCCATGCGAACGCCCCAGGCGTCACTCCAGCGCTTCCGCATCGCTTCGAGAACCCCTGAGACTGCAAGCGGGATCTTATCCTGTCGGACGTACCGGAGTGGATTGTATCCGTACGGCGAAGCCGGATCGGGCACGTTCCAATACGTGACGTCGGTGCGCCCCGACGCTTGTGCATGCCGCGCCAGGTGTTCGACCACGTCCCCGTGGGGATCGATGAAGCAGAAGCCGCGACCGGCCATAAGGTCCTGCCGCGCAAGTGATGCCAGGAGCGTCGACTTCCCCGTGCCGGTCTGCCCAATGACGTAGAGGTGCATGAGCCGATCGGCTTGGCGGATGCCGAACGAACTTTGGTCGTTTCGAAAGAGCACCTGCCCAATCCGCGAAATGTCGTGCTCCGTTCGCATACGGCTCACGATATCGGGTCATCGTCCGCCGCGCAGGACGCGGGTTTGCACGCGACGGGATGCACGAGAACACGTGCATTTGCGTCACTCTCGCGATTCGCTGGCGTCCATACACTGATCGAAGGTCCTCAGCTCTTTGAGACCCGTCCGCGTGCGCGGACCAACCCACGACGTGCGGCTGCGCATTCCCGTCGTGGAATCGCACCTGCTCGCACTTTTGCGGAGACCAATGACATGGCGATAAACGCCTCATCCTCAGCGCGGCTCGCACCGACGCGCCTTCGAGGGCGCGTCTACCTCACGCTTGCCGCGTTGCTCACGGCCTTGATGCTCGCCTTCACCTTCTCAGGTGGAAGCAGGGCGCAGCTCAAGGGACGTGTCACGGTGTATTGTGCGCTGGCGTTCCCGCCTTCGCAGGTCGCACGGTGGCCGCAACTCGAAGCCGTGTACTGCAGGGGCCTCGACGCCGGCAAGCAGTGCCAAGCAGACGTCGGGTGGATCGTGGCGTCCGAGCCCGTTCTGTGCGACTAACCCACCACCCCGCTTCGGCGGGGATTTTCTCAGCGACCTTCCGGGCTCATCGGTGCGGCTTTCGTTCATGGCCGCCTGCAGCCGGCTGAGGACGGGGACGCCCCGATCACGTCTTGCGCTCGGCTTGCCGATTTTCAACCTCCTGGCGCATGGCGCTAATTTGCTCCCAGCTCCGTCTATTGGCCTCTGCCGCCTCTGCCTTATCTTTCTCGGCCCTGCTTAGTCGTGACCGGATGCTATCAAACGCGTACTCAAGTGCGGCAACGTTCAATCCTGCTTCCTGCATGACCTTCCGGTATAGCTTGTCCGTCGCCAGGGCGATCTCGCACACTGCGATTGGCCCTTCGAAATCCAAATCCTCCTCGCGGTATTCGCTTAGCTGACTGATCAGCTCTTTCTTCTGCCGCACCAACTCATGCAGGTCGAACGCCTCTGATCGAAGCTCGGAGCTCAGTCTCGCGTGGAGTGCCCGCCCTTCGGCACTGATGAGCGGATCGAAGCTCGCGCCGCTCCACTGAATCCAGTGATCCTCGACGGGTGGCGCATTCTCGTCCTCAAAGTGCTGGCCGATCCAATGGCTCCTGTATTCGTTGACGATGTGCGCGAACTCAATCGCCGCCCGTTTCTGGTCTGCCTTTGCAGCGCGGCTCTCCTTCTGTGTCTCGAGGAGCCACGACGCGACATTGCGGGCGAAGAAGCCAACGGCAGCACCGAGCACGCCCGTCACCGTGAGCGTTAGTCCAAGATTCTCGTCAATCCATACGATCACTTGGTTCATCCGGGCGCCGCTCCCTCTCGCGATTGCCTGCCTCGGAAGGACTACGTGAAGGCCGAGCGTCTAGGCTGCTTGCTTAACCTCAGCCGCTTGGCGCCTACGCGCGCCCACCCCGAGGCCTTCTCCCGGGTGATCCTCATGATCGCCGACGAGCTTCCGATACTTGGCAGGCACGCTCAAGATTTGCTCCGCAGGTGGGCAGTCAGGACGAGTGGGCGGCTCAAGACGCAATCCGCGCATCCGCCTACGATCACCCAGGAACTGCGTCCGTATTGCCCAAGCCAGCACCTCGCCCAAGAGAGAGGGTACCGCATTGCCGAGCATCTTCTGAATATCCGTTCTGCCGCAGGAGAAGTTGAGGCCGTCAGGAAAGGTCTGAAGCCGACAGAGCTCTGCGGACGTTAGTCGGCGGTTCTTCCAATGAAACGGTCCGATCGCGGGGCCTGGCTGTGCTTGAATGGTCCACGATGGCCGAGCCTTCGAGAGCTTGAGGAGAAAGCTCCAGTAGCGCGTTCGCCAGCCAAACAAGGGTCGGCCGCCGCCGCGATTGGTGTGCCAGAGGTAGTTCTGCCCTTCCGGAATAGAGGGTAGGAGGTCCCCCCACTTGCCGCGCACTGTAACGCTCGGGTCATTTGGATACTGGGGAAGATCACCGAGGGCATCCCACGCTGTCTTGTGAGGTAGAAGCGAAGAGCCGGGGACAGCGTCGGCGCCGTGCGTTGGAGTGGGAAACGTGAACGGCTGACCGTCACGGCTACCGACAAGGAAAATCCGCTCGCGAAGCTGAGGAACGCCGAAGTTTGCGGCGTTCATCGATTGCCAATTCACGGTATACCGGGTGCCTGCCTGCCGATTGACCTCGTCGATGCCCTCAAGGAACGAGCGCAAGCCTTCGTCTTTGCCCTTGAAGGCGAGCCCTTGCACATTCTCCAGCAGAAACGCGCGGGGCTTCGTGTCCCGAAGAACGCGTAGATAGGCTGCGAGTGTGTTGGCTCGAGGGTCGTCCAGGCGCCGCGCGTCGCCGTTCCGCCAGTAGGATGACTTGGAGAAGGGCTGGCATGGCGGCCCGCCCATGAGGATGTCCGCCTCCCCGCGCTTGAGACCAGCGGCTTTCAGGATCGTCGCCGACGAGATTTGATTGATATCGCCCTCAAGGACGGGCCAACGGCGGTTCAACCGAATGGTGGCACATGCCACACGGTCAAGCTCGACTGCTACGGCGGTGCGGACGCCGGCTGCCTCAAAGCCAAAATCGAGGCCGCCAACCCCCGTATACAGGCTAATAGCGGTGCGCATCGGCCGGACCCACAAACTAGTGCTTGAGGAGATAACAGCATCGCCCTCAAGATATGCCAACCGTAAACATGTCCACTTGTATCGTCAATACAAGGCTTCCTTCGAGTGAGAATCAAGTTGCGCGAGGCGATTGAGAACCACCTGAAGCGCAGCGGCGAGCGACTGACCTACGCGCGTCTTGCCGAGCTGAGCGGTCTGTCGCGGGCGACAGTGGAGAGCATCGCGGCTCGGTCAGACTACAACACCACTCTCGACGCGATCGAGCGGCTCTGCCGCGCCCTCGGCTGCACCCCAGGCGAGCTGCTCGAGCTTGAAGGCGGCAGTGAGTCGCCTCGCAAATGATGGCGAGTTCAATCCGCGACTGGTTGGTCGGAGTCTGCGAGGTATATGCGCTTGAGCCGATCGCGATCTATCGCGCAGCAAGCGACATGAACGCCTGGCCCCTTACCGCAGGAAACGAACAGGAGCTGCAGGCGAAGCTCAAGGCAGGCGGGCATCTCGTGGCGCTTCCTAAGGAGCCTGCGGCGCTCGCCAATATCATCGAGGTCTCGATAGTCGACTACCTGATCCGCGAGCTGCAAAAGATCGGTGAGCAAGTGCATCAGCGGGGCACCGAGCGGGGCTATCCCGACTTGGAGATCAGCGGCCCTGCGTTCGGCGGTGGCCATCACGCGATCGACGTCAAGATTGCGCGCCGCGCGAAGTCCGGCAAGCAGACCGAGAGCCGGATCACGCTCTACACGGGAAATACCTACTTCAGGTATCCGGACCTGCATCTTTCGGGAACGTACCGGGCCTTCAACGACTACGTCTCGCACCTCGACATCATCGGTCTCTATACGCTCGACGAGACCTCGTTTGGGCGCATCAAAGACCTCGAGCTGTTAGTGCAAGAGCCCTGGAAGATCGGCTCCAAGCAGCGGTCATCAACAACGCGAGAGTACATCGGTGCCGTGACGAGCATCGCGGATCTCAAGGCCGGCAAGGGTGAGTTTGCGACTGCGGAGGAGTTCTACAAGTTTTGGCGTGCCTATCCGTTCAAGATCGGCAGGCTCGTCCAGAAGCAGCTGGATAAGATGATTGAAGCCCAGACAAAAGCGGCGACGCAGAAGCCTAAATCTTAGTCGGCCCGAGGAACTTTGTGAGCACTCCGACGAGATCATCAGCGTGCTTCGTCTGACATTCCCAAATCACCAGCACTCTCCACCCGGAAGCTTCAAGGCGCCTCACATTGGTCGCGTCCCGGGCCACATTGCGCGCAAACTTGGGAAGCCAATAGCTTCGATTAGCTCTGGGCTCCTTCTTCCCTAGCCCGCAGTTGTGCCGGTGGAAGAAACAGCCGTGCACAAAAATCACCTTTCGCCGCGGTCGAAATACAATATCCGGGCGTCCGGGTAGTTCCCGGGCGTGCAGCCGAAATCGGTACCCCAGCCGATGAGCGATCTTGCGCACACGTAGCTCTGGCTTCGTGTTCGCGCTTGGAATCTGAGCCATGTGCCAGCTGAGATATCCGGGCGAGTTCTTTCGCTTTTTGGAAGGCCTTGCCATTTCGAGTCGTTGCTGGATCGCTATTCAAATCTAGCACGTCATTTAGTCATCGCAGCCACCTCGCGGCAGTGGCGCCGTCTGCTAGCACCCGCTCTGGTAGCGGCAACGTCAACTTCTTGTCTCAGTCGTCTAATCGCGGGAGAATTGGCATATGGCTTGGAATGACGACCTCGCGCCGGGAACCGCGGCACACGACATCGCTGTATCAGCGCATGCGCGCATCCGCGTCCTGGCGGGACCTGGGGCCGGCAAATCATTCGCGATGAAGCGGCGTGTGGCGCGCCTGCTTGAGGTCGACGGTATCGATGCAGCGCGGATTTTGGCCGTCACCTTCACCCGCGTAGCCGCCGAAGACCTCCATAGGGAACTCGTATCGCTCCAGGTGCCCGGTGCCGGGCAGCTGCAAGGCAGAACGCTCCATAGCGTGGCAATCTCCATCCTGATGCGAAATCACGTGCTCGCAGTTCTTGGTCGGGTGCCACGCCCGCTCAATGAGTACGAGCTCGAGCCACTGTTGGCGGACCTCAGCGCGAGCCATGGCAACAAGTACGAGCGCAAGAGGCTCATCAGGGCATACGGTGCCGCATGGGCGCGCCTGCAAACTGAAGAGCCGGGCTTTGCCCGGACACCTCAAGACCAGGCCTTTGCTGACGAGCTGGTGGACTGGCTCACGTGGCATGAGGCGATGCTCATGGATGAAATCGTCCCGCATCTCTTTCAGTACCTCAAGGCCAACCCGGGCGCTCCCGAGCACACCGAGTATTCGCACCTGCTGATCGACGAGTACCAGGATCTCAATCGCGCCGAGCAGGACTCGCTTCATTATCTCGGTGCCAACGGCGCGATCTGCATCATCGGCGATGACGACCAGTCGATTTACAGCTTCCGGCACGCGCATCCTCACGGCATACGCGAGTGGGCGACGCTGCACACCGCCGAAGAACGGTCCATCGGGGAGTGCTGGCGCTGCCCAACGACCGTCGTTGCCATGGCAAACGCGCTGATTGCCCGAAATACCAGTCGGCTCGGGACTACGATTACACCGCGTGCCAGCAACGGGCCGGGCGAGGTTGTCGTGCGCCAGTATCCCACGGCCGCCGACGAGGCTCATGCGGTCGCGACCAAGATCGCCGCGCTCATCGCCGCCGGCGTGCAGCCGGGCGAGATTATCGTGCTCGCCCAGCGCCAGGCATTCGCAACGCCTATCTTCAAGAAGCTCCGCGAGGAGGGCATACCCGCAAAATCGTACTATGCCGAGACCGAGCTCGACACGATCGAGGCGCAGAAGCGGTTCGCCCTGCTCAAGCTCCTGCTGACAAGGAGCGATCGGGTGGCGCTGCGTTGGCTGCTTGGGCAAGGTCACGCATCCTGGTTCACCAAGCCGTACCGAGCCGTCACGCTCCGCGCGAAGGCTGACGGGACATCGCCATTCCAGACTTTGGAGGCGCTGGCGACCGGCACAATAAAAATTCCATACACGAATGGGCTTGTTTCGCGCTTCAACGAGATTCGAAGTGAGCTTGCCGCACTGGAGGCGGCACCGGACCTCGACCAGTTCCTTGCGACGTGGCTCCCGACAAACCCGGAGACTGCACTTCTCGCCGACACTGTCGCCCGCTGCCGTGGAGAGGCGACGACCCCGCAAGAACTCTATGACGTACTATACGAGGCAATCACCCAGCCCGAGGTCCCTCTCGAGGTGGCCGAAGTACGCATCATGAGCCTGCACAAGAGCAAAGGCCTGAGTTCACCGTACGTCTTCATCGTTGGATGCGTCGAAGGCCTGCATCCTGCGCAGCCCGATCCTGGGATGACCGCCGTCGAGCGCCTTGCCAAGCTTGAAGAGGACCGCCGCCTCTTCTACGTCGGTATCACGCGCGTGAAGGCAAAATTGCCAGAGCGTGCTGGCTACCTTGGCCTGAGTTATCCGCAGCGCATGCTCGCGGCCGAAGCTTACGCCAGTCAGATCCAGCCAGTGCGAACGGCTGGAGGGATTGCGCATCTGCAGCCTTCAAGATTTCTCGCGGAGATGGCTCCGCACATACCGCCGGCGCGATTCGACATTCCTCTTTGACCCCCGGCCGGTCGACATGCGGCTTTTGCCGTAAGTGGCGCCCGTTAGTGGCCATTCCACCAGTGCCGGTATATCCTTACGACATGGCTACAACCGCCACCCAAACCAGCGAGAAGGCGAAGTCCGGCAACCTCAAGGCCTGGCTCGCGGCTAGACCTTACTGGGAAAAGTTCCTTTGGCGCCTGCATCTTGAAAAGGATGTGCTGGACGCCGCGGATCTGGACGCATGCTACCGCTACCTCCTTGAAGATTCGGGCGTGTCAAAGAAGCGGCCAGGAAGAACTCCCATCGAGTTCAACGAGCTGGACTTCTATGAAGCCGATGCCTCTGGCGTTAGGATCACGCTGGAGAAGGTTGTAAATTTGAAGCATGTGAATGCCATCGACGAGGGATGTGTTCTTGAGTTTGGTAGAAACCTAACCGTCATCTACGGAGACAATGGCGCGGGCAAATCAGGAGTTGGTCGCCTTCTCAGTAATGCGTGTCTCTCAAGGAAGCCGAGGAAGCTTCTGTCAAACGCCCGTAAGACGGGCAACGCCCGTTCAACGCCGAGCGCAGACTTCCACATTGTCAACGGAAACCAGCAGCGAACAATCAGCTACAAGCTCGGCCAAGTACACACACCGCTCAAAGCATTCGCTGTTTTCGATCAAGAGAGCGCTCTTATCCATCTGAACAGTGAAAACAAGGTGGACTTCGTCCCATCCAAGATCAGGACTTTCGACGAAGTGTTCCAGAGCGTCTCTTCTATCGAAGAGCGACTGCAGAAAGACATCGATTCTAAGGAGCTAGAGGATCCGACTGACGGACTGTTCGCCGATGAATCTCCCATTACTCGCTTTCTCGACACGCTTTCCGGCACGACAACGGACAAAGAGATCGACGATGCGCTGCAGTTCACACCGGCAGACAAGACAGCGTTAGCTCAGAAGAAGGTCGAGGTCGCTCGAAAGCTGAAGCAAGACACCTCGGCACAGAAGAAGCTCATCCAGGACGAGTGTCGTGATTTGGAGGCTTTCAAGAGCGCCTTGGCGACCAAGACCAATGTGCTTACTGCTTCCAGAGCTTCTCAGATCAATGCTGTGCTGAAGGAGATACGAGAGAAGAAGGATATCGTTGAGAAGCTGAGCGCTAAGAGCTTTGAGTTCGCAGCATTCAAGAATGTCGGGAGCGCTGAATGGAAAGCCCTCATCCTGGCCGCTCAAAAGCTTCACGAAAAGGAGACTCTCTCTGCCGGTGGCATGGAGCCCGCGTACTGCGTTTTGTGCAGGCAGACGCTTACGGCCAAGGAAAAGACACTTTTCGGCAACTATTGGGAATTTCTGAAGAGCACCGCTGAAGCCGAGCTGCGACGGGCGCGGCAAACGCTCTCATCGCACGTCGAGCTTCTTCAGGAAGCTGACCGCACCTGGCCATCGTTCTCGCAGACGGAAGTCGCAGTGAAGGTTCTCAAGCGGGACGCTCTGAGCGACCTTGAGAAGCTTCGGACGAGTTTCGCCGGGATGAACGAGCGACTTGGCCAATGGATCGGCCTTCTGCGAAAAGAACAGGACGTTGCCTACACGGACATTGATACGGATCTTCGGCCGATTTCGACGCTGGTATCGAAGAAGCGATCAGCGGCAGAGAAACTCGCGGACCCGACGGCAGACATAACCAAGCTTAATCGAGAGATAGCAACCCTCGAACAAAAGCAGCAGGCGGCGCGCCTCATTCCCAAGATTAAGAGGTACGTCGCTTGGTTGAAGTGGAGCGAGGCGGTCGATGGGATCAACCTGTCAGCAGTACGTGGAGCAACGACACGCAAAAAGACCGAGATTATGGGAGAGATTGTTATCTCCCGATATGTCGACATCTTCAACACAGAGACGGAGCGACTCGACTGCAACTTCGGTCTTAAAGTCGAGTCCCACGGGCGCGATGCGAACACTATCAAGGAACTCAAGCTCGATTTCGCGCGCAGCCAGAATCCCAGTGACATCCTGAGCGAGGGTGAACAGACGGTCAGTGCCTTGGCGGATTTTCTTACCGAAGCCCAGCTCGACAAGAACAACTCTGGAATTATTTTTGACGACCCTGTGACTTCCCTTGATCATGACCGACGCAGCACCATAGCGAAACGCTTGGTTGATGAGGCCAAAGCGCGCCAAGTGGTGGTGCTGACGCATGACATCGTCTTCTTGCTAGACCTTCAGCACCACGCGGAGCGTGAAGCAGTCGACTGTACTTCTACGTCGATGAGGAAAAGTGGGCAGACCATCGGCTTGGTTAAACCTGAACTGCCGTGGATTGCGTTGGATGTAAGGAAAAAGGCCGGCTACCTTCGAAACGAACTCCCAGTGTTGAAGAAAGCGGAGATCGGTGATCCAGACCACTACCGCAATCAAGTTAAGCTTTGGTACATGCTTCTTCGGGAATCGTGGGAGCGCGCCGTTGAGGAGCGGCTCTTCAAAGGGGTCGTTCAACGCTTCAACAAGGCAGTGCAGACTGAGCGACTCCGACGGATTGAAGTTACGGACGCACTCGTAAAGGAGGTCACTGAAGGCATGACAGAGTCATCTCAGTGGCTTCACGACATGGCAGCTGGCGTAAACCCGGCGGTCCCCACCAACACGAAGCTTGCGAAAGAGCTCGACAAGCTCGACGCCTTTATAAAGAAGGTGGGAGCCTGATCGGCGGAGAATTCGCTCGGGAGCAAGAGCTCAAGGAAGGGCTCGAACATACCCAGACACCGATGCACGAGGAGCCGTGCAACTGACCGTCTTTGCAGGACAAGGGTGATCAGCGAGACTAGATGGCAGGGCGATCATCATCTGAGCGGGTGTGGTCGCTGTCATATACGGGACGAGGTGCGCGGTAGAAGGGGCGGAGAGCGTCGAGCTTTGCTTCCGTTTCTGCTTCGCGTTCCTTGCGGCGAGCTTCCTGGTCCTTCCGGACCGCGTCTTTGGCGTGGGTCCAGATGGTTTCGAGCACGAGCTTAGTTCTAACTTCGTGTCGATCAGGTTCACCAACCGGTAATGCAGCCTGCTTCAGCAGTTCGCCAAAAGGTTTCCGCCAAGCAATTGCAACGTCTTTCTGATGTCCAAGAAGGTTCAATGTCATATGCGCGAGCACTTCGCGGATATTCTCGTCACTGGCTGATTCAGTGAGGCGGGACAACGATTTTGTAAGTTCTAACGCTCGCTCAGCTGCCCGCCGCAAACCGGCGTTCCCATTCTCCAGGTCTGCTTGGCGCGCCACTATGCGAGCACGAGCTTTGGTGAGTTCTTCCTTGCGCAAAAGGTAGGCCTCTTTGTCGAGCATGCGGTCGATGTAGGCATCCGTAGTGCGATGGAGCCGGTCATCGACCGCCGCGAGTTCAAGCTGGAGCGCCTTTACTGCTTCCGGCGTTACGGCGGCCACGTCTTCAGTCATGCTGTCAAGGTCGGCATCGAGCGCATCCCACTCTTCATCGGAGAACGCGAGGCACTTAGCGGCCGAGAAGACCGCCTCGTCCACGCGTTCCTGGCGCAGACTTGCTCCATAGCAAGTCCGACGATGGCAGCGGTAGTAAGTATGGCCCTTGTGTTGCTCGGGAACGAGCGTGCCCGCGCAGCCCGCGCAGCGCATGAGCTGCTGGTAGCGGTGTCTGCGGCGCGCACCGCGTTTCGGCGTGCGCCCCGCGAGGATGTCAGCGACGATATCAAATGCCGCCGGATCAACGATGGTTTCGTGTATCCCTTGGAAGACCTCACCTGAGCTGAGTTTGATGATCCCGATATAGAATGAATTGTTGAGAATGGCTGAGATGCCGTGGATCGACAGCTTCTTGCCGCGCTTGTTGCGCAATCCACGCGCGTGCATTTCGTCACGGAGTGTATGGAGGCTCCAAAGGCGAGTTGCATATAGCTCAAAGGCCTGGCGTATGAGCGGACCCATGACAGGATCGATGGTCTTCGGCTTTCCTCCGCCTTGATCGAGGTAGCCAACAGGAGCCTGCAGCGGATAGAGGCCCTGTTTGAGGCGGCCGTAAAACCCTTTGCGGACCTCATCGCGGAGATTGCGGATGTAGTCGGACGCGATGACGGCAAGAAGGTCGGCCGATAGCCGGCCGCTTCGAGAAGTTAGGTCGAGGCTTTCATGAGCGAAGTGCATCTCGAAGCCGCGCTCCACCAAGTCGCCCACACGCGCCCAGTCCTTAAGGTTCCGAGCGCTGCGGTCGATCTTATGGGTGATAACTCCTGTTGCTTCGCCGCATTCCAGGCGTTTGAGCATTCGATTGAATATCGGTCGCCCTTGGCTTGCCGCGGTCTCCTGCTCCTCAAACCACTCGACAATCTTGAGGCTCTGTCGTTGTGCGTATGCCTCGATTGCCGCTCTCTGTTCAGGAAGGCTCGAACTCTGCTCGCCTTGCTTCGTGGTCGAGACGCGGATGTATCCAAAATACTTCTTCATAACTGTTAGGCTATTCGCTGAATCTACCATCCTCCCCCGATTCGCGCGAATCGACTTGTTTTCGGAGTTCCTCCTCCCTTGCTATTCGCATAAGCGCACGCAGAAAGCCAAACCAATGCCGTGTCGCCTCGGCTTTCTCCTCCTCGCTTGCATCCTTCATGACGAGGTCGACAAGCGCTGATCGACGAGCCGGTTTCATGCTCGAAGCGTATCGAACTCCGGGCTGTCCGCAGAGTGACGCAAGTGCATCGGAGGCCGTGCAAAAGACCGTCTCTCGCAGCGTCAGGCGCACTTGTAGGCTGTGGGTATGGAGCACAAGGAGCTACTCGTATCAACCGCTCTCGAAGACGGCACGCTCGTCGAGACGATCTTCAATCCGGATGACGCAACAACGGGCTTCGTCACCCACGACGCCGGCATACCGTCCCAACAAGCATCTTTCGAACGCAACGGCGTCACATATGTCCCCGTGCGTCCAGGCAACGACCTCATCAAGCACAAGGCGCTGCTATTCCCAAGCTGTCCCCACCCGATCGGCACGGTCGAGGAGCTTCTCGCCGACATCGACGCATACATTGCGCGATACCTCTCGCTCACGGACGACGCCCGCTACCTAGCTGGCGCATACGCGCTCCTCTCGTGGCTCTACGACGCTTTCCGCGAGCTGCCGTACCTCCGCTTTCGCGGCGACTACGGCACCGGCAAGACCCGCGCGCTCATCATCGTGGGGAGCATCGCATACAAGCCGTTCTTCGCCTCTGGGGCCTCAACCGTCTCCCCGATCTTCCACACGCTCAACACCTTTCGGGGGACGCTCATCTTCGACGAGGCGGACTTCCGGTTCTCGGACGAGAAGGCCGAGCTGGTGAAGATCCTCAACAACGGGAACGTCGCCGGGTTCCCCGTGCTACGGACACAAATCACGATGAAGAAGGAGTTTGAGCCGCGAGCCTTCCATGTTTTCGGGCCGAAAATCGTCGGCATGCGCACCCGGTATGATGACCGCGCCTTGGAGAGCCGCTTTCTCACGATCGACATGGAATCCGGAGCGTCAGGCTCAGCACCGATCAACCTACCCGACGCGCACGGGGGCGACGCGCTCATGCTCCGGAACAAGTTGCTCTCGTATCGCCTCCGCGAACGGCTCAGAACGTCTCTCGATGCCGCGCTTGCGATGCCAGACCTCGAGGCGCGCATGAACCAGGTCCTCCTGCCGTTGCTTTCGGTTGTACCAGAAGGAGCATACCGGGAGGCCATTATGCGCTATGCGCGGCGGCATGCGGCGCAGCTCCTGGCTGAGCGCGGAGACACGGTCGAGGGCAATGTCCTGACCGTTGTGGCGGCGCTGGCCGCTGAACGCGACGGCTCACCACTCGCGGTTGCCGCCATCGCTGACGCGGTACGTCTCCGCTATGGCAGCGACTATGACCGCCCGATCAGCAACCGGTATGTCGGCTCGGTGCTGCGCAGGCTCGGGCTCACTCCATACAAGTCACACGGCACATATGTGCTCGCGGTCCAGGACAACGATCGCCTGCGCGCCCTCTATCGCCGGTTCGGCATCACGGTTGGCGCGGAAACGAACAGTGCCGCAGCAGATGGTGAGCCTGTCGGGTAGACATGGGGACGTGGGGACGTACGGCAAAGGGCATCCGGTAACGGATGCCCTTGTGCCTTCTGCGATGCGGCGCCTGATCGTCAGCACGGCGTCAGTGCCGGGAGCGTCGTCCCCATGTCCCCACGTCCACCCGCGCGATGCACGGGAAGTCGTGCATTTACGTCACTTCCGCGAATGCGTGCGACGAGCGAACATAGAGCCATCACCGGTTGGAATTACTTAAGCCCCGACCGGCGACCAACACTATGTCCAAGTCCAGACGTTTCCCGTGCTACCTCGCTTCCTTGCGGAAGGAGTGGGGGCTGTCGCAGGAAGAGCTCGCCGCGCTTTTGCCGCGCGGCAATCGGAACCGCCTTCACGACGTTGAGTCCGGCAAGGCCGTCCCCAACGCGCAGGAGATACTAGCATATAGCCTCCTCTTTGGCGCGGTGCCGCACCGCATCTTCCCAAAGTACGTTGAATACCTTGAGGATTCGGTGATGCGCCGAAGCCTCGCGCTCTATGAGCGACTCGAAGACGCCAAAGGTCCAAGGGCAGCAAAGAAGCTGCGCCTGCTTGAGAACCTCCCCAAGCACGCAGCGTCCACTGGGGGTAACCGCCGTGGCGAATGAGGCCCTACACCGGCTCGCGCGAGCTTGTGCTCGCGCTTCAGCCATCCGCGCGCGGACTCGCATGCGTGCTTTTTGAAGGCCCGCAGTCTCCGGTCTACTTGCGGATGAAGGACATGCGGGGACGACAGAAGCTCGCACTGACGTTCGAGGAGGTGTCTGAACTCATAACCAACTTTGAGCCCGAGATCGTCGTGCTCGAAAACGTGCTCGCCATGAAGGACCGGCAGCTCACAAGGCGCAAGCGGCTGCAGCGGATGATCACGGCATACGCCGAAGGCCGGGGCCTCGACGTCTACGCGTATACGCGCGCCGACATCCGAGCATGCTTCGCGGACACGGGCGCGGTCACCCGCTACGAGATTGCCCAGGTGATCGCGGGTCGCATTCACGCATTCGACGAACTGCCGCCCAAGCGCAAGCGGTGGACGAGCGACCATCGGCGGATGTTCCTCTTCGACGCTGCTGCGCTCGCGCAGACGTACTTCGCGCGCGACGAATACTTTCGATCCGCTCTTTGACCGGTGCCTCCGCGGACGAGGGAAGCACCGGACCGGTCCGGTGCTTCCTACGCCCCAAGGAGGCACGCATGGATACTGTTCTTTCACAGGAAAAAGCGACTCGACGTCCCAATGTGTATCAGGCGATCACCGATACCATCGTCCGCGCGATCGAGGCCGGCGCCGGAGCGTGGCACATGCCCTGGCACGCGCCCGAGGCCGCGCTCCAGCGACCGCGGAACGTGATCTCGGGACTTCCGTACAAGGGGGTGAACATCCTCGTCTTGTGGGCTGAGGCGCAGCTTCGCGGCTACCCAACAAGCCACTGGGCGACGTATCGGCAGTGGCAGGAACTCGGCGCGCAGGTCCGTAGGGGCGAGTGCGGCACGACCGTCCTCTACTACAAGCAGCTTCCGCTTGAAGCGGAGGACGCGGAGACCGGCGAGACCGTCACGGACTACCGACTCATCGCCCGCGCGTTCACCGTCTGGAACGGCGCGCAGGTCGATGGCTGGAAGCCCTGGGAGAAGGAGCCGGTCGATCTGGTGGAGACGCACCGGCTCGTCGAGGACTTCATCGACGCGACCGGGGCCGACATCCGCTCGGCGGGCGCCAAGGCCTACTACGACCGCTTGGGCGACTGCATCTTCATTCCAGACCGCTTTCGCTTCCGGGGATCGCCGACAAGCTCCGCGACCGAGGGCTACTACGCCACCGTCTTCCATGAGCTTACCCACTGGACCGGACACCACCGCCGCCTGTCCCGTGATCTCTCAGGCCGCTTCGGGTCGGAAGACTACGCCATGGAGGAACTCGTTGCCGAACTCGGCGCCGCGTTCCTCTGCATGGAGTATCAGGTGACCAACGTGGCGCGGCCGGATCACGCGGCGTACATGGCAAGCTGGCTCAAGGTGCTGAAGGGCGACACGCGAGCGATTCTCGCAGCGTCGACGCATGCCCATCAGGCTGTCGAGTTCCTTATGTCCTACTAACGACAGGCCCCGCTGTGCGGGGTCTTTTCTCGTGATGCGCGTCTTGCGGCCTCGGGGCCCTTCATTACGTCGCTCCGCAGAGTTCGCTGCCGAGCTGTCACCTTCACCTCCACCGTCATTTTCTACCGCGCCCGTTTGGCCGCACGCCGTCGCCTCGCAACCCCATAGTGCCTGGCCCGCGGCAACGCTTGGCCTGTCGAGTGTCTCGGCAGCCATATTGACGATGGAATCGATGATGCTCTCGAAGCGATCGTCCCCCACTTTGGCGCGCCACGCCTTCTCATAGCCAGCTTGGATTTGCTCAGGCGTCCTTTCATTGCCGGGCATCTTCCGCCCGATGAACCGGTAGATCTCGACCAGGCTCTTGCGCGCGATGTTGGGTATGGTCGAGAGCTCGTGGTCGCTGGCCGCGTTGAGGTCCTCAATGGTCACGATGCCGAACTTGGCCAAGGCACGCGTGCAGCGAACACCGAGCCCGCGATACTGCCAGTCCTCCACCGCACGAAGCTCTTCTTCGAAGGACAGCACGGGACGTTTGGCGAATTCCGACAAGTGCTCCTCCTGATCCACCGGAAGCCCACGGGCGGACGCACCAGGCAACTCCCGCATGGATTCCAGGTCGCATCAAGGGCTAGGGTTGAC
>Ga0172367_10005270_pt1 | contig 15700 bp, 16 predicted proteins | sample Lak10m_FD_114542 | JGI IMG/M metagenome (GOLD analysis project Ga0172367, IMG submission 114542) | Freshwater microbial communities from Kabuno Bay, South-Kivu, Congo - kab_022012_10m | ecosystem: Environmental > Aquatic > Freshwater > Lake | place: Democratic Republic of the Congo: South-Kivu...
AAGGCCAGAAGGATATGCCTCAGGAAGCGACGCTCGGATTTTAATAAAGCCCAAAAGGAAACCCCGTATGAAAAAAGCCATCCCTGAAAGGGTGGCTTTTTGAGTGCGGGGAGGAGGTCATTAGATTTTTTCATCTTGCTAAAAATTAATTAAATTACTATTGAATTATATCATAACGTTCCAAAACAATAAACTATCTATCAAAAAATAGCCCCTATTTCAGGGCTATTTTTAACTTTGCGGAGAGGGGGAGATTCGAACTCCCGAAGGGCTTTCACCCTTGCCGCTTTTCGAGAGCGGTACTTTCAACCACTCAGTCACCTCTCCCTGTCTATTTAACTATCTTCTTGATATCTGTTTCCGACAGTACTCGGTATTTCCCTTGAGGAATACCGCCTAAACCTAAGGTGCCAATACCGACGCGCTGTAAATCTGAGACCTTCAAGCCCATGCCGGCAAAGAGGCGACGGATATGTCTTTTTTTGCCTTCCCCTAAAGTTATCGCCCAGCGATCTTCTTCGCGGCGGATACTTTTGGCCGTTAGGAGTTCACCGTCTTCGGAACGAATACCTTCTTTAGCGCGGGCATATAAATCTCTTTCGCTGAGATTCATCCGGTCTTCTCCGGCAAAACGCACTAAATATTTCTTGTCGTGGCCGTAGCGGGGGTGAGTAATACGATTAGCGAGGTCGCCGTCATTAGTCAATATAATCAAACCGCGGCTATCTTTGTCAAGGCGTCCGGCAATAATTAGATTTTGATATTGGGGCGGCAAGAGGCTGAAAATATTTTCTTCATTGGCAAAGCGGCGAGTGGTACAGGTATAGCCAATCGGTTTATTAAAAGCAATAACAATTTTAGACGCCGCCATCTGGCTATTTATTTTCTGGCCGCGTACCCGGACTTCTTCTGAACCTTCCACCATCGCCCCTAGCTCCGCTCTCTCGCCGTCTATGGTTACTTTCCCATTACGAATCAAGACTTCGGCTTGGCGGCGGCTAGCGACTCCCGCTTGCGCTAAATATTTGGTCAGATAAATCATATTATTTGTGTTTCAGCTTAATTATTCCCAATACAGCAATTAGGAGCCAGAAGAGGATGGCTAAATCATTTTTAAAATAAGGAACATCAACAAGGCCGTGGATAAAGATGGCGCTCATCGCCCCAATCAATCCTAAGACTAAAGCTCGTTGCGGCTTTTCTAGCCTTTTTAACAGACGAACGGCTTCATATTGATAGCGGGCAATCAGCCACATCATCAGCAGTGCTCCTAAAAAAGTAATCTCCGTCCAAAAATTTAAGAAGATATTGTGCGGATACATGTAAATTTCTACCGGTTGCCAGACTTTCTTTTTATACTCATCATTCCAGACTACTTTACGATACCAGTCCGGATCATCATTCTTTACAAATATTCCTTCTTGATGAAAAGGAGCGACGGCTGCCTGATAATTACTGAGGCCAGCCCCGCTAATTATGCGCCCGTTTTTAAGCATCTCTAGACTCTCGTGCCATTGCTGGCGGCGAATCTGACCGCTTAAATCCATCAAGCTTGCTTTTTTCTGGACATATTGCCAGGCGGGAGAATAGAGGCTGAGCACAATCACCCCTATAGCAGCCGCGCTAAGAGCCAAGCGGCGACTCTGTTTATTTGCCAGTAAAGCAATGATGAAAGTGCCACCGGCTAAACCAATGAGAGCGCCTTCGGAGCGGGCAAAAAAGATGGCCGCTAGGGAAGCAATAATAATGAGCAAGAGTAATATTTTTTTTAGGGCTGTCACTAAATTTGTGCGCTGGGGATAGGAAAAGAAGAGGGCACCGAGCAAGAAGATGATGGGGCCGAGATAGAGGCCAACGGCGTTGGGGTAGGCAAAGACGGAGGTGACCCGACGCTGGGAAGCTAGGGCCCAGAAATCATTAAAGATAAAGAGTCCGGTAAATTGTTGGAAGATAGCGACAGTACTAACAAAGGCGGCGGAAATTGCTAAGGGCCACAGGAATTTTCTGTCTGAAGATTGGCCGCGATTAATAATGACGAGATATAAGAGAATTGGTTCCAGAAAATAAGCTTTAAAAACACCGAGAGCGGCATTATCAAAGCCGGCGATTGCTAAGCCCGTCCAAGCGGCAATTAAAATGCCAATAATTTCCAGTTGATAGGGGTATTTACGGCGTCGTCCCTGCCAATCAGCCCGCTTTAATCTCCGCCAAGGTTTGTCTTGAAAAAACCAGACAGCAAAAACGATAAGAATCATCACCTCGAGGATGGTTAAGGGAATGGGGCCGAGATGGAAGCGCAGGAGATAGGAGGGTAGAGCGGCTAGTAAAATAAAAAGAGCCCAGTCCAAGCGAAGGACAGCAATGACAGCGAAGAAAAATAGGCTGACAATCATTAGAAATTCCATATATTTTGATTATAGCACGAATTGGCTGGGCGTCTATTCGCTTCTTAGACCAAAAACCGCCCCGTAAAATGGCCTGGCCATTACGGGGCGGCTGGGTGTTTTGTTTCTTAGTTGGCTCTTTCCACGTATTCCCCTGTGTCAGTATTTAAGCGGATCACATCTCCTTCTTCAATAAACATCGGGACACTAATCATGGCGCCAGTTTCCAACTCTACTTGCTTATTAACATTGCCAGCCGAGTTGCCTTTTACTCCAGGAGGAGCGGAGATAACTTGGAAGTCCATCTTAATCGGCAGGTCAATGGAAACGGGCTTACTGTTGAAATAGAGAACGTTAACATCAGTGCCTTCTTTTAAGAATTGGACTTTGTCGCCAATTTCATCAATATGGAGGTTGAACTGTTCGTAGCTTTCATTATCCATGAAGTAGGCTTCGTCCTTATCCTTATACATGAAATTTGCTTTCTTGCGTTCTGTTTCGGCTTCTTCAGCTTTTTCCGCACCCTGATAGGTACGTTCTAAGATGTTGCCGTTAATCAGGTTGCGGCATTTTACTTTCAAGACGGCGCCGCCGCGGCCCATCTTGTGGTGATCAGTCTTTACGATAACATAGGGTTCGTTATTTAGAAGAATGACCTTCCCCATTTTAATTTCATTGAAGTTCAACATAAATTACGCTGCTTAGTTTTTAGGCTTATTTATGGGTCGGAGCCAATAAGGCCATCACCCGGGCGCGTTTAATCGCCTGAGTAAGCTTGCGTTGATGCCAGGAGCAGATGCCGGTGCGATCGCCGGGTAAGATCTTCATATAGAAGTTAATGAAGCGGCGGAGAGTGCGGACATCTTTGTAATCTACATCGAGTTGATTGACGCAGAAAAAGCAGTCTTTTTGTTTCTTGTTGTTCATATAGAGTTTTGAGCGTTTAAATTTTTAGAAAGGAATATTTTCCACACGGATTTCTTCTTCTTCGTCAGCGTTGATGACCGGTAATTCTTCTTCTTGGCGTTTCGGAGCGGGCGCACCGCCGAAACCTTCGCTGCTACCGGCACGATCAAGCATAATCATATTTTCGGCCACGATTTCTGTGCGGTATCTTTTGATGCCATCTTGACCAGTCCAATCAGTCGTTTGTAAACGACCCTCGATATAGACTTTAGAGCCCTTTTTAAGATATTGTCCGCAGATATCGGCGAGTTTACGCCAAGCAACGATGTTATGAAATTCCGTTTTTTTCTGCTGCTGGCCGGCATTATCGGTCCAGGTAAGGCTGGTGGCGACACTGAAGGAGGCAACATTCTGCCCAGAAGGAGTATTTCTCATTTCCGGGTCGCGAGTCAAGTTGCCGATGACCATGGCTTTGTTTAAGTTCATAGTGCTTAGAACTTAACTTTATAAACGCGCTTATAAAATTAAGCAAATTAGTTTATAAGAGGTCTTTGGCGTTTAAGATGCCTTCTAATTTTTCATCCAAGTCTTTAAGGTCAGCCTTGTTGCTCTCGTTCTTTTCAGCGCGCGGAGCGGAGATTCCGGGCTTAGACATTTTTTCTTTAACCGGTTTTTCTTCCTTCTTATCATTTTTAGCCGAGGCTTGCTCTTGCTTTTCTTTGGTCTTGGCTCTTTCCGCTTCAGTTACTACCGGGATGCTAATGATCTGGTGGCGTAAGACTTCTTTAGATAAGCGGAGAGTGCGATCGATTTTGGCAATTGCTTCTCTTTCCGCATCAAATTCACAAAGGCTGTAATAGCCGTAGTGATTTTGCTTGATGATGTAGGCTAATTTTTTCTTGCCCCAGAATTCGCGATAAGCGATGGCGGCGCCCTGTTCGGTGACAATAGTTTCTACTTTAGCGATGATAGTCTTCGCCTCGTCTTCCGTGTAGTTGTTGGGGACGATGAAGAGCAATTCATAGCGACTTGGTCCTGATGCTTTGCTTTTAGACATAATGTAACATAACGGGATTAAAAACGATGTAAGCTGGACTTAACATTTTTTTAAATTCCCTTAATTAAACAAAAACCCAAGTATTCTTCAGAATTTGGGCTTCTAAGGAATACCTTTAATTCCGTATTATTTAAGAACGGAATTATCCCGGCACAATCGCCGGAACATGGGAAAGATATAATAAATATTTGATTGTGCCCCTAACTTATCATAAAGCTTGAAAAAAAGCAAGAGTTAGGGCATTATGGGGATATATGGATTATGCTTTTATTTTAGGAACACATCCGGCCTGGTCTGTGGCTGAGATTGCTGCCGTTTTGGGAGAGTCAGGCTTATTTTGGCAAGATGAGCGCATTTTGATTAAAAAGGAGGCTGACCTTGTGGCCGATAGTCTGATTAAACGTCTGGGCGGGGTATTGAAAATCGGCCAGATTGAAGCTTTTGTGCCGATTGACACTCCCTTTCCCAAGCTAGCTAAGCAATGTGCTCAATTATTAGCGGAGAAAGCCGCTCGGGGCGAGGGTAAGTTAGTTTTTGGTCTTTCTGATCAAGGGGTGGGCGGTCGTTTTGCCGCCGATAGACTCGGTTTAAATATCAAGAAAGAATTGAAAGCCTTGGATATTTCTTCTCGTTTAGTAACTAGCCGTGAGCGCGAGCTTTCCAGTGTGGTGGTCGGACAGAATAAATTGTTAACTAAGGGGGCGGAATTAATTTTTTTCCGCCACCAGCAAGATTTATTCATTGTCCGTACGCTCGCTATTCAGCCCTTTAAAGATTTATCTCGCCGCGACTTCGGCCGGCCGGCCCGCGATGATCATTCCGGAATGTTGCCGCCGAAGCTGGCGCAGATGCTGATTAACTGTGCCGCTCAGCAAGGTTATGAAGGCTTATTGCTCGATCCTTTCTGTGGCTCCGGTACTATTATCACGGAAGCGATGTTGATGGGTTATCAGAATTTAATGGGTACAGATTTATCCGAAAGAGCGGTGAAAGATAGCCGGGTGAACGCCGAGTGGATTCGCGAATTATATGGCCTGGAAGTTCGCCCTAAATTTCATATTAAAAATGCTACCCGTCTTGACCAGTTTCTCAAACCAAAAAGTGTGGATACTATCGTCACTGAACCCTATCTCGGTCCTCAGCGTGGTTTAAATGACATTGAAGCGGTGAAAGCTGAGCTTCAGGTTTTATATGCCCAAGCTCTGAATAATTTTTATCAGATTTTAAAACCGGGAGGGCGAGTGGCCATGGTTTGGCCAGTATTTTTTGGAAAAGAATTTATTAAACCATCTTTAGATAAATGGAAGATTGTGAGCGCGGTGCCGGAGAAATTTAAACAGCTTCCTTGGGTGAAGTTAACATATCGCGATACTTTGCTTTATCACCGTGAGGGCCAGCGCGTTTGGCGGGAATTAATTATTTTAGAAAAGTAATTATAAATTTATGGGGGTCATTGATCATTTGCCTGGTGGCGGCTCTAAGTTTCGCACCATTGCCGGTCCTGGTAGTTTTAAAGCTAAACTCAAATCAGCCGTAAAAAATACTAGTACCTTACGTTCGCTTTCGGACAATCAAGAGACGATTGTTAAAGCAGTCCGTAAATATGAAACGATGATTCGTAAGGGTCACTTTGGTTTTAACCAGCGTAATTCTGCTCTTAGCCAGATTCAGAAAAAAAGTCCGATGACTTCCAGTGAAAAAATTGTTGTGAAAAAAATTCTTAAACACTTGAGTGAAAATACTACCGTTTCCCATGCCCATGTTAATCGCGCGGATGAAGTTGAATTAGAGGGTCCGCATTTAGCTAATCAACCCCAGCTGGCTAATCGTTCCGGTTTAAGTGGCATTTCTTCGCCAGAGGCTGGCGACCATGTCCTGGAACACCCGATGGTTTCTATCTCACAAATGCAGCGAGAACATATTGGTTCTGGTTTAGCCGGTCGGCCGGGTAATAATAGTGGACCGAGCGCTCCCAAGAGTCCTAGTCGGCCACCGATGATTCCTTTGTCGCGATAACTTAAGAAGAGTCAATAAAAAATCCGCCTTCTGGGCGGATTTTTTATTCTCTTTTTTATCTATCGATTAACTAAGAAATTACAGACATCACCATCTTGGACAACATAGTCTTTACCTTCGGTACGGATTAAGCCTTGCTCACGTGCCTTCGCTTCACTGCCGACATTAATGAATTGTTCCCAATTAATTACTTCGGCGCGGATAAAGCCTTTAATGAAATCAGTATGGATAACCCCGGCGGCTTCAGGAGCCTTGGCTCCGCTTTTAATTGTCCAGGCCCGGGTTTCATCGGGGCCGGTGGTAAAGAAGGTGTCTAGACCGAGGAGTTTATAGGAGGCGGCAATTAATTTATCTAAGCCGCTTTGCTTTAAACCTAATTCTTGAATATATTCAGCCTGCTCTTCTTCTGGTAGAGCGGCAATTTCTTCTTCCATTTTGACATTGACGGCAATAATCTCGCCATCCAGTTCGCCTAGTTCCGGAATTACTTCCAAATCGTCAGCGTTGAGGAGATAAATAATTGGTTTAATGGTAAGGAGATTAAGGGTTTTGACAAAGGGTAGGTCTTCATCGCTAAAAGAAAGAGAACGAGCGGCTAGGCCTTGTTCCAAATGTTGGTAGATTTTATCTAAAATAAGCGTTTGGGCAATCAGTTCCTTATTACCGCTCTTGCTCTCCTTTCTGGTTTTATCCAAACGTTTACCAATACTAGCTAAATCAGCCAGGATTAATTCTAAATTAATTGTTTCTTTGTCAGCTTTAGGGTTAATTACCCCGCTGACATGGATGATATTTTTATCTTGAAAATTGCGCACCACCTCACAGATGGCATCACATTCGCGGATATGAGCTAAAAATTGGTTACCCAAACCTTCGCCCTTACTGGCGCCTGCCACTAAACCGGCGATATCAACAAATTCAATTGCTGTCGGGATTACTTTTGCCGGCTTGGAGACCGCGGCTAACTTATCTAAACGCTGATCTGGCACTTTAACCACCCCGACATTGGGGTCGATAGTGCAAAAAGGGTAGTTAGCGGCTTCAACGCTTTTTTTAGTGAGAATATTGAAAAGGGTGGATTTGCCGACATTGGGTAACCCGACGATACCGATAGAAAGAGACATAATAATTTTAATTTAAGGACTGAGAGTAATAAGCTACTATTTGTTTAACAGAATTAGGGATAAAAAGCAATCAGAGGGGGCTAATTTGGGTAAATAAAAAGGGGCCCAAATGGGCCCCTCTTTATTAAATATAGAGAAATAAATAATAGGCCGTGCATTTGAGCCCCAATCCTGGTGAATTGTTTTCTTTTGGCTTTTTGCCAAAGATGTTTTTCCAGGACTATTGGAGCTTTGCTAACTTCAAGCTTTTTTCTCTTACCAATTCTTTGCGAGAAGTATTTTTTGATTTATTTCGCTAATTTTCAGATAAAAACTTGATAAAATTTCTTTTTTAGATTCTATTAAGTCTTTTTCTTCTTTTTGATTAGCGCGATATTCCCGCTCTGTAAGCAATTATGCTGTTCTTTGTCGTGTTAGCTCCGACAAATGATCAAGATTTAGTGAAGAGAACTATTTAACTATTAATATTATAGCATGTATTTGGGGATAATGCAAGACTAAGTCTAATTTTCTGGCAAATATTAAATATATTATTTAATATTAGTAAAAATATTGAATAGTTTTAATCTTTAAGTCTAGGTATTCCTAGACTAAAAATTAATTTTTATACACAGAAAACACAAGTTATCAACAGTTTTTACTATCTTATTTTTTACCCTATAAAACAAAAAGGCTTTAGTCTAAAATAGATTGGACTAAGGCCTTTTTGAGGATTCCGAGGCTCGAGTGGGAGTCGAACCCACGAATGGCAGTTTTGCAAACTGCAGTGTTAGACCACTTCACCATCGAGCCAATTTGATTATCAATATTTTAAAGGATTAGAGCTAAAAAAGCAAATTTATCTATATTTTTAGATCGCAACGGGCTTTGAGGCGGTGATAAGGTAAAAAAGCCTTATCTTTTTTCTTATAATAGCTAAAATATCCGGCAGCAGCAATCATGGCGGCGTTGTCGGTCGTATATTGTCTTTCCGGCAGAATTACTTTTATTTTCGGTAATTTTTCATTAATCTGTGCTTGTAGTTGCTGGCGGAGGGCGGTGTTAGCGGCCACCCCTCCGGCCAAGACTATGCTTTTGGGTTCATACTTACGGGCAGCCTTAATAGTTTTATGAATTAGGGTCTCAATAATAGCCTGTTCAAAGGCGAGACAGTATTCGGGAATGCGCTGGCGCCAATTCTGGTCTTTTTGGAGCTGGTAAAGCAGGGCGGTTTTGAGTCCGGAAAAAGAAAAGTCAAAATCGGGAGAGTTAAGCATCGGCCGGGGTAATTCGACGCTGGTGGGGATGCCGCTTTGGCGTTGTTCCTCGGCATATTTAGCAATAATCGGCCCCCCAGGGTAGCTTAAACCCATCATCTTGGCGGCTTTGTCATAAGCTTCGCCGGCGGCATCGTCCCGGGTTTCACCAATAATTTTAAAACGATAGTGTTCGGACATGTAAATTAGGTTGCTGTGACCGCCCGAGACTACTAAAGCCAACAAGGAAAAGCGGGGTGCTTGGGACTGATTGATAAAGTTGGCGTAAATATGGCCGATAATATGATGGACGGGGATTAGGGGTTTATTCCAGACTAAGGCTAGGGCCTTAGCGCTTTCAACTCCGGCAATTAGGGAGGTTACCAACCCCGGTCCTTGGGTGACAGCAATGGCCTTAAGATCATTTTTGGTGATTTTTGCTTGCCGCAAAGCCGCCTCGATGGTGGGGAGGATATTTAAGACATGCTCCCGGGCGGCAATTTCAGGAATGACGCCGCCATATTGAGCATGGATATCAATTTGCGAAGCGATGACGTTGCTTAAAATCTCCGCTTTTTGACCAGAGGCCTTTAAAACGGAGGCAGCACTTTCGTCGCAGCTACTTTCAATACCAAGGATATACATACCTTCTTATTTTAAGGTTTTTTGAAATTATGGCAAGAATAACAAAAACCCCCTTTGGTGGTTTCTGTGTTTTTACGGATTATTTTTTACTGTAATTGTAATTTAAGCTCAGTAATAGTCATGTCTTTGCCAAACACTTTTTGGACCATAGCTCTTTCTTCTTCATTATTTCCTAGTTGATCGGCGTCGCTTAGTCCATATTTACCCTGTCTTAGACCGTTTACTAAGTAATAATCAGAGGCCGTATCTTTGTGTAAGAACAGGAGCACGCGTTCACCAGGCTCAAAGTGAGGCCAGTCGGTTGCCGTCATTTCTTTGTTGCCAATAGTTCCGCCCAAGGTTTTGATATAGATTGTTTTCTTCTCGGCTTCTTTTGCTAATAAATATTTTTCGACCGAGACCTCGGCAATAGTGTAGATATCCTTTTCTTCTTTTCTTATAGTGGAAGTTTCTTCTATGGCTTGAACCGTTTCAACTCGGCCGACGATGATGAGGGACGAGTCGGCGATTAGCGATTTTGAATCTTTTTCGATGAGGACGCTGGTGACCAGAGTGCTTACGGGATTATCTTTGTTAAAAACAAAGAAGCCGATTGCCATGAGCGCTAATAAGCTTATGATATATAATGGTTTCATATTGATTTAATTATATAATTTTTAATAAAATTAGGACGCCTATTATCGTAACATATGGGTGATAACGTCCCGATAACAGCCTAATTGACATATTATAAGAACTCTTATACAATAATTTTGAATTGTAATATTAGATAGATATGGTCCATTCGTCTAGTGGTTAGGACACCAGGTTTTCATCCTGGTAACAGGGGTTCGATTCCCCTATGGACTACTATTGGGGAGTTAGCACGTGCTAACTCTCTTTTTGTTTGTAGAATTAGTGAAATTTTAGGTGTTTGATTTCCTGTAAAATCAAAAGTGGGTTTTTCAGTAAAAATCAAACACTGTAATTTAAGTTTTGCCTCATATTTTGCTTGCCGGTAGAAAGGAGCGAGGCCAGAAATGACTTTAAAAACTTTTTCGGTGTCTTTGGCGATATTAATATCAATGACCGGCTGATCGCAAGCGGTAGCCTGCAATTCATTGATAGTGTTTTTCACTTTTTCCATTTCGTTTTTAAAATCCTCATCATCTAACAAATCTTTTTTCTTCATTTCAATCAATTTGGCTTTTTCCGTTTGAAGAACGGTCAGTTTTTCTTTGGTTGTATTAAGATTATTTTTCATGGCTCCGTTTTTCTCTTTAACTACTTCAAGCAATACTTTTTGATAATTCTTTAGCCATTTTTCGCTTGGCGTAATTCTTTTTAATAAATCATGGAATCCGTCTTCTAATTTATCTTTAGAGACAGACTTTAATCCGTGGCAGTCTTTGTTATAGCATTTATAGAACGGATAAAGTTTTCCGCTTTTGCTTTTAGACATACAGGCGGTTAATGGACGACCACAATTCGGGCATAGAATAAAATGACGGAGCGGAAAAGTTTCATTTACCCGACTAGCCGAAATATTATCGCCTTTGTTTCCGCTCTTAATTAGTTTCTGACATTTATAAAAAGTATTTTCATTGATTAATTGTTCGTGCGTTCCCGGATATTCTTGATTGTTTACAGTCATTATTCCGATATAAAATTTGTCGGTTAAAATTTTAAATAATGTTTGGTTGCTTAATTCTTTATTTTTCCACGATTTGAATCCGACTTTAATCATTATTTTCCTTATTTCTTCCATTTGATAAGCTCCGGTTGAGAATTTTTCAAAAGCCAGTTTAATAATATCGGCTCTTGGCCTATCAACGCTGATAATGGCTCTATTCTGCTCGTCTCGGCTGTTTAAATAGCCTAGAGGAGCTTTGTAGCACCAAATACCCTGTTTAATCTTTTCGAGCATACATGACGACACCCGTTCGCTCCGAACGTCATTATCAAATTGAGCAAACGAGGCCATAATCGTGCCAATAAGTTTTCCGCTCGGTGTTTTATCGACTGTCTCAGTCGCCGAGATAAATTTAATTTTTAATTTTTCTAAGGCCATTAAAATAGTGGCATAATCTTTTACGTTTCTAGATAGCCGGTCAATTTTATAGACGATAACCGAATCGATATTTTTATAATTCTTTTGGCAGTAGGCGAGCAAATCTTGCAAACCTTTTCGGTTTACAGTTTTAGCCGATACGCCATCGTCATGAAATAGCTTAACTATCTCTATGTCGTGATTAAGAGCATATTCCAGACAGGCCTTTTTCTGTTGTTCAAGACTGACCCCGTTTTGGGCTTGGTCTTCGGTGGAAACCCGGTAATAGATAATTCCTTTTGGCATAGAATTATTGGTTAATAATTAAAAAGAGAGCAGTGGACTGTTGGACACAACCGCATAGAATACGATTGAAACAGCCACTGCTCCCTTTATATCAAAACGACTTATCTCGTCTTTGTGATTTGAAGTGGTTGTAATCTATGTATTTGGTTGTGTCCACTTTGAATATTAGCATATTTTTGTATTTTATCAATATTTATTAATTTATAGTCTATTTTGGCATTTTTCTAAGGTTGTTATCATAGTAGAAATCACAAGCTAGATAAGCCAGTTGATAGAGATCACGCCTGGCGGCGATGAGCTCTTCTTCGGAATAATCATTGGCGTAAACACCAAGATTTTTCCGGATGGCTTCTAAACTTAACATGTTTTGTGAACGAATCTATGTTTACATCAAAGGTTTAATTTTTAGACAACATTTTGCTAACCGTTTTTAAAGAGGCGGTAGCGCACCTCTCCGATATAGTCGGAATGATACTGCTTATCAAGCAAAAGCTCCGGGGGTGATTTTAGACTGTTGAGATACGTTCTTATTTTCTGTCCGGTAATGATAATTTCCGGACGTTTGAGCTGACGAGAATAGAAAACTTTCTTTTTGCCGGCTAACCGGCCGTCAAATAGTTCTTTGGCGATGTATTTAGCCACATAGAGGCCGACACGAGAGACGTGGCGGATGTTATTGATTTTAACGAAACCATATCGCCAGAGCTTGGCTAAACTGCTATTAGCCGTATAAGGCAAGTTAGATAAGACATGATAATGAATATTTCCGCCATGTTCCTTTTTAATTTTAGAGCGGTAATAATAATCGCCTTGAAATTCCGGCACGGCTAAATAAAGTAAGTCCTGATATTGCCTCTTTAATCTTTTAATAAAGTTAGAAAAGATTAAATTACATTTCGTTATATCCGTAAACGATCCGTCGCTCGATTTCTTGTCGTCAAAGGTCAAAGTTATAAATACCTTTAACTCCGGATTGGAATTTACCAGGCGGATAATATTAGCCCTTGTCCGTCTAAGCGAGAAGTCGCTTTTTATCCGTTTGTCTATTTCGTCTTCTTTGGGTTTTTCTTTTGTTTGTTTTCTTCTTTTTTTTCTCTTGTGATTTATTCTAATCGCCTGCTCGTAAGAGTATATCTCAATCAAATTCCCCGATTTGATAAGTTTTTGCCGATAAGCTAATGGTTTGTATTCCATATACTTACGGCGTTAAGTGTGCCTATAGTCAAGTTAACAGGCACACTGGTTTTTGTTCTTGAATAACATTTCCGGTCGCCCCCTGTTTTTCTTCTTCGGCTCCCCCACGGGGGATCCGCCGAAGAAGAAAAAAACAGCGGGGGTCGAGCCGGACTATGTTTACATCAAAGGCACATTAAAAGACGACAAGGCCGTCTTATTAGGACTTAGCAGTAGCCCCGATAAGACGGCCACTCGACCAAACAAAAAACACAAGCGATATATCCGGATATATTGCTTGTGTTTTATTTGAGTTGGCAAAGATTTAGACTTTGCTTATATTTATTATATTATTTGAAGACTGCATTTTTTAAAATTATTGTCCGTAATCTGACTAGCCGTAGCTAGGTTTGTCTCCCCGCCATAGATTATTTTAGTATTTAATAAGTCTATGAAAGTATTATAGCAGAAATTAAGAGGTAAATCAATGGGAAAATTTGTTGGGTTTTTGGAAACTTTTAAAAAAGAGCTCGACTTGAGCCCTTTTCTATATTATTCATCTTTTTCTTGCCTACCTGTATTTTTATTGAATTTCATAGCCTCCTCTTTAGTTGATATACCGGTATGGTCTCGTAATAACGAGAGTTGTTTCATGATAGCTTGATAAGCATTGCTTAATGCAACTTCTGACTGTTTTTGCATTTCTTCATATGTGCCACGATATTCAACAAACTGATCAAGAGCGGGAAGCTCTCGACTATCTACTTTTTCGCCAAGATTTGTATAGCCGTGAGGTACTTTTTGCAAATGCTCAATTTGGTCAACCATTGAAGTAAGGGTTGTAATCTCATTTCGCATTTTTTCGATACCACCTTCGAGCCCCCCTTCTTTTACAGATTTTGGTTTCTCTGGAGTAGTTGATGTTTCAAATCCCATATAATTTTATTTAGCAGGAAAGCAATGCTTACCTTATTAATATAGCTATTATGTCATAAAAATTAAAATATTTCAAGAGATGGGGGCTGGGGTATAATAAAGCAAAAGTCACAGAACGATGTATAATGTAGATATCTAATAAACATTAATACAATCAAATCTATGACTTTTACACATTCATTATCGCAAATTCCTTCAGAAAAGCAAATACTAAAACACTTAAAAAATACTGTATTTGGTAAAAGAGTATGTTGTCCCGATTGTCGTCGCAAGATGTATGTTCAGGAGTTAAAGAAGAATAGACTCTGGCGATGCCAGAAATGTCGAAACAAATTTAGTATTACCAGCGTTAATTGGTTGCGAGGAATGAAACTAAGTCATTAGCATCTGTGGGCACTAATTTGGGCTTGGCAACACAAAATTAATGTCCAGCAAGCACAAGTGCTACTAAAACTATCTATTCCGACTATTAGAAGATACTATGCATTATTTAGGGATAATCTCCAGTTGGATTATGATGTAATTTTAGAGGGCAAGGTTCAGATGGAAGAGATGTTTGTTAGAGGTGCTTTTGTAATTGGGGCTAAAGATATTAAAAACAAAAAAATTAAATTAATAGTGGTTCACAAAAAAAGCCCCAGTAAGCAAGATGCTATGGAGCTAATTATGAATCATGTACGAGTTGGATCAACTCTTCAAACTGATGGCGGTAGTATTTATCGAGGCTGTGAGAAGTGGTGGCCGGTTAAACACCAGAGAGATATTCATTCTAGATTTGAATTTGGTTTAACTTCAGAAATAGAGGGCGTCTGGTCAAACTTTAGAACCTTTGTTAGACGAATGTATCATCATATTACTGTGAAATATCTGGCCAAAACAGTAGCTGAATTTGAGGCTCGTTTTTCACAGAAAGAATTATTCGAATCTCCGCTAGCTTTTATTAAGAATTCATTGTCACCTGTAACTCTTGCTTTATAGTGCCCTGGGGGCTCCGTGAATATCCACAATCTATTTTTCTAAAATTTCCGCCCATTTCCCAATTTCCCCAATAATCTCATTAAAATTTTGAGAAATTTCGGAGCGTAGGACTACTAAATAAAAAAGAACACAGTAACTTCTGTGTTCTTTTTTGTTTTATACAAGTAAGTTGTCTATTTAATAACCATAGCAATAACTTCTAAATCTTTAGCAAAGGGCAAATTAATCATTCGGTCATACTCTTTTTTAAATTCAGCCGGAAGCTTGGTCGCTTCAATAGTATTAAACTTGAATTTATTATAGAAGCTCTCTTTATTAGATTCCGTAAAAAGAAAAATTGGCCGCACCGTCTCTTTTGATAATAATTTTTCTACTAGTTTGCTGCCAATGCCTTGGCCCTGATAGTTTTTATCAACCGCTAAACTTGATAGCTCTAAACAGTTATCAGTCAGCGTTTTTATTCTCACACAGCCAATCAGTTTATCGTCCATTTTGGCGATATAGAATTTACTAATATCAAAATTAGATCTATCTCCCTCTAGTGCTGTTAATAAAGCAAAGATAGCGGTTTCATCTTTGGGGTTAGCCGGAGAATAAGTAATATTTAATTCTTTAGCCATAAATTTGGTGATATAAGGATATTATAACACAAAAACACTCCTAGCATGTTTTATCCTATATATTTAGCTAGAGTTAATTAATTTGACTGCTTTTTAGGTAATTATTGTATTTTTAAGCTTATTTTTTGACAAAATATAATTATTTTGGTAATGTCTAGCCAGCCTTTTTAAGCTACCCACATGGGTCAATCCGAACACCCTCTATTTCAAATTATCACCAATATTCATCATCCGATTAACAGCTCTCCGGCTGTTTTTTTGTTTTTGACGGTGTTCATTTAGTGTCTCGGA
>Ga0172367_10005271_pt1 | contig 15700 bp, 17 predicted proteins | sample Lak10m_FD_114542 | JGI IMG/M metagenome (GOLD analysis project Ga0172367, IMG submission 114542) | Freshwater microbial communities from Kabuno Bay, South-Kivu, Congo - kab_022012_10m | ecosystem: Environmental > Aquatic > Freshwater > Lake | place: Democratic Republic of the Congo: South-Kivu...
GCGCCCCTGGCACGGCAGGAGATCGAGGTGTCGGTGGCGGCACTGGCCGCTCGGTTCCCCGATCTGACGATGACCGATGAGCCCTCGTATCAACCGAACTTCGTCATCCGTGGTCTCGAGGGCCTTCACCTCCAGGCATAACCTGGGCCGATGCCGGCCCCGCGCATCACCACCGTCGTCGTCAACTCCGAGCAGCCCGAGCGGCTCATCTCGTTCTGGTGCGCGTTGCTCCAGACCGAGGTCGCCGCGCAGGCCGCCGGCTTCACCTGGCTGGCCCGTCACACCGAGGACGCCGTGGGCTTCGCCATCCAGCAGGTCGACCGCCGGCGTGGCACGCACGCCGAGACACACCTCGACCTCGAGGTCGACGACCTCGACGTGGCCCAGCAGCAGGTGGAGGCGCTCGGTGGTTCGCTGTGTGCCGTCCGCACGCTGCCCGACGGGTTCGAGTGGCGGGTGATGGCCGACCCCGACGGCAACGAGTTCTGCATCGTCGCCCACTGAACCCTCGCGACGTACGCTCGGCGGATGATCCGACACGTGGTGATGTTCCGGTGGAAGCCCGAGGTCGACGCGGCGCACGTCGCCGCGACGGAGGCAGCGTTGTCGAGGTTGCCAGGGCTGATCCCGGTGATCCGGTCGTACTCGTACGGGGCCGACGTGCGCATCGTCGACACGAACTTCGACTTCGCCGTCACGGCGCAGTTCGACTCCGCCGACGACTTCGTCGTCTATCGCGATCACCCCGACCACCAGGCGTTCGTGCAGCAGTACGTCGGCCCGTTCGTGGATCAACGCTGCGCGGTGCAGTTCAGCGAGCCGTGAGCACCCGCTCGAGGCGTGCCAACGCCTCGGTGACGTCGTCGGGCGTGGTCTGCCAGCTGGTGACCAACCGGATGAGCTCGGTGTCGATGTCGTAGAACTGCACTCCCGACCCTGCCCACGCTCGCCACGACACCTCGTCGATGCGCACGAACGCGATGTTGGCCTGCGGCTCGGTGACCAGTTCGAGGCCGAGTGCCTTCACGCCGCGGGCCAACTCGGTCATCGCCGCGTTGGCCTGCTTGGCGAGCTTCACCCACAACCCGTCGGTGAGATACGCGATGAGCTGGGCCGACTGGAAGCGCATCTTGCTGGCCACGTGGCCGGCGCGCTTGGTGCGATAGAGGAGCTGTTCGCTCACCGCCGGGTCGAGGCTCACGATCGCATCGGTGCTCATCGCCCCGTTCTTGATGGCGCCCAGCGAGAACGCGGCGAGCCCGATGTCGCGTGTGATGGCGGTGGGGGAGCAGTGCAGCGAGGCGATGGCGTTCGCCAGGCGTGCGCCATCGAGATGCGCCGTCAGGCCACGCTCGGCGGCCACGTCGATGACGGCCTGCAGTTCGGCCGCGGTGTACACCGTGCCGTAGTCGGTGGGACAGGTGAACGAGACGACGCTCGGCTGCGAGTGGTGGGGGTCGCCCCAGTTCGTGGAGGCGAGTGCGTCGGCCACGCTCTGCGGGGTGAGCTTGAAGTCGTAGCCCGGCAGTCCGCGCATCACCGCCCCGCCACCGAACATCGAGGTGGCACCGCACTCGTTGACGATGATGTGCGACGTCTGGTGGCACAGCACGCTGCCCCAGGGCGGCACCATGGCCGAGAGGGCGAGCGAGTTCGCCGCCGTACCGCTGGCCACCGGGAAGACCTGCGCATCGGGCACGCCGAACGCCTCGGCCACCACCTCGCGGAGCTCCTCCGACCAACGGTCGCCGCCGTACGCGAGCGCGGTGCCCTCGTTGGCGGCAGCGATGGCCGCCATCACCTGCGGCGCGACGCCGGCGCAGTTGTCGCTGCGGAGTTCGATGAGACCGTCGTGCGGCGTGGGCATGACGTCACTGTATTGGACGCCATGCGGCGGGGTCGCCGTGACCTGGGCATTGACACGGCCGGGGGCCACTCGGCCAGACTGCGTGGGATGCCCAGTCGCCGTCGCCCCAAGTCGTCGTCCCCGTCCACCCCGTCGCCCGCGCCGCGGCCCGCCGGAGCGTCGTCGGCCGCACCGTCGGGCAAGGACCCGGCCGAGCTGTTCGCCGCCGCGCTGAAGGAGTCGGAGGCGCGCGACAAGGTGCAGCGCGAGAAGGACCGCCAGGCGAAGGACGCGGCCGACCGAAAGGTCGCCGAACAGCGTGCCCACGCGGACGCGCTCACCTCGGCCCGACGAGAACTCGACCGTGCGATCCAGGCAGTGCGCGACGCGAAGCGCGACGGCCGCAGCACCGTGGAGGCAGACGCCCGCTGGAAGGCGGCCAAGGCGAAGGTCATCGAACTCGAGACCGGCGAGGCGCCGGCCTGGGCACCACCACCGCCGGTCGTCGACGAGCCGGATGCCGGTGCCGAGGCTCCCGCCGCCGACGACGCCGAGGCGTCACCGGTCGACGACGACGCGGTGGGTGACGACTAGGCCGGTCGACCGCCCGGCTTCCGGCCGATGAACTGCACCACTGCACCGTCGCCCGTGTGGCCGGGACCCTCCACCACGGTGCGCACCGTCTCGAGCCCGTGCACTTCCTCCAGCCCGGCCAGTTCGGCCCGCAGCAGGTCGAGCGTCATCGTCATCTCGGGAATGTTCGGGCCCCCGGTGCCGCGACCGATCTGATCGGGCGTGTACGCCTCGAGCAGCACCAGCCCACCGGGACGAAGCGCAGTCACGACGCGGCGGTGCAGGTCGGCCCTCACCGCCGGCGGCATGTGGGCGAAGATCGACACGATGCCGTCCCACTGCTCGACACCCAGGTCGTGGTGCGCGAGATCGGCCGTGACTGCCTCGACGTGCACGCCGCGGTCGGCGGCGAGTTGCAGCGTCTTCGCCGTGCCCGACTCCGTGAGGTCGACGCTCGACACCTCGTACCCCTGCACTGCGAGCCAGGTGGCGTTGCGGCCCTCACCCTCGGCCAGGCACAGCACCCGACCCGGCGGGATGTGGTGCGCCTCGGCGGCGAGGAAGTCGTTCGGCTCGGTTCCGTAGTGGTAGGTCTCGCCCGCATAGCGGGCTTCCCACATCTCTCGCGGCGTCATCTGCACGTCGTGGAGGGTAGTGCTCACACCCCGAGGAGCGACGTGGCGGCGTGGTCGGGTTCGGGCACCGCCGGACCGGCGAGCAGGAGGTAGCGGTCGGGTCGCACCACCAGCACGTCGGCACCGGCGGCGTCGAGCGATTCGTGCAGCGTCGGCGCCGCTTCGGCGTCGAACGCAACCGCGCCAGCGGCGAGCCACCGCTCGGCCGTTGCGCCGGTGAGCAGGTCGGGTCGGCGGGCAACGAGCGCGAAGCGATCGCCGACGAGATCGTCGAGCCGCTGCCCTTCGACCTCCACCTGGTGGAGCTGCGCGCCACCGCCGTCGCACACCAACGGCCCGGCCGGCAACGGCGGCATCGCTGCGGCGCCGGCGCGTCCGCCACCTGCCGCCCGCGCCGCCAGCATCCCCGCGTCCCGGTCGGCCGCGACGGCCTGGTCGGTGGTGCAGATGATGCGACCGAAGTCGACGGCGAGCTGGATGATCTGCTGCACCTGCGGGCCGCGCTCGACCTGATACGTGTCGAGCAGTTCGTCGGGCGACGAGCCGTCGAGCACGCGGCGCAGCTTCCACGCCAGGTTGGCCGCATCGCGCACCCCTGAGCACATGCCCTGGCCCAGGAACGGTGGCGTCTGGTGCGCCGCGTCGCCGGCCAGCAGCACCCGGCCGCGGCGCCACTCGTTCGCGATGAGACCGTGGAACGTGTACACCGCGGCGCGTTCGACGCGGGCGACATCGGGGTCCATCCACTTCGAGAGCATCGACCGCACCTGCTCGGGCCGGGCGATGGCCTCGGGGTCCTCGCCCGGGAGCAGCATGAACTCGAACCGGAAGCGCGGCTCGGGCATCGGCACCAGCGTGGTGGGGCGTGCGGGATCGCACACCTGCAGCGTGAGTGCGCTCGGCCGATGTGCGGGATCGTCGAGGACGAGGTCGAGCACCAGCCACGGTTCTTCGAACTGCAGGTCGTGCATCGTGATGCCGAGCTGTTTGCGCACGGTCGATCGGGCACCGTCGCAGGCCACGACGTACCTGGCCGTCGTGGTGCTGCCGTCGCCGAAGACCACGTCGACGTGCTCGCCGCGGTCGTGCACGGCCTCCACTGCGCGACCGAGCTGCACCAGAGCGCCGGCACGCCGTGCGGCATCGCGCAACACGAGCTCGAGGTCGGGCTGGAAGAACAGCACGGAGGCGGGCCATCCCGACGGCGTCGGGCCGTCGGGGCGCATCGACAGGAGCACCTCGCCGTCGGCCGTGAGGAAGTCCATGCCCGGGTTGATGATGGTGGCGGGGCCGACGAGGTGCGCGCAGTCGAGCTCCTGCAACACGCGCATCATCTCCTGGTCGAAGTGCGCGGCACGCGGCAGCGGGAACAGGTCCACGTCGCGGTCGACCGCGAGCACCGACAGGCCACGGCGGGCGAGGAGCCCGGACAGCACGGAACCGACGGGGCCGAAGCCGACGACGACCACGTCGAACTCGGGAGAGGCGGCGGTGCTCATCTCAATCCTTCGCTGCCCATGCGACCTGCAGTTCCTCGAGGTCGGTGGGCACGATGAACTCGAGCGGGATGTCGGGACCCCACGAGTTGGCCACGTGCTCGAAGCCCACCACGGTGCGGCCCTCGTGCTCCCACGCCTCGTCGTCGTCGATGACGTCCATGTCGCTGTAGAGCTCGAGGAACGAGCCAGCTGGATCGCGGAGATACCAGTAGAAGTTCGACCCCACGAAGTGACGGCCGAAGCCCCACGAGTGGCGCGAGGGGTCGGCACGCACGAGCGCCGTGGCGGCGTGGCCGACGTGGTCGACGTCGTCGCACTCCCACGAGTAGTGCTGCAACAGCGGGACCGGCGACTCCACGATGGCCACGTTGTGGTGATCGGTGCTGCACCGCAGGAACGAGATGATCGGCGCCATGTCGTCGCTGACCTTGAAGCCCAGCCCCTCGACCAGCAGGTCGCGGGTGGCGGCGAGATCGGGCGTGCCGAGCACGAGGTGGCCGAGGCGCCGCGGTGGCCGCGCCGCCGGGAACACGCCCGGGGCCCGCCGGTTGCGGCGCACGGCGAGGCCGGGGCGATTGTCGACCGGGATCTCGATCGGAGGCTGGGTGAACGGTTCGGCCACCTGCACGCGCAGGGTGATGAGCGAGACGGGATCGATCACCGACAGGGTGCCGTCGACGAGCCGCGGGGTGAGGCCGCGGGCCGTCAAGCGTTCGGCCGTGGCATCGAGGTCGGCCTCCGACGACGCGCCGGCGGTGATCTCCAGCAGTCGTCGGAATGGGTGCTCGTCGACCTGCACCACGGCACCGCCCTCCGTGCCGGTGAAGCCGCCGTTGCCGTCGTTGGTGAGGCCGAGTTCGTCGTAGAACGCGCCCAGCTCCGACGCGCCGGGGACGCCGATGCGCATCGAGAGCAGTCGGTGCAGGCCCATCAGCCGGCCGCCTTCACGCAACGGTTGGCCATCTCGCCGATGACCGCCGCACCGGAGCGCACGACCTCGCCCTCCTGGAGGAATCGTCCGCTCGCCATGCCGACGCCGTCGGGTGTGCCGGTGAAGATGATGTCGCCGGCCTCGAGCGTGCAGATCGACGACAGGTAGCTGACGAGGTACGCCACGGGGAAGATGAGGTCGGCCGTGGTGCCGGTCTGTACCCGCCCGTCGTCGACGTCGCACCACAGTTCGATCGCATCGCGATCGGGGAACTGATCGACCGACACGAGCGCCGGCCCGATGGGGCCATACGTGTCGTAGCTCTTGCCGAGTGAGAACTGCGGCGGCTTGCCGGTGAGCTGCACGGCTCGGTCGCTGATGTCCTGGCCGAGGGTGAGGCCGGCCACGTGCGACCAGGCATCGGCCTCGCTGATGTTGCGGCCACCGCGGCCGATGACCACCACCAGCTCGACCTCCCAGTCGACCATCGGACCGCTGAGCTCGATGTCGGCGTGCGGGCCGACGAGGCAGCTCGGGAACTTCGTGAACGTCAGCGGCGCGGGCGGCAACTCCATCGCCGACTCGGCGGCGTGCGAGCGGTAGTTCAGTCCGATCGCGAACACCTTCGCCGGCGTGGGCACCACGGGGGCGAGGACGGCGCCGTCCATCGATCCGTCGGGGGCGCGGCCGTCGGTGGCGGCCTGCAACGCGTGCAGTTCGTCGTGACGGGCGATGGCGGTCATGGGGGAGGCGAGGGAGTCGTCGCCGGAGAGCGTGGCGAGGTCGTGCCAGTGGTTGCCCGCCTGCAGTGCAGCGCGGCCGTCGAGGTTGAGCAGTCGGAACATTCGGCCATTATCTATAGATTGTCGGCGAAGCGCAAGGGGAGTATTCTCTGCCCCGTGGCCAAGGTCGAAGCTCCCCCCACACGTGCCGAATGGGTCGACGGGCTGCTGCGGCGTGCCATCGTGCACGGCCAGCTCGCACCCGGCGAGAAGCTCTACGCCGAGCGCCTCGCCGAGCAGTGGGGCGTGTCGGCAACGCCGCTGCGGGAGACGTTCCAACGGCTCGCCGGCGAAGGCCTCGTGGTCATCGAACCGCAGCGCGGCGCACGAGTGGCCCCCATCAGCGTCGAGCAGGCCGCCGAGATCTACGAGATGCGGCTGCTGCTCGACCCGGTGGCGTTCCACCAGTCGGTGACCGTCGGCCGGGCCGACCCCGACTACGCCGAGGAGGTCGACGATGCGCTCGATGCCCTCGACCGCCGCCACCGGGCCGTCTCGGCGTTCCACGACGCGCACACCCGCTTCCACCATGCACTCGTGTCGCGATGCCCGAACCAGCGGATGCTCGGCCAGATCGCACAGCTCCTCGAGCACTCGCAACGGTTCCAGATCATCCGCGTCGACTCGGCCGCCCGCGCCGGTGATGCAGCGACCGAGCATCGTGCGATGGCGGCGGCCGCGGTGGCCGGGCGCGCCGACGAGGCCGCCGACATGTTGCGCGCCCACCTCGCCGCCACACTCGACGCCGTACGACTGGCGCGTCCACCCGACTGATGCGTTCAATGCAGTGATGGACGGTGCATCACTGGTGGACGCAGCCCTCGAGCTGCCGGTGTTCCCGAGCTTCACTCGGTTGGGGTACGACGTGCGGCGTCGCATCGATCACTGGACCCCGCTCGACCGCTATCGCATGGACGGTCAGGTGGTGGTGGTCACTGGTGCGACCTCCGGCCTCGGACTCGTTGCTGCGGAACAGTTCGCTCGAGGTGGCGCGACCGTGGTGCTCGTCGGCCGCGATGCGGCGAAGACCGCAACGGTGCGAGTCGACCTCGTCGCCCGAACGGGCAGCGATGCGCTCGACGTGGTGGTGGCCGACATGGGCGACCTCGATGCCGTGGACGCCGCATGCGAGCAGATCCTGCGCGACCACGAACGGCTCGACGTGCTGGTGCACAACGCCGGTGCGCTCACCGCCGACCGGCGTGTGTCGCCACAGGGCATCGAGCAGACCATCGCCAGCCAGGTGGTGGGGCCGTTCCTGATGACGCAGCGGTTGCTGCCGCGGCTGTCGCTGGCGGCGCCGGGCCGTGTGATCACGATGTCGTCGGGCGGGATGTACGCCTCGCCGCTGCGCGTCGACGACCTGCAGATGGGTGCCGATTACAACGGCACCGAGCAGTACGCGCGGGCGAAGCGCGCACAGGTGACCCTGAACGAGATGTGGGCCGAACGGGTACCCGCTGCCGAGGTCGTGTTCCACGCCATGCATCCCGGCTGGGCCGACACGCCGGGAGTGCGCGACTCGCTGCCCACCTTCCGCAAGGTGGTCGGCCCGTTGCTGCGATCGCCGTTGCAGGGTGCCGACACACTCGTGTGGCTGGCCGCCGACCCTGGCGCGCCGGCCGCGGTGTCGGGGAAGTTCTGGCTCGACCGTCGGCCCCGCGGGCTGCACAAGTTGCCCACCACCTCGAAGTCCGACACGCCGGCACGGCGCGCCGCGTTGTGGCAATGGGTGGAGGGTGCTGCTACGGGCGGCAGGTGACGGTCGTGAGGTCGCGGCCCACCGTGACCGTGCCGGTGTAGCCACCGGTGCGCACGTCGCGCTCGAAGGCGGCTTCCTGCGCCTCGTCGGTGGGCTGCGGGATGAGGTGTGTGAGCACGAGGTGCGGCACGCCCACTCGTTCGGCCATCGCACCCAGCGCGACCGAGTCGGCGTGGTAGCTGAAGATGGTCTCGAACACTGTGCCCTTCACGTGCGGTGCCAACGCAGTGGCGCGGCATGCCTCGTGCACCAGCACATCGGCGTCGCGGGCGAATTCGCCCACCTCGTCGCACACCCGGGTGTCGCCCGAGACGACCACGACGCCCGTCGGGGTGGTGACCCGGTAGGCCACCGCTTCCTCGACGGGCTCGTGGTGCACTGCGATGGCCTCGACCGCGACCTCACCGTCGGGTGAGGTCCACACCGTGGTGGGCCCGTCGGGGAGCGGGAACGTGCGCAGGTCGATGCCGGGGCGGTCGGCGCCGACGTGTTCCATCCGCACGTGGATGTCGTCGTCCCACACGTCGAACATCCGCTGCACGAACCGCTCGCACAGCCCTTCGGCACACACGATGGTGAGTGGTCCGGTGACGTGCAGTTGCTGCTGCACCCAACGGGTCATCGCCACGTCGGCCACGTCGACGAGGTGGTCGCTGTGGATGTGCGTGAGGAACAGTGCCGACAGCGACACCGCGCCGGCGCCCGCCTCGGCGAGTCGGATGGTGGTGCCGCGACCGGCGTCGAACTGCAACTCGAGGTCGCCGTATCGCACGAGCGTGCCGGCGCCCGCGCGGCCAGGCGCGGGATGGGGCACCCCGGTGCCCGTGAGGGTGACGAGGGTGGGATGGCTCATTCGCGAGCTGGCCTCAGGACAGGCGGTAGCGGATGGGCAGCGTCTTCAGGCCGCTCACGAACGTGGAACGCACGAGCGTGGGGTCGCCGGCCAGCTCGACGTGCTCGAGGCGGGGGAGCAGTGCGCCGAACAGCGCCTTCATCTCCATGCGGGCCAACATCGCGCCGAGGCAGTAGTGCACGCCGAACCCGAACGCGAGGTGCTTGTTCGGGGTGCGGCCGACGTCGAACGTGAACGGGTCGGCGAACACCTCCTCGTCGCGGTTCGCGGCCCAGTACGAGAGCAACACGTCCTGGCCGGCCTTCACCGTGGTGCCGCGGATGTCGTAGTCGACCGTCGCGGTACGCATGAAGTGCTTCACCGGCGAGGTCCAGCGGATCATCTCGTCGACCGCGGTGGCCATCAGCGACGGGTCGGCCTTGAGGCGGGCGAGCTGCTCGGGATGCTGGAGGAGGGCGAGCATGCCGCCCGACATCGAGTTCGACGTGGTGTCGTGGCCGGCGGTGGCGGCGATGATGTAGTAGCCGAGCTGCTCCTTGTGACCGATCGGCTCGCCGTTGATGATGCCGTTGGCGATGACCGACGAGAGGTCGCCGGTGGGGTTCGCCTTGCGATCGGCCGTGATGCCGTCGAAGTAGTTCACGAAGTCGGCGACGGTCTGCAGGATGCCCGCGTAGGCGTCTTCGTCGCGCTTGAAGTCGGGGTCGTCGGCACCGAACAGCTCCTGGGTGAGCTTCAGCATGCGCGGGTAGTCGCTCTCGGGCAGGCCGAGGATGGCGAGGATGACGTACAGCGGGTACTGCATCGCCACCTGCGAGGCGAAGTCGATCTCGCCGCCACCGTCGACCATCTGCTGCACCGAGCGCTCGGCCAGTTCGGCGAGGCGGGCGTCGAGCTTGGCGAGGTTCTTCGGCAGGAACCACTCGCTCGTGAGGTTGCGGTGGTCGCGGTGCTCCGGGTCGTCCATCTGCACCAGCGACTTCACGAGGTGACCCTGCATCTCGCGCTCGGCATCGGCGCGCTTGTCACCGAGAATGGCGCGGGGTGCGTTGAGGAACTCGTTGTGGTGCAGTTCCACGTCGAGCACGTCGGCGTGCTTGGTGAGCACGTAGAACGGGTTGAAGTCGGGGTGCTCCACCCACTGCACCGGCGACTCGTTGCGCAGCCGCGTGGTGACCGCGTGGAAGAAGTTCTCGTCGGTGAACGTCTCACCGCTGAGGAATGCCTGGCCACACTGTTCGATGGTGAGGCTGCTGGGATCGATGTCGATCGTCATGGGGTCCGCTCCTTGTTCCGCACTCGTCACCGCCAACGATAAGCACGCACGGGGTGGCGCTCCCGCATCGGGTGACTAGGGTGAACCCCCTGGGTTCACCTCCGACGGCGGATCCGGTCGAAGGAGACCGCCATGGCGAGCAGCGCCGGACGAGCGAAGCGTGATCGTGAGAAGGCCAAGCAGGAGAAGCAGGCGCTGAAGCGCGAGAAGAAGCTGGCCGGCCCCGAGATCAGCGAGGACGACGCTCCGTCGGTGCCCGCCCGCCCGCAGGACGTGGTGCTCGCCGAGCTGGCGGCACTGCACCAGCGGTTCGACGACGAGCAGATCAGCTTCGACGACTTCGAGGACGCGAAGACCGCCCTGCTGGCCGAGCTCCAGCTGGGTTGACCTTCGGTCGCTGCGACGATCGCTGCTGCGTGGCCGCCGCGTGCTGCGGCACCTTGCGCAACGGTGCCGGCTCGCCGACGAGCTCGGTGATCATCCGGTGGCCCGGCGCGATGCGGGTGATGGTGGGTTCGATCTTCGCGGCGCGGGCCAGCGACTTCACGTCGTTCACCTGATCGGGGGTCATGATGGTGACCACCACGCCCTCCGAACCGGCGCGGGCCGTGCGGCCGCTGCGGTGCAGGTACGCCTTGTGCTCGGCCGGCGGGTCGACGTGCACGACCAGCGCGATCTCGTCGACGTGGATGCCGCGAGCCGCGATGTCGGTGGCGACGAGCACCTTCGTGCTGCCGTCGGCGAACGACTCGAGGTTGCGCTCACGCGCGTTCTGCGAGAGGTTGCCGTGGAGCTCCACGGCGGGGATGCCCGCCATGGTGAGCTGCTTGGCGAGCTTCTTCGCGCCGTGCTTGGTGCGGGTGAACAACAGCGAGCGGTCGAGACCGCCGGCGAGCTCCTTCACCACGGTGGCCTTGTCGGCCGACTGCACCGCGAACACGTGGTGCGTCATCGTGCTCACCGGCGCGACGGCGGGGTCCACCGAGTGCACGATCGGGTCGACGAGGTAGCGCTTCACGAGCACGTCGATGCCGTTGTCGAGCGTGGCCGAGAACAGCAGACGCTGCCCGCCGGCCGGCGTCGCGTCGAGCAGGCGTCGCACCACCGGGAGGAAGCCGAGGTCGGCCATGTGGTCGGCCTCGTCGAGCACGGTGACCTCCACCGAGGCGAGCGAGCAGTGACGCTGCTGGATGAGGTCCTCGAGGCGACCGGGGCAGGCGACGACGATGTCGACGCCGGCCTTGATGGCCTTCACCTGCGGCATCTGGCCGACGCCACCGAACACGGTGGTGACACGGAGGCCCATCGCCGTGGCGAGCGGCGACAGCGACTCGCTCACCTGGTTCGCCAGTTCGCGAGTGGGAACGAGGATGAGGGCGCGCGGGGCGCCCGGACGACGCTTCGTGGTCGACGCCGCCAGTGCAGCGACGGTGGGGATGGCGAAGGCGATGGTCTTGCCGCTGCCGGTGCGACCCCGGCCGAGCACGTCGCGGCCGGCGAGCGAGTCGGGGAGGGTGGCGGCCTGGATGGGGAACGGGGCGGTGACACCGCGCTCGGCCAGCGAGCGGATGATCGGCGCCGGCACGCCGAGCGATGCGAAGGTGGTGTCGGGTGACACGACGGTCGGGGCTGCCACGAGGTCGTCGAGCGGGCCGACGCCGCTGCTCGGCTGCGGCGGACGGGACTGCTGCTGGCGCGGCGGGGTCTGGTGCTGGGGTCGCTGCTGCTGGCCCGTGGTGGGGCGACGACGACGGCGGTTCGGCCGCGCGCGACCAGAAGCGGAGGGGGAGGGCATGTTCATGTGTGTTGCTTTCGTGAGGGGTGGCCGTGTGATGCAATGGCCACTCGCCTCGGAGGCGAACACTCCCGCAGATGGGGGAGAACCGTGCGCTCGAAGCGCTGCACTCGACCGCAGCGCGTGGGGGATTCCGTGCACTGCGTCGACCACCCTACCCGGAACAGGCGCGATGTAGGTTGCACCGATGCTCGACGCTCCTGATGCACTGTGGAACAGTCCGTGGCCCGCCGAGGACGGTGGTCCTCGGCGACGCCAGACAGCGAACGGCGTGCGCGGCCTCGACCTCGGGCCCGACGAGACGCTCACGGCCGTGTCGCGGCTGTCGATCGCGTCGACGATGGTGGTGCTGCGCGACCCCGGTGAGGTGTACCTGTTGTGCCACACCGGCGGCGACGATGCCATCTCATGGGTCGAGCAGATCGACCCGATCACGCTCGACGTGGTGCGACGCTCGCCCGACCTCCCGGGCGGGCCCACCTGGCCGGGTGGCATCGCGGCCCACGCCGACGGCTCGCTGTACGTGGTGTTCGGCATGCATGCGCATCGGCTGTCGTCGACGCTGGAGGTGCTCGCAGTTGTCGAGTTGCCGCGCCATCGGCCGTACAACAGTTTCGTCGTGCTCCCCGATGGGCATCTGGCGACGAAGGACTTCGCCGGTGCGCGACCCGGACACCTCGACGGTGACGGGCTCGGCGACTCGGAACTCATCGTGCTCGCGCCGGGCACGCTCGAGGTGGTCGCTCGCTGCACGCTGCCCGAGCCGTCGATCGCCCGCCTCAGCGCCGATGGCAACGACGTCTACGTCGTGGGCGACACGTCGCTCATCCGCGTGCGCTGGACGGGTGACGAGTTGGTGCTCGACGAGGCGTTCCGGCCGCGCTACCGCACCCTGGAGGGGCAGAGCTACGGCTGGGACGCGGTCATCGACGCGGGCGCGGCGTGGTTCCTCGACAACGGCGCCGGCAGCGAGCGGTACGCGGGGACGTTCCGCGGCGTCGGCACCAACGCCGCGCCACTGCACCTCGTACGCGTCGGCCTCGACGACGGCAATGTGTCGCTCACCGAGATCTGCGGGCTCCCCGGCGGGCTCATCGCCAATCCGCCCGCTGTCGACCCCGATCGTCGCATCGCGGTCGGGTACGACAGCGGCAACGGCATCGTGGCTGCGTTCCGGTTCGACGAACACGGTGCCACGACGCCGCTCTGGCGTCGTGAACTGAACCACGCAGCGCACCCGCTGCGCTTTCCCGACACGGGCGAACTCGTGCTGTTCGACCACGACGCCGCCCGCAACGTCGACCAGTTGGTCGTGCTCGACATCGAGACGGGCGAAGAACGCGCTCGGGTCGAGACGGGCAGTCCCGTCCAGTCGGTGCTGTTCCCGGCCGCCGGCCGCGCCCGCGACGTCTACGCCGTCTCGTTCACCACCGTCACGCGCGTCACCGTCGCCTGACGTCACACGAGATCCACCACCCGCCCAGCACCGCGAACGTAAGTTCGCGCGCCGGCCCGCGAACTTAAGCTCGCGCGCCGGCCCGCGAACTTAAGTTCGCGAGTTGGGTTGGTGTGGCGGGGGCGGCGGATATGTTGCGCCGGCATGCCAATGCTCACCCTCGAGGGTGCCGTTGGCGAGCTTGCGGCCTCTCGCCACGGTGTGATCTCTCGTCGCCAGGCCGTCGCCATCGGGCTCCGCGCCCCTGATCTCGGTTTGCTCGTCAAGGCTGGCTTCCTGTCGCTCGCAGCGCCGAACGTCTACGTGGTCGCGTCGTACCCGGTGACGTGGCGGCAACGTCTTGCCGTCGCTACGGCGTGCTGCAACGAGGCTGGTACTGCTGGTTTCGAGTCGGCGGCGAGCCTTCATCGCATTGACGGCGCCGCCGAAGGTCCCGTCGTGGTGCTGGTGGCTGCGCCGCGACGTGTTCACCTCGATGGCGTGGTGGTGCACGTCGGACCGATTGGAGAGGTCGACGTCACGTTCATCGACGGGATCCGATGTACCACGGTGGAGCGCACGCTGTGCGATCTCGCCTCGGTGCGCTCCGAGTTCGAGGTGCAGCTCGCATTCGAGTGGTACTGGCGTCGGCACCCGGACTTGTCAGCGCTCCAGGAGGCGGTCGAACGGCTACATCGGCCTGGTCAGTCGGGAACGAAGGTGCTGCAACGGCTGATCGGAGAGGCGCGCATCGGTGGCGTGCCGACGGAGAGTGCTCTCGAGGTTCGCCTCGACTTCGTTCTCCGCGGACTCCCTGGTCTGGTGCGCCAATGCGAGGTGGTCGACATCGCAGGTGCATTCGTGGGCAGGGTCGACTTCGCGCTGCCCGAGCTTCGGATCGCGATCGAGGCGCACAGCGCGGAGTTCCATTCGTCGGACGTGGCGCACCGTTCCGACCTTCGTCGTCACGTGCGTCTGGTCGCGGCCGGCTGGCGAGTGTGCTACGTCACGTCGGCTGACCTGGCGGATCCGTCGAAGGTCTGGACAGTCATCCAGACGATGCGTCGCGGTGGCCCAGGTGATGCCGTGCCGCCTCGTCCGCCGGTCCCGCGAACATAAGTTCGCGCGACGTCCCGCGAACATAAGTTCGCGCGACGTCGTCGGTGGGTCAGAGGGTGAGGGTGGTGAGGTCGTCGCCGAGGACGATGTCGCCGGCGAAGTGGGCGGCGGCGCGGGCGCGCCACTCGTCCTCCTGACCGGGCTGCATCGACGGGACGTAGTGGGTGAGCACGAGGTGGCGCACACCCGCGCGGGCCGCGGTCTGGCCCGCCTGCTCGACCGACGAGTGGTAGTCGAGGATGTCCTGCAGCCGGGCGTTGGGGATGAGCTTGACCAGGTCGTCGCGGATGACGGTCTGCACGTAGGCATCGGCGCCGGCACACAACCGGTCGAGGCCGGCGCACGGCACGCCGTCGCCACCGAGCACCACGCTCTTGCCGCCGTCGTCGACACGGAACGCGACCGTGGGCTCGACCGGGCGATGGTCGGTGGCGCCGACCGTGATGGTGGCCGAGCCGAGGGTGAACGTGTCGCCGGGGGTCACCTCGGTGACCTCCACGTTCGGGGTCCAGGTGAGATCGGCGTGGTGGTCGAGGCGGTACTGCAGGTCGGGGGCGAGCGAGGAGAGGATGGCGTCGACCACCTCCTTGGTGCGCGGCGGCCCGACGATGCGCAGCACGAACCCCTGCGGTGACATCACCCAGTGGGTGGTGATGACGTCGTTGAGGTCGGTGATGTGATCGCTGTGCAGATGCGTGACGAGCACGCCGTGCAGCATCGGCGGCAGCACGCCGGCCGCGGTGAGCCGCATCAGCACACCACGCCCGGCATCGACGAGCAGGTTCGCCCCGTCGGTCTGCACCAGCGTGGAGGGGCCGGCGCGCCGCGGGTCGGGGATGGGGCTGCCGGTGCCGAGGAGGGTGATCTTCATGCGGTGCCTTTCAGGACGGTGACGAGGCGGGTGTGGCCGAGCCGTTCGGCGTGCTCGAGCGCCGTGACGCCCTCGCGGTCGGGGATCGACGGGTCGGCGCCGGCGTCGAGCAGGATGCGGATGATCTCGGCATAGGTCTCGGAGCCGTCGCCGAGGATGACCGCCTCGAGCAGCGCGGTCCACACGATGTCGTTGCGGTGGTTCACGTCGATGCCGGTCTGGACCACGCGACGCACGTACTCGACGTGCCCGCGTTCGCTGGCGGGAATGACCGACACGCCGCCGTAGCGGTTGCGAATGGTGAGGTCGGCCCCGGCGGGCAA
>Ga0172367_10005276_pt1 | contig 15687 bp, 14 predicted proteins | sample Lak10m_FD_114542 | JGI IMG/M metagenome (GOLD analysis project Ga0172367, IMG submission 114542) | Freshwater microbial communities from Kabuno Bay, South-Kivu, Congo - kab_022012_10m | ecosystem: Environmental > Aquatic > Freshwater > Lake | place: Democratic Republic of the Congo: South-Kivu...
AAACACCGCACTGGCGCGCGGCGCACACTTGCCCTGGCGGGCAGCGCCAGGGAGTGTTCGTGGCTGTGGTTTTGGCTTTCCCGTTAAAAACGGTAGAACCGTTTTTTTATTATCCGTCCGCAATACTTTGCTATAATCCCTCCCATGATTTACCTTGACTATGCCGCCACCACCCCCGTCCATCCGCGTGTGCTTGAAGCCATGCTGCCGTACTTCCGCGAGACGTTTGGCAACCCGTCGTCCATCCATCGTTTCGGACAAAAAGCCGAATCCGCATTGGAGATGGCGCGGGAGAAAGTCGCCGCCGTGCTGCATTGCCGCCCCGATGAAATTCTCTTCACCTCCTGCGGCTCCGAATCGGATAACCTCGCCTTGCGTGGGGGAGCGCTGGCGCGGCGCAAAGCCACAGGCGCGGCGCAAATTGTCACCGCCAAAAACGAACATCACGCCGTCAGTCGCACCGCCGAACAACTGGAAAAAGAATACGGTTTTTTGGTCAACTGGTTGGCGTTGGACGAACACGGCGCAGTCACGCCAACGTCTTTCCAAAACGCTTTGACAGCGGAAACTGCGCTGGCTTCGGTGATGTACGCCAATAATGAAATTGGCACGGTCAACCCGATTGCTGACCTCGCTGCCTCTGCGCGTAGCCAGAACGTTGTCTTCCACACCGACGCAGTTCAAGCCGCCGCTTATCTCGATGTGGATGTCGAAAAACTCGGCGTGGATTTGATGTCGCTGGGCGGGCACAAGTTTTACGCGCCGAAAGGGGTGGGGGCGTTGTACGTCCGCAAGGGGACGGGGTTGATTTCGCACCTGACGGGCGGCGGGCAGGAGTTCGGTCTGCGGGCGGGGACGCAGAACATCCCGTACATCGTTGGCTTTGCCGAGGCGCTCCACCTCGCCGCCGAAGAACGCGAAGCGCGGACGGCGCATGTCAAGCCGCTGCGCGACCATATCATCGGGCAGGTTCTCGAAACCATTCCAGACTCGCAACTGACAGGACATCCACAAAACCGTTTGCCCAATCACGCCTCCTTTGTCTTCAAAGATGTGGATGGCAATTTCCTCTTGCAACTCCTCGACTCGGCGGGCTTTGCCTGTTCTTCTGGCTCTGCCTGTAAAACGGGCAACCCCGAACCGAGCGAAGTCATCTCTGCTCTCGGCTTCTCCCATGACTGGGCGCTCGGCTCCCTGCGAATCACCCTCGGCATGGACTCAAATCCCGCAGGCGTTGAATCCTTTTTGAAGACTTTGCCCGCCCTGGTCGAAAAGGCGCGAAAGATAAACCACTAACCTGTTTCCCTGTGTACCTGTTTACCTATTCACCTAACCCTTGAAAACCCAAATCATCACCCTCGAATCACACGACGACCTCATCTCTGTCCGCGATAAATTATCGTGGGCGAAGACGCCGCGCATTTTGCTGGTTGTGCCAAAGTACGCCAAAGTCAACCTGCGCGTTCTGGACTTGAAGGTCTTGCAGCGTCACGCCGATTCGCTGGGGGCGCAGTTGGGCTTGGTCACGCGCCGCCTCAAAGTGAAACACGACGCCGAGTCGCTGGGCATTCCCGTTTTCCCTTCGACCACGAAAGCGCAACGCGAACAGTGGACGGAACTTGCCCCGAGAAAACACCGCGTCCCGCGTCCGCCGCGCCGCGACTTGCGCATTCTCCGTGATGAAGCCTACGAAAAAGAAGCTGCGTGGCGCACCTCTTTACTGGGGCGGATTTTGACCTTCACGGCGGGCGTGCTGGCGGTCTTGGCTCTGGCAGGGTTGTTCGTCCCACGCGCCACGCTCACGCTTCATCCTGAGTCCAAAACCCAAAGCGTGGTCATCCCCGTCGCGGCGAGCGAAGCCACTGCGGGCGTGTCGCTTGCGGGTTTGATTCCCTCACAGAAAACCGAATCAACTGCCAGCGTGGAACAATCGCTTGCGGTGGTCAGCGAAATCTCCGTTCCCAAATCCAAGGCGAAGGGCGTCGCCCAGTTCACCAATCTCAGCCAAAACGAGGTGAACATCCCCGCTGGGACTTTGGTGGTGGCGGAAACCATGCGCTTCGTCACGCTCAAAGACTCGCGCCTGCCTGCGGGCGACGAGTTTGTGGAAGTTCCCGTCGAGGCGTTGGAAGCGGGCGAGCGGGGCAACGTGGACGAGGCGGCGATTCAATCTGTGGAAGGGTCGCTGGGCTTGCTGATTGCCGTGACCAATCCCAAGCCGACGGCGGGCGGCTCAAACCTGATGACCGTCGGCGCGACGGACGATGACCGCGCCAAATTGCGCGAGGTGGCGGTTGAAAATTTACTGCGGCAGGCGGAAGCGCAACTGCGGGCGCAACTGGGTGACGACCTGCTGCTGGCGGACACCATCGAGCCTGTGGAAGTCGTCGAAGAGGTTTTGACCCCCGCTGCGGGCGAACCTGGCAAAACGCTGACGCTGAAAATGACCGTGAAGTTTTCGGCGCGATACGTGGCGGCGGACGACTTGCGCCAATTGTCGCTGGAGATGTTGAACGCTTCGACTGAAAACGATTTTGAAGCCTCGTCTGAGCCGACCTACAAAGTGAGTTCCCCCTCCACCGACAGCGCGGGCGTGAGCCACTTCGACCTCGAAGTCAGCCGCCCCCTGCTGAAAAAAATCGACTCGTTGCAAGTCTTCTCCCTCGCTCGCGGACTCAACCCCGAAGCCGCGCAAGCCAAACTTCAAACCGCGTTATCCTTGCGCCAATCCCCCGAAATCGTGCTTACCCCTTCGTGGTATCCCTGGCTCCCGTTGATTCCGTTTAATATTGTTGTGGAGGTAAGGTGACGAGGTAATCAGGTAAACAGTACACAGGTAATCAGGCAATCAGGTTTGTTCGTGTGTACATATCTATTTATCCATCTTCTTACCTAATCACCTATTCACTAATCACCTAATTACCTAATCCACTATTCACTTCCCCCCATGCGCATCCTCTCCATCGACCACGGTGAAAAAAGAATCGGTGTTGCCCTCAGCGACCCAACGGCGACGATTGCCAGTCCGCTGAAAGTCATTGAGCACATCTCCCGCGCCATCGACGCGGCGCAAGTCGCCGACCTCGCCACGCAAAACGACGTGGGGTTGATTATCGTCGGGCAGTCGTTCGATGAAGACGGTAACCCCAACCCCGCAGGCAGGCGCGCCGCCCGCTTCGCCGACGAACTCAAGAACCAGACGAACATCCCCGTCGAGTTGTGGGATGAATCGTTCAGCACGCAAGACGCCCGCGCCGCCCGCATTCAAATTGGCGGCTCCCGTAAAAAACGCGCAGGTCATCACGACGCCTTTGCCGCGGTGGTGATTTTGCAGTCGTATCTTGAGGAGGGTAAATCGGTAAATCGGTAGGTTGGTAAATTGGTGACTTTGACCTTCCAACTTCTCAACTTCCCCACCTTCCAACCTTCTAACCTTCTAACTTTTCCCCCTCCCATGCGTCGTTCCTACCTTATTCTTGCTTTTCTCATTCTGGCATTCATCGCCGCCGTTGTGATTTTCCTCGGCTATGTCCCCGCGCGTGCTACCATGTTGTACGGGATTCCTTCGGGTTCGTTGTCGATCGCGGAGCGGGTCGAGTATTCCACGCGGCTGCTGGCTCACGGTGAGATTCTGACTGTGGCGCGAAACCCAAACGGCGCCGAGCAGACCTTCCACATCGGTGAGGGCGAAGCCATTTCGTCGGTTGCCCTGCGGCTGGAGCAGGACGCGCTCATCGTCAGCGCCCAGGCGTTTTACGATTACGTCATTTACACGGGTCTCGACCGTACCATTCAATCGGGCGATTATTCCCTCGACCCCAAATTGTCCATCGTGGATATTGCGCGCCAGTTGCAGGATGCGACTCCTGCCGAAGTGACCTTTGTGATTCTGCCTGGCTGGCGGCTGGAGGAGATTGCCGCTTCGCTCCCCACCTCAGGGCTGGAGATTTCACCCGAAGCCTTTATCCACGCTGCGGGTTCGCCGCCCGCCGTGCTGGAATCCGACACGATGGAAGGATTCTTTTACCCCGATTCTTATCTCGTGCCGCGTTCCGCTACCGTTGATCAACTCCTCGACCTGATTGCCCGCAACTTTGCCTTGCACCTCACCGATGACCTCCGCGAAGGATTTGCCGCGCAAGGCTTGGACGTGTATCAAGCCGTTACGCTGGCGTCCATCGTCGAGCGCGAAGCGGTTCAGGATGGCGAGCAGGCGTTGATTGCCTCGGTCTTTCTCAACCGCTTGAACGTCGGCATGACCCTCGGCAGCGACCCGACGGTGCAATACGCGCTCGGCTACGACTTGTCCGCGCAAACCTGGTGGACGAATCCGCTCAGCCTCGACGACTTGAAGTTCGACTCGCCATACAACACCTACATCTATGCTGGCTTGCCTCCTGCGCCGATTTCCAATCCCAGCCTGGGGGCGTTGCAGGCGGTGGCCTTCCCTGAAACTTCGCCTTATTATTATTTTCAGGCAAAGTGTGACGGGTCAGGCTATCACACTTTTGCTGTCACATTTGAAGAACATCTGGCGAATAGTTGTCCGTGAGTAGGGCGATATTCATATCGCCCTTGTTTGCGGAATAAATTCCGCGTTACAACTCATCCTTTCAAATTTGAAACCCATAGTTTACGTTATATTGCGTAAAATGAAACGCGGAGGTCACAATGACATTCTTTGCGCTTAGTATTTTTCTTTCGGCTTTTTTGTTGTTTCAGGTTCAGCCGATGATCGGCAAGTTTATCCTGCCGTGGTTCGGCGGGACGCCCGCCGTCTGGTCGACTGCCATGTTGTTCTTTCAAGTCTTCCTTACGGGTGGGTATGCCTACGCCTACTGGCTGGTCAAGCAGAAGCGGCAGGGTTGGATTCACTCCGCCTTGCTTGCGGTAACCGCTGTTTTGCTTGTGTTCCTCGGCTTTTTCTGGAAATCGCCCATTACGCCTTCCGTCGCGTGGAAGCCTGATATCGGCGTCTCTCTCCCCATCTTGCAGTTGTTCTTCCTGTTGACCATCTCAGTGGGATTGCCCTATTTTATGCTTGCCTCGAACAGCACGCTCATGCAGGCGTGGTTTAGTAGATTGTTCCCGCACCAATCGTATGCGCGGCTGTATTCGCTCTCGAATGTCGGCTCTCTGCTGGGATTGCTTGCCTATCCTTTGCTTGTCGAGCCGCAGTTGACTCTCCGCGCTCAGGGCTGGACTTGGTCTGTGGGATTTTTTGTCTTTGCCGCGCTGGCTGCGTGGATGTCGTTCCGTGCCCAAGGCGGGGAAGAGGCTGAGGGTGGGCAACCAGCCGTCCCGACGACGAACGCGGAAAAGCCGTCCGCCGCGACGATGTCGCTGTGGGCAATCCTCGGCGCGATTCCATCCATCTTTCTGCTGGCGATGACCAATCACATCACACAGGAAGTGGCGGTAATTCCCTTCCTGTGGATTATTCCGCTGGCTTTGTACCTGCTCTCATTCATCCTCGCCTTTTCTGGCGGAAAGTGGATTCAACGCCGTTTGTATGCGCTGCTGTTTGCGGTTGCCAGCGTGGCGGCATTGTGGGCACTTGGCAATACGGCGACCCTGAGTATCTTTACGCAGATCTTTATTTACAGCGCGCTCCTGTTTTTGGCGTGTATGATCGGTCACGGGGAACTTTATCTTTTGCGCCCACATGCCGAGCATTTGACCGCCTTTTATCTGATGGTTTCGGTTGGCGGTGCGTTGGGCGGGATTTTTGTTAACCTGGTTGCGCCGCTCATTTTTACTGGTTACTGGGAGTTTTATCTCGCCTGGCTGATGACCTTTGTCGTTGTCATCCTTTCGCTCCTGCCTCGCTGGGAACATCCGCAAGTCCGCGCTTCGGTCTTGTGGACTTCGCTGTTGGCTGGCACGCTGATTATGATTTTCAGCCTCAATTCGTTTTTCGACGCGCTGGCGGCGCACCGCAATTTTTACGGGTTAATGCGCGTCAAGTCGTGGACTTCGCCCAACGGCTTTGGCGATGGCTATTTGATGATTCACGGCATGACCGTTCATGGCATTCAACACCTTTCCCCCGAACTGCGCGACGAACCGACGACGCATTTCACCCGCGAGAGCGGCGCAGGGCTGTTGTTATCGAATCACCCCCAACGCGGACATGGGATGAAGGTCGGCGTGCTGGGACTGGGGATTGGCACGCTGGCGGCGTTTGCCGAAGAAAGCGATGTGTATCGCTTTTACGAAATTAACCCGACGGTGGTGGAATACGCCGAAGGCAAAGGCGGGTACTTTTCCTTTTTGTCCGATAGCAAAGCGGAAGTCACCGTGGTGACAGATGACGCCCGCCTTGCGCTGGAGCGGGAACTTGCCCGCGGCGAGCCGCAGAACTTCGACGTGCTGATTTTGGATACCTTTAGCAGTGACTCGATTCCAACCCACCTGATTACCCGCGAAGCCTTTGCCATTTATCTCAAGCACTTGAAACCCGATGGCGTTCTCGCGGCGCACATCTCCAACCGCCATATTGATTTGCTGCCTGTGTTGTGGGGGCTTTCGCAGGAGTACGACCTGTCGATTGTGATGATTGACCGCAATCCAATGCCTGGCGAAGATTTGTTCCCCTCACGTTGGGTACTGATGGCGGCGAACCCACAGAGTTTGCAAATCCCTGAAGTGCAGGAAAAGGCGGTTGTCCTCAATGAATCGATTGGCTCCGTCCGTTTGTGGACGGACGACTACAGCAACCTCTTCCAGATTTTGAAGTAGGCATAAAAAGATGACGGTCACCTCGCAGGTGACCGTCATCTGCATTAACTGACGATGGGGGCGTTGGCGGTTTCCGCCAGTTTGTCCCTGCCAACTTTGTATGCCTGTGCGATCATCGCGTACATTACCAGTGTCACGTAGGTGGTGATGGCGGGGATGAAAAACGGCAGCAGACAGGCGAGGATGAGCGTCGCGATGAGGATTTGCATGATGATGGTCAAGGCCATCGACGCGACATAGACAATGACGAAGGTCAGGATAAACCCTCCGAGGTTGGCGCGGAAGATTCCCCACCATTCACGGAAACGGAAACCTGCCGCGAATTCGTTCTTTGCCACGGCGTGCATTTCAGCTGCAGGGATGACCAGCCCAAGCGGCAGGGATAGAAGCGTAATCAGGCATCCAAACAAAAGCATGACCAGCACGAAAATAGCCATGACCGTCTCCAGATCCGAGCTGTTGACGTTGTCCATAATGATGGGCATGGCAATACCTGCCGCCATCATGGGAAACGCAAGCACCAGAACTGGCAGCGCGTACGCCATGCGCACGCCGAACAACCTTGCGCCGTCCTGCAGCAACCTGCCCCAGTCATTCCAGGCGGTCATGCGCGGCGTTTCGCCATCGAGCACCTGCTTTGCAACTTGCGCGGCATATCCGAAGAGAAGCAGGTAGGGAACAATGGGGATGATGAATCCAGCCAGCGCAACCGCGCAGCCGATGAAGAAATATTTGCGCGATTCCGAATCCTTGACGGGGAAGAGGAGAATCTGGGTGAGGTCTGTTCCTGCAAACATGGTTTTTCCTTTTTGAAAAGTAATAAGTTGATTTTACTTGACGGCGTTATTTGTCGGCAAGGATGATGAGCAAGTTGCTAAATTTCGCTTCGACGGTTTTGATTTCCACCGAAAAGCCAGCCTGAATAAAATGCGCTGATATTTTCTCTTTTAGATTTTCATCCAGCGCGGCGGGGCTTTCGCCCGTGACTTTGTAAAGCCATTTGAGGAATCCGCTGGTGGGGAATGCCACAGGCAGGACAATGAACCTGCCTCCGCTGCGCAAAACTCGGTGAGCCTCGGTCAGCGTTTGCGGGTCGAAGATGTATTCGGAGGGGAAGGTCGAGATGACGGTATCGAATATCTCGGAGGCGAAGGGCATTTCCTGCGCGATGGCTCGCGCGAGTTTTTGCGAACTGCCGAGACGGCGTTTGGCAATTCTCCCCATCGGGGCGGATTCGTCCATCGCGACAGAATCAAGCCTACGGGTTGTCAATTCGAGTTGCAAATGTCCGGGACCATGTCCCAGTTCGAGGAGGCGAGTCCCGCTGGTAAATGGAATCACACTCCGCACCCAGTCGTTCCATTTTCCAAAAGAGACAACGGCGGCGACGAGGTCGTAGGTGAAGGCAAAGGGATGATAGAGCAGGTCGAAGAAGACCCGCATGAAGCGTTGGATGAGGTTCATAAAAAAACAAGGGCTTGACCGCAGTCAAGCCCTTGTTACATTCGGGGGACGTTACGCGGCAGCCGCGTCTTCGCCCTTCTTGGGCTTGCGGACGGCTTCGATCGCCGTCTTGCCGCGCTCGCGGACTTCGTTGGCGAGTTCGGCGGCGCGTTCCTTGGCTTCCTTCGCCAGTTCATCGGCGCGGACGCGGGCATCGGCGGCGAGTTTTTCGGCGCGGTGATAGGCTTCCTCGGCGCCGACTTGCGCCTTGTCGCGCAGTTCGATGCTCTTGTCCTTGATCAGGGCGCGGGTCTCTTCGCCCGATTGCGGGGCGAATAATAGGGCGACGACGGCGCCAGTCAGACCACCGACGACAAAGCCGACGAGAAATGCTCCAAATTCATCACGTTCAGACATGGTAAACTCCTTTGGTAGTTTGGGTGATTTTTTTATTATATAGCCAGGTCTTGCCTGGGAATTACCTTGTTACTTCTTTTTAATGCCCATTAATTCTAACATACGAGTCAAACCAGCCAGGTAACCGCTGAGTTTGACCACAGGCTCCACCACTTCTTCGCCCAAAAATTCAACTGTGCCGCGCAGGGTGTTGACGGTTTCGTTGGTCGCGTTCAAGATCGGGCGGACTTCGTTTTGAAGCAGGTTGATGAGGCTTGCCAGTTGCATGATCAATACGACCAGCGCCACGCCGATGACCAGCGACTCGAGCGCAACGACGATGATAAAGATGTCGCGGATTTTATCGGTGGGCGTGCTCGGCTGCATCAATCCGTAAACGGCAAGAATGAGCAGGGCAAGGAAGATGATAACTCCAGCGATGACTGCCGCCATTGTCTGCTTGTCTTTGCGTTCCTTCTCGCGCAATTCCGCCTGTTGTTCGGGCGTGAGGGTGGGGGAGGGTTGTTCGGGATTGGGAAGTGTCATGTTTTTATTATAGCATTTTTGGTATAAAATCAACCACGAAACTCATGAAAATCCCCGCCTATCTTTCCGCCGCCTGGCAGTATTTTTTCTCCGCCGCTTTGATTGCGCTGACCACGCTGCTTTTCTTTGCCCTGCGCGATTACCTCGACACCACGCTGGTTGCCCTGTTGTATTTGATTCCCATCGGGGTCATCACCACCACCAGCGGATTCACGCCCGGCATCATCAGCGCCTTGTTTTCCTTCTTTGCCTTCAATTATTTCTTCATCAAGCCGTACTACACGCTTGCCGTTCACCGCCCGCTCGACCTGGTCATCCTGACCATCTTTATGGTGGTTGCGGTTGTGTTGAGCCGCCTCGTGGGGCGGGCGCAGGCAGGGCTTGCCGCCGCCAATGCCCGCGAACGCGAAGCCACGCAATTGTACGAACTCAGTACCGCGCTGGCGGGTTTGCACGGCGAATACACGGTGGCGCAAATTTTGGGCAAACAGGTCGCCGCATTGTCGCAGGGTGAATATCTGGAAGTGAAAATCACAGGCTCGCAACCCGTTCATTTTTCCCAACCGCAGGGAGCGCCGCCCAGCCGTCCGCCGGAGTTGAGCGTACCAATTCAAGCGGCGCGAAGCACGTTGGGCGAAATCCTGCTTTGGAGGATTGCGCCAGTCATTTCGTCTGGAGAAACGCGCTTGATTCAAACCTTTGCCAGTCAGGCGGCGCTGGCGCTGGAGCGGGCGCGGCTGGCTCAGGCGGAATCCCGCGCCAAAGTTTTGGAGGAAAGCGACAGGCTCAAGTCGGCGATTTTGTCTTCGGTCTCGCACGAGTTGCGGACTCCGCTTTCGACGATCAAAGCCGCCGCTTCGAGTTTGCGCGGCAACGAAGTCGGCTGGGATTCCCCTGCCCGCGTCGAGTTGATCGCCGCCATCGACGACGAATCGGACCACCTGAACATGCTGGTCGGCAACCTGCTCGACATGTCGCGCATCGAGTCGGGGGCGCTCAAACCCAAACGCGAGTGGAACATCCTCTCCGAGATTGTGGGCAGTGTGACGGCGCGGATGAAGTATTCGGCAGAGGAACACAAAATCGAAATCGACATCCCCGAAAGCCTGCCGTTCATCCCAGCTGATTATGTCCAGATGGAGCAGGTCTTTACCAACCTCATCAGCAACAGCGTCAAGTATGCGCCCCTCGACTCGTTGATCCGAATCCGCGCGGGCATTGAAGGCGAGTGCGTCCGCGTGCAGGTCAGCAATCAGGGACCGCACATCCCGCCCGAACACCTGGAGCGCATCTTCGACAAGTTTTATCGCATCAACGAGGCAGACCGAGTGACAGGCACGGGGCTGGGACTTTCCATCTGCAAGGGAATCATCGAAGCGCACGGCGGCAGGATTTGGGCGGAAAATCTGCGCGATGGGCTGGCGTTCAACTTCACCCTGCCGTTGACCTGGGAAGGGTCGCCGCCGCCGCAACTGCCGATGGACACGGAGGTCGAATGAGCGCCGAGCCGCATATTTTAGTCATCGACGATGAACTGCAAATTCAACGCGCCATCCGTACCATTTTGACCGAGAAGGGATTCCGCGTGACGACTGCCAGCAACGGCGAAGAGGGACTGACTCTGGCGGCGGCGAACGAACCCGACATCATCATCCTCGATTTGGGTCTGCCCGACATGGACGGCGTGGAAGTCTGTTCCCGCCTGCGCGAGTGGACTCAGACCCCCATCATCATCCTCTCTGTCCGCGACAGCGAACGCGATAAAGTCGGCGCGTTGGATAAAGGCGCGGACGATTATCTGACCAAGCCCTTCGGCATCGAGGAGTTGCTGGCGCGGGTGCGGGTTGCCCTGCGGCACTCCGCGCAAAAGCAGGGGACTCAAAGCAAGGTGGTCAAGGCTGGGGATTTGACGATTGACCTGGTCTGGCACATCGTCAAACGCGGCGAGGAGCAGGTCAAGTTGACGGGGACGGAATATAAACTGCTTGCCTATCTCGCCGCCAATCACGGACGGGTGCTGACTCATCAAAGCATCCTCACCCATGTTTGGGATCCCGCCGACGCCAATCACACCGAATACCTGCGCGTTTACATGCGCCAGTTGCGCAAAAAACTCGAAGCCGACCCCGAACGTCCGCAGTTCATCCTCACCGAGCCTGGCATTGGTTATCGCTTCATCGCGGATGAGTGACTTATCTCGTGCTGAGCGAAGTCGAAGCGCTTAACCAATGAACCTCTTGCCCCATCGACGATTTTCCTGTTATCCTTAATCCCAACCAGCGGGGAATGACCCTGCAAAAGACAAAGTATTGCTCGAAGGAATTCACACATGAGCTTCAACGAAAATACCCGCGTAAAAATTCCCGCCATCCTGCATCTGGCGCGGTTGGGATATGAATATGTATCGCTTTCAAATGCGAAGCGCGACGAGAATACCAATATTTTTACGGATATTTTCAACGAGAGCATTCTTCGTATCAACCGCGAACTTGGCAAGGATGATATAGACCGTGTTTTTCAAGATGTTTCGCTGGCGTTGGATAATGAAGATTTGGGGCAAGCCTTTTATGAAATGTTGACCGCCGCTTCGGGGACGCGGTTAATTGATTTCGAGAATTTCGACAATAACTCGTTTCATGTTGTGACCGAATTGAATTACAAAAATGGGGATGATGAATTCCGACCCGATATTATTTTGCTGATCAACGGGATGCCGCTGGCGTTTGTGGAGGTGAAGAAGCCAAATAACCATGATGGCATTCTGGCGGAGCGGGAAAGAATCAATGTACGTTTCAAAAACCCAAAGTTTCGGAAGTTCGTCAACATTTCGCAACTTCTGGTTTTTTCCAACAATATGGAATATGACACCGATTCCATCGAGCCGATTCAGGGTGTGTTCTATTCGACGACTTCCTACTCGAACGCAATCTTCCATTGTTTCAGGGAAGAGGAAGAATTCGACCTCGCCGCGCTCTTGAAACCCGAAGACGATGACCTTGAGAATTTTGTACTCAAAGACAACAACCTTGCCATCATCAAGCACTCGCCTGAATTTTTGACCAACAAAGACCCCAACACGCCCACCAACCGCGTGTTGACTTCGCTCTTTAGCCGTGAGCGGCTGGCGATGCTGTTGAAGTATGGCATTGCCTACGTCAAGGAAGGCGCGGGGCTTGAAAAACACATTATGCGCTACCCGCAATTCTTTGCCACCAAAGCCATCGAGCGCAAACTGGGCGAAGGCGAGAAGAAGGGCATCATCTGGCATACGCAAGGCAGTGGCAAGACCGCGCTGGCTTTCTACAACGTGAAATATCTGACAGACTACTTCCACCGCAAGGGCATTGTGCCGAAGTTCTACTTCATCGTGGATCGCATTGATTTGATGGAACAAGCCAAACGTGAGTTTTCAAGCCGCGGGTTGAGCGTGAATACGGTCAGCTCTAAAAATGAGTTGTTGAAAAGTTTCAGGAAAAAGCAAGCCATCGAAAATGCAAGTGGCAAGCCTGAGATCACGGTGGTCAACATCCAAAAGTTCAAAGATGACTCGGACACGGTGAAAGCCAGCGATTACGACATCAACACCCAGCGCGTGTATTTTCTGGATGAGGTTCACCGCAGTTATGACCCGAAGGGAAGTTTCCTTGCCAACCTGGTCAGTTCAGATAGAGACGCGATCATCATCGGTTTGACGGGCACGCCGCTCATCACGGGCGATAACATTTCGCGCAAGGTGTTTGGCGGGTACATTCACAAATATTATTACAACGCCTCGATTGCAGATGGGTACACGTTGAAATTGATCCGTGAAGGGATTGAGACCGAATACAAGATTCAACTGGAACAGGCGCTTAAGGAAGTTGAAATCCTGAAAGGTGACGCAGACAAGAAGACCATTTACGCGCACAAGAAGTTCGCCGAGCCGATGCTGGATTACATCGTGCGGGATTTTGTGAACAGCCGCACCAAATATCAGGATGAGACCATCGGCGGCATGGTGGTCTGTGACAGTTCGGAACAGGCTCGGATGTTGTTCAGGATTTTTGTCAACAAGTACAACCCCAGCCAGAAAACGGTAGAGCCTGTGGACATGAGTTACCGAAAAATCTCCGAGCCACCCGCCGAGTATGGGAAGTTCCAGCAGGACACGGGCAGGAGTTTCAGCGCGTCTTTGATTCTGCATGATGTTGGCTCGAAGGATGAGCGCAAGGAACAAGTGGAAGATTTCAAAGCAGGAAAGATTGACTTCCTGTTTGTGTACAACATGCTCTTAACGGGCTTCGATGCCAAACGCTTGAAGAAACTATACATTGCGCGTTTACTGCGTGACCATAACCTGCTGCAAATGCTGACGCGCGTCAACCGCCCGTATAAAAACTTCAAATATGGCTTCGTGGTGGACTTTGCCGACATCCGCGCGCAATTTGATAAGACCAACAAGGCGTATTTCGATGAACTACAGGCGGAACTCGGAAACGAGATGGAGAATTACTCCAACCTGTTCAAATCGAGCGAAGAGATCGAAGCGGAATTCAAAGACATCAAGGAGAAACTATTTCACTACGACACGAATAACGCCGAGGTGTTCTCGCAGCAGATTAGCCAGATTCAAGACCGCAAAACCATGACCGACATCCGCAAGGCGCTGGAGAATGCGCGGAATTTGTACAACCTGGCGCGGCTGTTCGGGCATTTTGATTTGCTGGAGAAAATCGATTTCAGGAAGTTCAATCAACTGCTGGATGAGGTGGTCAATCATCTGGAATTGCTGAATTTGAAGGAAAGTATTGAAAGCGATGTGGACACCACCAACCTGCTGAATGTGGCGTTGGAAAATGTGATCTTTGCCTTCCACAAGGTTTCAGAAGATGAACTGGTGATCGCAGACCAACTCAAAGGAACGCTGCGAAAAACCCGCGAAGCCTTGAGCGCGAACTTTGACCCAAGCGACCCTGAGTTTGTTTCGTTGTACGATGAATTGAAACGACTGTTTGACAAGAAGAACTTAAGCGAAGTGACACAGGATGACATGCGCAAGAACATCGGCGCATTGGAGAGGATTTTCGACAAGGTAAACGAACTCAACCGCCGAAATAATTTACTGAAAGCCAAATACGAAAACGACTCGAAGTATGCCCGTACACACAAGCGCATTGTAGAGCGCGGCGGAATCTCGAAGCGCGAGAGCGAGATTCAAGAGTCGCTGGCAGAGGTGAAGAAGCAGACCGATGAGCGGGTGTTATACAACAACAAACTGATGGATTCGGAGGCGTTCTTCACGCAGATGGTGATGAAGAATGTGATCGAGGCGTTTGATAAGATCAAAGTGACGCTCGACCCTGACTCGGCAAGGTTTATCAATGCCCTGCTGGTGAAGGAATATATGGGCGAGTATCAGGGACTATAATCAGAACATGCAACCCATTCCAAGCACGCTTGCGCCATTCTTTCAGGAATACGATATTACGCGCCTGAATTCGCAAAAAGACTCTGCCACCATCATCGAGCGGACTTTGCGCTATGGTTCGCGTGCCGAGTTGCGCTGGCTGTTTGCGGAATTTCCACGCGAACAGGTGCGGTCATGGGTTCAGCAATGGGGCAAGTTTGCATTGCCCGCGCCGCATCTTTCCTTCTGGCGGTTGGTTCTGGAGATCGAGTAAATGAACGAATTGCACTGGAACACCATTACCCCTGTCATGCGTTCGGTGTGGCAGGGATTTTCTTCAAGCGGCATTTCTGCCGAGTTTTATCTGGCAGGCGGGACGGCACTGGCTTTGCAGTTGGGGCATCGGCTTTCGGTTGATTTGGATTTTTTCTCGCAGACCCAAAGCGACATCCCTGCATTGATCGAGCCGCTGCGCCATGCCTTGAAGGATTTTTCACCAACATTATCTGATAGTTCGTGGGGAAATCTGGTATTCCTTGCAGATAATGTGCGCGTGGGGTTTTATGGATATGGCTACGATCTTGTGCAGCCTTTATTGAAAATAGACGGATTTTCACTGGCAAGCGTTGAAGATATTGGCTTGATGAAACTGGATACCCTGCTTTCACGCGCCAGCCGCAAGGATTTTCACGATCTGTATGAGTTGTGCAAGCGGATTGAACTGCGCCAGTTGCTCGACCTTGCGCCGCGTAAATTTCCCGATGTGCGCGATTTTGAAGCGCAGGTGGCACGGCATTTGGCATACTTCGACCGCGCTGAGCAGGAAACGCCCGTTCCGTTGATCGAGCAGGTGGAATGGGAAACGGTGAAAGACTGGTTCCGCCAGCAGGCGCGGGATATTGGAAATAGTTGGTTGAAATGAGACCTTGAAAGGGTCAAATATGTATAGGTTGATGCAGCATGAAATTAGGTGTGACCCCGTAGGGGTCAAATATCTATAGCCCGTGTAATGCAATCATCACGTTCGACCCCGCAGGGGTCGTATGTAAATGCCAATCCAAAATGTCTATCAAGATGCGACCCCTACGGGGTCATACGGACGGCAAATCAAAACATATATCAAAATGTGACCTACGGGGTCATACGGACGGCAAATCAAAACATATATCAAAATG
>Ga0172367_10005280_pt1 | contig 15681 bp, 27 predicted proteins | sample Lak10m_FD_114542 | JGI IMG/M metagenome (GOLD analysis project Ga0172367, IMG submission 114542) | Freshwater microbial communities from Kabuno Bay, South-Kivu, Congo - kab_022012_10m | ecosystem: Environmental > Aquatic > Freshwater > Lake | place: Democratic Republic of the Congo: South-Kivu...
GCATCACCCTCGGCTCGCCAATCCTCTCCGCTCGCAGTTTCGGGATCGAAGTGTGGATCGGAATAGATGCGCTGGTACTCTACTGCCGCCTCCACCACGGGCAGCATGGCGTCTACCTGGCGGCGGTACCTGGCAAGCTCGCGCTCCTCGTCGGCCACGTGGGCGTGGAGTATGTCAATCGTGTCCATCGTCCTTGCGACGCATTGCACCGCGCCAGAAAGTCGGGACTCCGCATCACGCAGTGCCGCGATTGCGGCAAGCCCATCCTTGTCCTTATGTCTCATCGTCCCCTCCTTGGTCAATCAGTTATTTTTGAAATGGTAATCCTTGTAAGATGCGATCCAATCCACCATTCTTCGTATAACCGTTTTTCTTCTCGTACAGCCGCTTCTCTTTGTCTAAGTGGCACATGCTGATGCCATAGTGTGTCGCAGTATCTTCTAGCAGAACGATAAGCTTCTAATCGTTCTTGTTGCTTAAGATAGACTTCTTTGAACTTCTTTACCATCCGCCTCTCCACATGATTTATGGAACAAAGGCTGAGCAAGGATTCGAACCTTGTGCCATTACTAGCATGCTCCGTCTAGCTCTCAGCTTTTTATCCCTATTCTAAGTTGATCTCAATCCTTAGAATGTTTCCGTCAATTTCGTATTTAAAGCGGTTCTTTGCAGCACTTACATAGTGCTCTAACAAGATAGCACATCTTGTTCTAAGCTCTTCTTCGTATCTAGCTGTGTATTGGTTTACCAGTGATACTCCGTAAGCTTGAATCGCTTTTTCAAAGATTTGATGCGTTTGTTCTACAATAGAATCCCCAACTACTTCTCCAGCAGTTTTTTCGTGATCTATCTGAATCTCTTCTTCAGATACTCGCTTTCGAGAGTTTCCTTTTGACATATAACTTAGACTCCTCAGTAAAGGTATCTAAGAGTTGCAATAGTTGCAGATACTCTTCTTCCATTAGCGGCCCTTTCTGCGTATTACACCTTTTGCAGATGATTTGCAGATTAGACTTTGTGCTCGTACCACCTCTTGATAGTGGTACAATATGATCGCAAACATAGTTCTTAAATGTAAGCTCTATATTGCAATACTTACACTTAGTTCCATAGCTTGATGCAACAAGGTCGATTAACTGATCCTTTGTCACATCAAATAGTACATCTACTTTTTGCGTTCTCGTCTTCATGTTTGACATGAGATAGATGAGTTTCTTCTTAACCCTTGTGTAGATCACATTTGGCTTTCGCTTATGCGTCTTCTTGATTTGTAGTAATAACTTAGCGCTCATCTTTTAGCATGTTCATCCCTATTTGGTAGTTGAACAGCTTGAAAGCCACTGTAATACCTGGATAACTGTCCCAATCAACACGGCAGGACAATGCCATGAATAAGAGTCTTATCCCAATGAAAAGAGCCGTATCCTCTTTCTTGTGCATGAGTCCTATCAAGCGCATAGCTCTCCCTCTAAGTAGTTTACCTTCTTCAGTCTAAAGCTTGGTGTCCAAAACAGCTTTGTCTCAAACAATTCACCATCTGAAGCCTTAAGCATCTCCATTGTTCTATCTGGAGAGTTGTTCTTGCCATTAATAGCAAGGACATGGCTAGAGCTGTTTTCAATGGCACCTGAGCCTTTTGCAGAATAAAGATCAAGCACTTCTTCTCTACTCATTTGTCGAGAAGTTTGGGACAGCATGATTACTACAATATCGTAGTTTACAGCTAAGCTTCTTAGCTTCTGACATGCGTATCTAATTTGATCTGATGGGTTAGTAACACCCTTTGGTGGCTCTAACAACTCTACATAGTCAACGATTACGCAGTGTGGTCTTATTTCCTTAATCTTTTCTTCTATCTGTTGCATTGTCGGTGGTATTGTTTGCATGACGATATGGGAGAGATCGCTCTCATATATTTTGAACAATTCCTTAGCTTTTCTAGTAGCCTCAGCCTTGCTCGTGTCTGATACTATTTGAAGGTTCCGTCTATGCATGAACCAGCCAGCAACTTCAAGGCTCAGATAGAGAGATGGGATCTGCAAATCCTTGTCTATTGTATCTGAGTTTGCGTTATAACCAAGGGCGATAGCCTGTGCCAATGCCGTCTTGTTACAACCTGTTCTACCAAAGATAGTGAGCATTTCACCTGGGAATATCACTGAATCTTTGTCAGTAAGGCCAAGGGTAGAGCCAATGTTAATTACACGACCTGTGAAGTCTGATTCAAGTCGATTAATAAGCTCTTCTTGTAGTTGTGATGCAGTCTTTACCTCCACGCTATAGTCCTTGTTCTTGAAGAAGATGCAGCGTGTATCGCACTTATCACGCATCATTTTGTCATTGCAGCCATACTTATACGGCTTGCCATAGCCATTTTCAACAGCTTCTAATACCTTCTTCTCATCCAAGGAGTTCTTGTTCCATTGTAAGAGCCCAGCCTTTGCGGCTTCTGATGGGATACCAGATCGTTTAAAGTGTGAGATCAATCGTAACATTGTCTGGTTACGAGAGCCCTCGCGTGGCCCATCATTATAAAGCTTTTGGATGCAAGTAGCCACTTTGTACGGCTCAATTACGGTACCAAGGCTTCTGACTGTTGGAACATGATCAGGAATATAGTGCTTTAGTATGGGTCTTACACAGCCTATGGATTGAATAGATCCGTGTCTTGTTTTAGCAAGCTCATGAATCCCTCTCCAATTCAACATGAAGAGTTCTTCTTCTGTCAATGGGATCTTGTACAACCCTGTCTTTTCACTACATGAGAAAGCTGCTCTAATGAGTGATGTGCGAGAATAGATTGATAGATCTATATCTCCGCCAAACATGTTTTCGACGGTCTTTTTTGCGATCCATGGTAGATCTTTGCCAGGTACGAACCCGAATGCATCTCTTGAAATGTGAATATGATATCCCGATCCGGAGAAATACACATTGAACACATCAAAGTCAAGTCCGTTATCTTGTAGCCTCGAGACAATAGATCTTGTTTTAGATAGTACATATTCGTCCGAGTTGTCTCCCTTGTCGATATCAATTGGGAGCTCATCAATGTCGTAAAGTCCGTCATAGTATTTGACACTTTTACCTCTAATCTTTTTAACCTCATCCCTATCCGCGTAAATAAACACGGATCGAAAGATAGAAGTGTCTTGACCGTATTCGTAGACAACGTTTTTGAAATGGGATAGCTCAATTAGCTTTCCCCTATTCGTCTTCTTGCCTATTACTTGTTCGATAAACATTGTACCTCCTTAAACCACCGAGCACTGGGGAGATTGCTCTCCCCAATGCCCGTCCTTGATGACTATTACACCATCAAGGGTGATTAGAAAGGAGTCTTTGATTTAGGCTGGGGCTGATAGTTATCAACCGCTTCCTTAAGATGCTTCTTATCCTTCATGAATTGAATGTAGGATTGAAGCCTCTCTCTTCCTTCAGCCGTGTTTTGTACAACTCGACTCTGAATCTTGGTATATGGCTTGTCAGTAGGATTCTTCGGCTGCTCTTTGTAGATATAGCCAAAAGCGGTAAAGTCCCGCTGTCCCTCTTTCTTCATATACTTACTGTTCAAGTAACCAACAATGTCTGGGATTAGGTTTCCATCTTCGTCCACCCAATTTCCCTTTACATCAAGACCACCTTTGAAGCTGATGCAATCGAGAAAGTAATAGAGTCTGTTGAGCAGACCGCAGTCAACAAGATTCCCCTCTTCATCTCTTTCAAGCTGCCCTGAGACACGAAGAGTGTTGGTATACTTAGATTCCTTTATCTCGCATTCAATATTCCAATAGATATCAGCCCAATCAGGTTTAGGATCTGGTTCTCTGATCTCGATGAAGTTAATCTCTTTGAATCCAAGATAGGGCGCTGCCGTCGTACCCTGATTGACAGTGGGTCGAAAGATCATTCTATTTCTCCTTATACGCCAAGATCTCCGCTTTAATTGCCTCATAATTAAATGGCAATCTTTTACCCGCTAAGGGCCTTAATCTTGAGCCAATCGTTCGCTCATCAAAAGCGACAAAGGAGATTACAGGATCTTCATTTCCCTTTGGAATCTGAATTGAGCCGATAACATCAGCCTTTGCTGTCAACGCATTGCCAAGCCCTTTTGGCAATTCTGGCCCAAGTTGCACTTTACCCTCTGTCACAATAGTGTTCTTGCTATGTGAAGTAAGGATAAGATTGCCTCCCACTTGTCTAACAAAGCGTTGGAAGTTTAGGACAACATCAAGATTCTTACGTCTTGCTCGTCCCCAATCAGCGCCAAATGGGCCCTCACCCATGGCACCAATTCCCATATCAGAAGCTACCATGTCTTCAATCCATCTGTTTACTTCACCAAGGGTGTCGATAACAATGGTATCAAAGCCAAGCTTCTGCCAATTCTCAGTTAGATAGATGTAGGCTTCGCGCATCGAATACACGGGCATGGGCTGCCCTCTTTTCTCTCCCGTGCGATAGAAATATCCTCTTTCAACAGGGGGTACTTCTTCAATAACGGGTCGCCCATTTTCAGTAATCTTCTTGCCATTCTTTTCAACTTCTCTTGTCGGTGGAACAAGCGAAGTAATTGGAATGACATTTGCACCTTCAACAAAGTCAGAGCCAAGATCCGTGTCTAAGATGACAACGCCATCTTGTCCCTTCTCTGACCAGCTAGATGCTACTGTCGTCTTCCTCGTCTTAGGCTGACCTATGAAGTAGTAAGTAATGCCATAGGGCATACTGTCGTACTTCGCTTCAATCTTTTGGATCTCCACAATTACTCCATTTGTGGGATGACAAGTGCGCCTAATTCACACTGTAATGGTTGTAGACCTATCCAAACATACTCTCGGTATAGTTTATTGGATATGGCGGAGAATAATTGGTTTACACCAAGACCAGCAGCAATACTGGCAGTGAAAATGGTGTGTTTCATTGTGCATGCTTCATCGTCAATCTCGTCATCAGGCTTCCAGTGCGCAACATAATTGTCTCTATCCTTTGTGGTAGTGACAATATTGATTGACAATGCACCCATTCTGATGTCGATAAAGGCGATTCTGTCTTCTTGTTTAACCCATTGTCTATAGGCATTTAGTCTGCTTGACATGCTGTCTGTGCAGGCAATCATGATCTTGCTTGGTCTACTATCAGCAGTAAATAACTTAGTTCTCATGTCAACAGTGCAGCTTCCTTCTGGTACATAGGATGATGCCACATTTGCTGCTGATTCCGCCTTGGTCATACCCACAGCTGATAAGGGATACATTGTCGTAGATAGATTGTGTTCTTCCAATCTGTCTGCGTCAAATCCGATGATGTGTCTCCACCCCATGATTGCCAGCTGATGGACAAGCGCACTGCCAATCCCACCAAGTCCAATCACAGCGATTTCATCAAGAAGACTTTGATCAATAAGATCCTTGTTGCGAAGGAATCGTGTACTCATCAATCAAATCTCCTATCATCAAGCTCGTAAGGACTGTAGTAAACATCCGGCTTGACATCGGAAGGAAGCTTCTTTCCATCCTTTACATCCCGTGGAATAACACCATAGTCCCAACCGAATCGGCTCTTGATAGTGTCGATTTCTTGAGCCGTAAGCTTGAATACTTCTTGAAGAGCACACTCAACACCAAAATAGTACTCGAAGTGCTTAAAGAGAAGGAATACAATCTCATCCTTTCTTTTAATTATCTCAGTTGTGTTGAATTCTTTTCCAAGTTTCTTCAGCGTATCAAGCTGGGCCTTCCCCATCTTGTTCAATGGACTATAGGTGAAATAATCCTTCACCTTGATGATTTTTGACTGGATGAGAGATGACCTCTCACTGTTCTTCTTGCGTGCGTAGATGACTTCTTCCTTGTAGATATCTCCGTCTATATTGGATGTTTCGTCAATCACCTTCATCTTGTGATCAACAATTACTCTGTTAAACTTCCCCTTGTAGGAGATCGCACCGCAGCGATTCGTCACCACACTATTTGCAGCACTGGCAGATGTGGAAACAATGATAGAAACCCAAAAGCCCATGTCAGGAGCATGCTCAATCATTGCTTCTGAGTCAGTTGATGAGAAATAGGAGTTCATTGAATGATGGGAATGGATATTTCCAACGAGTAGATCTGTCGGGTCAATTCCATCAGCAATCAATTTAGTAATTACCAGTGGAATAATGCTAGTGAATGCAGACTGATTCCATTCGGTCTCACCAGCTGTTGCAATGTCAATAACATGGAAGTAGATAAGCTCAAGATTTGTAGGATATCCACTTTCATCTTTTTCCCATCTGAACCAAGCAGGGCCTGACCACTCAACGCCCTTACACTCCTTGTGGAAGAAATCTATCTTTTCCACCATGCTCTTGGAAATTACGCAATTGATCATTCAATGTCTCCTTTTTTGCGTTGTAAATGAACGCAGTCTTGTTGAAGCTCTCAAGTTGATAGCGAAGATATGTAGTAGCCAACTTGTTAACTACTACATCATTATCATCCTTATCAAATAATGAGTTGATGATACTTAGATCACTATTAAAATCAATAGTATTAATACAATAGCCTTCATATAATGACTGGTACTCTTCTATTGAAAATATACCATCTAAGCATGTTTTATGTAGTATATTATTTAAAAGTATCTCACGAAAGATATAGTTATAATCCCCACTTTCTCTTCCTAGCATTTCGTTAATTTTTCTTGATATTTTATTATTCAATCCTCCTTCATTATCATTAAAGATGGAGCCAGTAACTGATCCTATCATGGCATTTAATACAATCTCACTTACTAAATAAAGGGCTCTTATTTTATCATTTGTAATATCATCACTCATCTTAATTGATTTAATAGTCGATGGATGTTCTTCTTCAGAGCAAGGTGTAATTTCAATTCTACCTTTTAGATATTCTATTAGTTGAGATGTCATACTTCCTTCTCCTGATCTGCAATATGACATCAGATTCATTAGTGTTTCTTGGTCTTCAAACAGGCTGGCATGAGTTGAACTATGTGGATAATCCTTAAGGGTATCATAGAATATCTTTTGCATGTATAAATTAGGGATCCAAAATGCTCCAGAAAGGTTTACAGAATTTGCCCACTGCCTAAGATCTAGAATATTTTGAATAAGATGGGCTGTACTAAGATTTCGATTTGTTAGGTAATAGATCCCAGTTCCTTCTCCAAAGCAAGGACTGCAATCAGATGATACATGTGGATGAGATGCTGGGATACGATTTAATATCTTATAGATTTTTAATGAATCTTCCACCTCGTTTAATACTATATCAATGTGAGATTCTTTAGGTGAATTAATGCATCTTACATAAGACCTTTCACTATTTAAGATAATTTCAATAAGCATTTCTGGAAACTTAGTCTTAGTCCCTGGATAAATCTCTAAGAATGGACTCACTTTGATAAATAAAATCACATCATCTGGATATATTTCATCACTATAGTGGCTTGTCGCGATGAATAGATTAAGAGCTTTTGCCAAGTCTAGGTCAAGGTCTTTTAGCGCTTCGTGAGCGAGCTTATCGCTCTCAATGAGCTCTCTGTAAAACATTTCTTTCTCCTGTGATTAAATAGTGGGGAGTGGCAGTCCTCCCCACTTGTTAGGAGCTTCTACTCGTTTGACAGTGTGACCTGTCCATTGAAGGTGGTGAAATTGTGCTTCAGCCAGTTACCGTTGAAGCCGATCTCATGGCCATTGCCATGAATAAGGGTACCACTGAAAATCGTGGGATTATTCTTCCACACCTCACGATTGATGAGAACAACATTGTTCTTATCATCGATAACAAGACGGGGGATGCTGTTGTTGTCAACATGATCGCTGATAACGGAACGAATACTGCCGCTCTTCACCGAGCCCTTCTGCACGGTAACGGTGTCACCATCAACAAGGGCGGTGTCGAGATCGGTGACCTTGGACTCTTCCCCATTGCGGGAAATCATCACGAAGGCACCTTCCATGTTGATGCTCTCCTGAGCCAGAAGAGCACCAACGGTATCAGCTTCCTTCTTGCAGATGGTGTTGCCCATGTGGTAGCTGGTGAACCAAAACTTAGCCATTTCTCAACCCTTTCTGTGAAACATTGATTGCCCACCCACACCTTGTGAGATAGGCAGCGAGAACTCTTAGTCTAGGGCCTAGATATTGCGGATCAAGGATAATCCGCTTAGGGATATCGAGCTTGGCCCGATATTTTGTAAGAAGTCTGATCGCTTCTGATTCACTCATCTTATACTCCTGAAGAAATAGACTCCTCTTCAGATGTAAACCAGTTCATTGCAACAGCGGTGCTTGGAAAAGCCCAACATCTAAGCAGATCTTTTCCGATGATTGTTTCGATAACCTTGGTGATGTTCATATCTTCTTTCCAGCGCTTTACCAAGATTTCGTAATCATCGGCTTCTAACGAGTCAATTCTGAAGATTTGGTTGATCCTGCCATCATCTACATTCTCGATGATGACAAATTTGTTCCCATACTCGTCCCAGCCTACGACGACATCTCCTTCTTCTTGGATGTCAGTAGCAGACTCAAGCTCTCTTGCTAGAATTTTATCGGACATAATAGTCCTTCCATGCTTCATGCTGGGCCATGTAGTCTTTCATCATTTTCTTCGCCCTATTCTTGTCAAATAGAGCCGCTGTGAGCCATGTTTTTAAGGTGGCATAGTCAATCCTTCTACTGTGCTTAATCATGTCTTTAAATGACATGACAAGCGGTGCCGGGATCCTTGTTCCATCTGTGTATTCAATTAGCACAAAGGATGGAGATTCGAACGGCTCATCCATCTTTTCAAAGATGGTCTTTCTCGTGTCATTTCTAATCTCTATCGCTTTTGTGATAAAGGACACAGGCTTGTGTTTCTTGAATGTTGAAATCATAGAATGCCAATCATTTTGGCATATCCAATGATCTCATCCTTGGTGGCAAGGCGAATGTCTGAAGATATTGTGTTACCAGTGGATCCATCGGGCATAATCAATCCGCTCGTTCCATAAAAACCAGAGATTAAGACCGTGTTCACCGGATAATTAGACCTGGCTGTATTAGACTCCATCACTACACAGATGAATGGCTCTGAGTAGAGAAGTTCATAAAGAGATGATGTACTAGGAAACATCTTCCCCGTCATTCTCTCCAAGAGAGTGGTAAGCTTGTCGATGAATTCATTGTTGTATCTAGACTTCATATCGGTGATAATCTTCACCGCTTGCTCGTCTACATACTCTGTCACTTGATTCGCCAGTTTCATACGAACACGCTCAGTGTTCTCAATAAGCGTGTGGACTCCAATGGCTGCGGCTGGATGCATGTTTCCTCCTATACCGGTATGCTCAATTGTGGGATGGTATCTCTTTCTCTATTTAGGAAAAAGGTGAATACCTTGTTCCAATTATCTTCTTCTCCATCCCATACCTCTATCGTGTAATCTTTTAAGGTCTTTATTAACTCCTTCTTGTTCTTTTTAGACATGGTTATGGAGTTGATGTCATTTCCATTTAACCCGAATATGATCCATTTTGGATCATATTGGTCAATTTCGGACACTTTCATCTCCCCACCAAACTTAAGTCCCCACCTTTCTGTCACCATTTTGAATGGTTCTGGATCCCATCTCGTGACGATTAACATTCTTACCTCCTATAGGTTTAAGACACATCAAACAAACCCTTTCACCAGGCTCTTCCCACTTAGGGATACTTGCAATAAGTGGCTTGTTACACACGCATCTTGTGCTCATATCTCCTCCAAAACTTTAAAGGTGAAGTCTCCCTTTACATATGCAGGACATTTACTATCTCCTGCATTGTAATAGTAGACACTGTTATCTTTAATGTAAATAGTACAATTGAACAGATCGTTTTTTCTTGTTCCATATGTGTTTATATGCCTCTTTGTAGTAGAACACGATGGACATATATCCACCATCTCGAGTAAGAGATTGATAAAGTCGCCTTTTCCTATTTCAACTGTAACCTTATCCCCTTTTAAGAGACTTGTTAATTTCTCCATTTTCTCTCCTTTGAATTAGGTTGAATCAATGTCTCCGCCCAGATTCGAACTGGGAGTATCGGCTTAGAAGGCCGGTAGTTTATCCATTAACCGACGGAGACCCAAAGCTTAGAGCTTTTTATAAAAGGAAATTGCCAGCAGTGTCGATACCGCAAATAGGAATATCAATGCTGGTGTGGCAGGCATTGCTCCTATCCTTGCCATAAGATATAGGAGTGCTCCTGACATTGTACAAGTCAGGATCAAGTAGATGAAGATTAACACTTTCTTCATAGCCTGTAGTCCTCCCACCTGTCCCGCATTTTCTTAATTGTACCACTGGGACACCCGTGGATGTTTTCATGGTTAGACTGCACCTCGATTACAGTAAGCTGAGCTGAGAATTCCTCAGCCATTTTTAAATATGCCTCCATTTCCCACACCCTCGTAAAGGTGTTGGAAACGACGACACTTACACCAAGCTTGAGTGCCTCGCTACACGCAGCTTGGCATTTGGCATGGGCATATTCAAGCTTTGATGGATCAAAGCTGAATCTCCCCTCATCGCTTATCCACATGTCAGCTTCAAAGTGTTCTGACCACGTGGACGCAGCGATCATACTACCAAGAGTGGATTTACCACTGCCAGGTAGACCACGAATCAAGGTCAATGTGAGCATTATATCTCCTCTACTATTGTCTCGCATACCTCATCTACTTCTCCTATGAAGTAGTGTCCAGATATCCTCTCTCCGGTCTTCTTAGAGAGAGATAGCAAGTACTCGCATCCAGGCGATTCCTCGTATAAAAAACGCTCATCAATATAATTACAAAACTCCTCAGTATTCTCGTTAAAAGTGCTAACTATTAAGGGCTCATTCATCGCTACATTACTCGGAAGATTATATGATTGAATGGGACTTTGCCATTCATCTTCATCTATATCGTAGTATGCAGCGAAGACTACCGTTGATCCCACCTTTATCATAATATACCTCATGCTTGTTATTACTAAATGTTTTAAGTTCTAAACGCCCTACACCATATGGATATCTATTTGTGATAGACATCGCATGTGATGTAGGGCGTCTAGTTTAGCGCTGGATCTCTCGGATCGTCCAGCGCATGATGCTGCCAATGGCAGCACCTTCGGTCAGAATTAGTGCGGTGTAGAGTCCGACCTCTACACCTTGTCCAACCGTGGCTTCCCAAACAATCTGGGATACCAAGCTCCACGCAGAGCAGCCAATTAAGGTTGCTACTGGCAGTGCGAGCATTAAGATAATCTTTCTGGTCATTTTTTCCTCTCAGTGTCTTGTCTAATCCCTAATATCAAGCAAATAGGCTCGTTATTAGGTGGTGGCCCCTTCCGTGAAGCGCGCAAAAAAAAGGGAGCACAAGGCTCCCCTTTCGCTACAGACCCAGTTCGCTGGTTCCCGGGGACACTCCGGGCATGAACGTAGCCACCCAGAATGGTGCCATGCCCTCCGCAGCAACCTTTCGCAAGGCGACGCGGTGCCAGGTGGGCTCGGGGTCGAGCTGGATCTCAACTCCGGCCCTTTCTGCCAACGAAATCAGCCGCTCCCGGCTGGTTTCCATGACCTTGGACAAGGCGTCGGCCTCGGCGGATGTATCCGTAGACACCTGGACTGCATCCATCCTGATGCCGCCGTCTGCCGTCCACTTGCCCGAGCGGTTTTTGGCACCGGAAGGCTGATTCTTGATGCGGTACATTTCAAGTACCTCCATTTAGAACATGCCAAGCAACTTCGCCCGGCTCACGATAAGCAGGGGTTTGGCAGCGGGCAGCGGGCTCCGGTTTGATTTGCCGACCGGTCATGGCAGTCAACTCCAGCCAAACGAAAACTCAACCTTTTCTTGGAGTTCGGTCGGTAAATCAGACCGGGGCCGCCGATGGGTAAATGCCCCTCCCTCAATCTTTTTATATTTTTTAGCTTTCAATCTTTTTTTGATTTTTTGGGATGTGGTCTAAAGAGTTTGTGTGGAGATTTTTCTGGAATTTTTTGAGATATTGGGAGGAAATCTGTTATTGTGATAGTTTCGCCTTTTTTGTTTACGGAGGTGGATATAATTTTTTTGAGGGTGACTGTTTCGACACCGTTTTTGGTATAGAATAGGATAGATATTGTATCATTTGTCATTTAGGTGTAGTGTAGTGATTGGTAGTCCGCATCCTTCTGAGTGTTTACAAGCGATAGTTGCGGCTTGTTTTGAGTTAGCACCGTTTGCCATGGCACCGATTGCGAAGTGGGCACCTGATCCCCATGCCATATAGGGTTCGGCGACTGTAATTGGTATGTGTGAGTTGAGGTAGAATAGGCATGTTTGCTTGCCTGATTTGTCTATTTGGTTATTTTTAGTTTTAGTTAGTACGATGAGGATGGCATCTTGGTCTTGGGTAGTGTTTATTGGGTAGTCATCTTCATTTTGTCCTTGGTTAAACCAGTTGATTAGTTTGTTACCAAGGGATACTTCGCCTACGAAGCCTAGGATTGTGTAATTATTTGGTTTATGGAGCTTGAGTGTTTTGAGTTTTTGTCCAGCAAAGGTCATTTGTGAGTCAGCCGAGATAGTTTTACCGTCATAAGCTATGATAGACATGGTGATTATCCTTGATTTTGTGAGAAATTGTGTTGTAGTGATGTAATAAGGGTGGGGTTTGGGAGTAGGGTTAAGTGGTTACAGAAGGTATGCCATTCATTTAGTTTATGGTTATGTCGTTGTCTAGCTATGAGTTGGAGTGTTTTATAGTTTGAGCATACGATACGTCTTTGGATGAAGGCTTCTGGCATAGCTTTTTTGATAATGGAGAGTGGTGCTTTATCTTCGATGAGATTGTTTAGGTATTCTAGGTATTCTTCTTTGATTTTGATGGCAAAGTTTTGTTGAGTTAGAGGTTGTTTTGTGATTGTGTGCATAGTTGATTCGGATTGTTTTGTAACGCCTATGCGATATGTATCGAACTGAGCCCACCAGTCTCTTGCTGCTGATATATCGTGCCAAGAGCAGATGGATTCGAGGAATTTGTTATGTCCGTTACCTTTGTGAGCTAGTTTATGGGCTACGTTCATCATTTTGTCAACTGGTTGGTTATAGGATAGTGATAGACCGAGTAGGGCCTCATTGAGGCCCGTTACTCGGATAGTTGAGATTGAGAATGTTGGGTTATCGCTAGTTGATGTTGCGACGAAGTGAGATGAGTTCTCTATGTTCACGCTCAGCTTGTTCCTTGATAGATCTTAGTTCGTCTTCTAGCCAAGTGATATAGCGGGATACGAGGGATTCTGGGTGGAATTCCATGAAGAGTTGAATTCGTTCTTCGTCGTCGATAGGAGCTCCTTCGAGTGATGGGCCTATGATATCCATTAGATAGTCTTCACTTGGCATGTATTGTATGTGTTATTTGCGATATAGTTTAGATATCGGCTAAGAGCGAGTTTAGCTTTATTCTCGTTTTGATATGAGACTTTAGATCTAGCGATGAGTCCGTTTTTGAAATAGATGGTGAAGGATGATTCGTTTGTTGATGTGGTGAATGAGAGGTTTCGCAGAGAGAATTTTAATCTACGGGTTCCTCTTGGCATATCTCGTTCACGTGAATACTTAGCATTCTTTGTGCAGATGACATATTTGTCGGAGTAAGAGATGGTGTTTGTATCTTTTGAGATAGTGATCATTTGTCATTCTCCTTTTAAGCGATTGATTTCTCTTGTGATATACCAGATAGCCTTTTCGAGATCTGTGATAGGTTCACCTTTGTCGAGGTATCGCCAGAGGTACTTCATAGCGTTACCAGTGTTGAATGGCATTTGTTCGATAACGTCGATACATTCGACTCCATTGATTTGTGTGTAATGGTCAGGGTGATTGACCTTTTCCTCGCTGCAATATCTAGCCACAGCGTCTTTCCAGTCATACCATTGGATAGGATCTTCGCGTTTCTCACAGTACATTTGACTCTCCTCGTTTGAACATTTGTTATGTTGGCTCACGCTGTCAACAAGGGTTAATGTAGGTGGTATGTTTCTAAAAGTCAATAGATGTTATCAGTACCTTGTTATTATTTATCTTCTAACAAGATGAAAGAAATACTGTTTTTCATATTGCTTTTTTTGGAAAATGTGGTAAAAAATCCTTACCTTATACCCGCGTTAAGGGTTCGGGGTAACGCGGATAGGTCAACAGTGACATAGGTTTATGACAGTTACCCTTGTTCTAAGCGAGTAAGGTCATGCTGACGGCTGAGTATTGACAGTCGCCCTTGTTTGAAGTGAACAAGGTGAAGATGACAGTGGTAGTTGACAATGGAGGTGAGGGTGATACTTTCATCTTTATTAGGCCATCTCCGCTCGAAGTGATCCATATCACTTCTTCGCTTCATGGCCGACCAGAGTCTGGATACGCTACGGCCCCTCCGGGCCTACGCTTATTTTGAAAGAAGAATAAGAAGTAGTATCTTATGGTGTATTACTATTAAGTGAGGAGAGTATTATGTGGCCATTTGAGAGTAAGAGAAGTAGACAAGCCGCTAATAAGCGGAGACAGCAACAGCTTGAGATGGATAGGTTCATGGGGCCTCAACAGCCATTTAACCCTGAGCCTTCTTATAGGTCTGATTACACCTCTGGGTATACTGGGCCTTACCGTCAGATGCAGCCATCACACATTCCCTTGCCTGAATCGGTGATTGATGAAGGGTCACTGATGCCTGAGAATGTGGTGAATGTTAGTGGCCCTCAGCCAAGTGGGCAAGGCGGTGGTAGAATGCAGGCTTATAACACACAGGCTCAATTTGATGCATATCGTGGATCTGGTAATATGCAGATGAAGGCCAATGGTGCGTATAGTCAGACCACGCCTTATGACAATCCAGTGCAGAGACATAAACCTCTTAGTCCTAGTAAGATGAGTATGCCTAGTTATGACATTCCAGAAGGATCTATTGCCCCTGAGAATGTGGTTGATGTTAGCCGTGGATCTTATATGCAGCCGCCTGATCCTTATGGATCGCGTGGAACGGCTTATCAGCAAAGTGCTGGAGGTGGTATGGATAACATGCCCTCTCGCCTTGCTATGAATAAGGATGGTGCTTATACTTCTGCTCCTCCTGCTGAGCAATACGGGCCTAATGGGCTTCCGCTTAGTGTGTACAATGATACTAAGGGATGGAAAAATGGAATGACTAGAGGTCTTAATGCAGCTGTTAGAGGTGTGAAAGATTTCGCTGCTAACGTGACACCTGGCCCATATGCGAAGAGAGTTGTCGATCCTGCTCCTTCACCAGGACAGTTCGCTCTTAATGAAGATGTGACTAGAAATAACGCCAGAAACCAATCATTCGATGCTCAGAAGAATGATTACTTCTACAAGAATGGTAAGCTATATGCTAGTGATAGAGTTTATGGCCTTCCGAAAGAAACACAGAAGACACTGCTATCTGCCTATTTGAAAAGTAGGGATAGACTTGGTGGTGAAGGTGAAGGTGCAAGAGCCCAGTCCGGTGTTGACGCTTGGTTACATCCTGGCACACCTTTGTCAAGTGGTGATTGGGGGCACCAGCAGAAACCTACTGGTGGTGGTAGAGCTAGGACTAGTGGTGGTAGAACTGGTGGGGCACGAACAGGTGGTGGAGCCCAGGTGAGTGGTGGGACACAGAC
>Ga0172367_10005282_pt1 | contig 15677 bp, 11 predicted proteins | sample Lak10m_FD_114542 | JGI IMG/M metagenome (GOLD analysis project Ga0172367, IMG submission 114542) | Freshwater microbial communities from Kabuno Bay, South-Kivu, Congo - kab_022012_10m | ecosystem: Environmental > Aquatic > Freshwater > Lake | place: Democratic Republic of the Congo: South-Kivu...
AGCGCATCCGCACGCGCGAGCAGCTGCAGTACCTGCGCCGAAACGCCGCTCGCGCGCTGCAACGCCTCCACACTTGTGCGTGCGGCTGACGCGCCTCGTACTGCAAGGATCGCCTGAGCATCCATAGCTGCGAGTCCTCGAACCATCCGAAGTCCTAGCCGCAGTGCAGGTCCGCCGACGCCCCACAACTGCGGCGGCAGTCCGACCGTCGAGCGCATCACACCCCCTTCAAGCGTGCAATCCCACTCGCTTGCCACAATGTCGATCGGGCGAACTTCGACACCATGCCGCCGCGCATCTTGCACGATTTGCGCTGGCGCATAGAAGCCCATCGGCTGACTGTTCAGCAGTGCAGCCGTGAACGCTGCGATGTGATGACGCCGCAGCCACGCCGATGCATAGACAAGATGCGCGAAACTCGCCGAATGACTTTCTGGGAATCCATAGCCTGCGAACCCCTGAATCTGCGTGAATACTTGTGCCGCAAAAGTGCGCGAGTAGCCGCGTGCAAGCATGCCGCCTTCAAGCCGTTGGCGGAAGTGTTGCAGCAGAGGCCCGCTGCGCTTCCATGCGGCAATCGAGCGCCGCAACTCATCCGCCTCGCCTGGCGTAAACCCTGCGGCGACGATCGCGAGTGCCATTGCCTGCTCTTGAAAGAGCGGGACACCGAGCGTGCGTTCCAAGATCATGCGAACTGAATCATTTGGGTACTCCACCTGCTCAAGGCCGGCGCGACGACGCAGATAGGGATGAACCATGTCCCCTTGGATGGGACCGGGTCGCACAAGCGCGACTTCGATGACGAGGTCGTAGTACGTGCGCGGCCGGAGCCGCGGCAGCATCGCCATCTGTGCACGGCTTTCCACCTGAAACACGCCGACCGTGTCGGCGCTGCACAGCATGTCGTGTGTGGGCGAATCGTCGGGCGGAATCTCATGCAGCGCCAGTTCACGAACGGTAGCGCCGGCGCACGCGCCGATCACCGGACGCCCCACCAGTTCAAGTGCCTTTCGAATACATGTGAGCATCCCCAATCCGAGCACATCCACCTTCATCATGCCAAGTGCATCAATGTCATCCTTGTCCCACTCGATCATCGAGCGCGCGTCCATCGACGCATTTCGGATCGGCACCGACTCGCACAGGAGATCATCCGTGATCACGAATCCGCCGGGATGCTGCATCAAATGTCTTGGAAACCCTTCGAGTTCCGCACTCAGCTTCAGCAGCAGTCGCATCGATGGTGCCTGCGGATCGAAGCCGATGGCACGCACATCGTCATCATCGCTACGCTGCGAGAGCCCACTGCACAGACGCGTGATGGCATCCGCAGAGAACCCAAGTGCCTTGGCTGTCTCGCGCAGCGCAAGTCGACGGCGATAGCAGACAACAGCTGCGCACAGTGCGGCACGTTCCCTGCCATAGCGCGCATAGATCCCCTGGATCACCTCCTCGCGCCGTTCATGTTCGAAGTCGATGTCGATATCCGGCGGTTCACGCCGCTCACGACTGATGAACCGCTCGAACAGCAGACGAATCCGCGCAGGATCGACCGCCGTCACGCCAAGGCAATAGCACACGACGCTGTTCGCAGCGGCACCGCGTCCCTGACACAGAATGCCGCGTTGCCGTGCATCCTGCACGATGTCATGCACGGTGAGGAAGTACGGGGCATAGTGCAGTTCATCGATGAGTTCGAGTTCGCGCAACAGCTGCGCGTGCACTTCGGCGGGAACGCCATTCGGATACCGCTCATGGGCACCCTGCTCCGCCAACCGCCGCAGTCGGGTCGACGACGACTCACCACCGCTGCACTCGCGTGGATAGGCGTAGCGGAGTTCCGCAAGGCTGAATCCGCGGCAGCGTTCCGCAACGACACGCGCATGTGCGAGTGCGTGGGGCATATCGCGCCAGCGTTCATGCAGGACCGTCGGCGAACGCAGGTGTCGCTCCGCATTCGGCAGCGATTCGAGCCCGACCGCCGCAACCGTTGCGCCGAGGCGGATGGCGGTGAGTACATCATGAAGCGGCCGCCGCTGCGGCAGGTGGAAACGAACGCCTTGCGTTGCCGCCGCAGGAATGCCGCACGCCTGCGCCAATGCCAAGCACAAGCGAAGGCGAGTGTGCTCCTCCGCTTCGCCAGCACGCACGACGGCAAGTGAGACACGCCCCTGCGCGCGAGCCGCGATCCCGCGCACCGTCTCCAGTGTGGACTGCGACAGCAGGGTGAGATCGCGCGGCGGGAGAATGAGCAGTTCCAGTCCCGCCGCATGTTCGAGAAAAGTATGGAGCGAAAGATGCCAGTCTGTGCGGCTTATGACGCCCTCGGCATCACCACGCTCATGTCGTCGACCGACCGTGATGGCGCGGCAGAGCCCGGCGTAGGACGCACGGTCCGTGGCAAATGCAGCGATCTCGATCGTGTGCGCTTCGGCGGCACGGCTCTCGCAGCGGCGCACGGGTGGCGCACCCGTCCAAAGATCAAGACGCGCACCGATGCAGAGTCCAATGCCGTGCGCGCGTGCAGCCACATGCGCACGCACTGCGCCCGCAAGCGTGCATCGATCTGCAATCGCGATCGCTTCGTAGCCAAGCTCAGCGGCACAGCCGACCAACTCCTCAGGGTGACTTGCCCCTTCGAGAAAGGAGAAGTTGCTCATGACATCGAGCTCGGCATGCGTCGTGGACATGCGTTCAACTCCACACACCAAGCACAGTCCAACCATCGCGTGTCCTGCGAAGCCAGAGCCACCGCCCGTCGTCGCACTGCGCACGCCAGAAGTCGCCGCCTTCGTCGGGTGCCAGCGCAGCAGTTGCAGTCCACGGTGGTGCGATGCGTTCGGGACCATGCCAAGCATGCACCGCATGGCTGTCGCCACGCCATCGAACCGAACCACCGCTCCCCAGTGTTACTGCTGCTGCTTCCGCTCGCCGCAGCAATAACGATGGTCGCCATGCCTGAACGACACGCGCACGGAGTGCCTGCGTTGTGGCACGGGCGTCGAACCCATGTCGAAGGACGGGCAGCCACCGCGACGCGCGCCGCGGACGATGATCCTCCACCAGCCCACAGCGCAGGACGGCATCGGCACCAAGACGCGCACACAGCGTGTCGACCCATTCGCCGATCGCCTCCTGCCGCATCATGCGCCCCATACGAAGCACGGCAAGCCGCAATCGCTCGACGCCAAGCCCCGCCTTCATCCCCTCAAGCGATGGCGCAAGCATGCCAGACATATGACGCGCGTTCGCACTCGGTGCGCCAAACACAAGACGTCGCGTCCAGCGCGGGGCATCCGCACAGTCTGCGGCGAGTTCGATCTCCCTCGCGCCGCGTTCAAGCGCATGCAGTTGAACGCACACCGCACCGACAAGTTCCTGCATGCTGATCTGCAGCACATCGAGAGCCACGACAGGACCGTCCAATATCCGCTCTGCGACAGGGAGCGGCCGCGGACGAACTGGTTCGATGTGCTGCACGGCACGCCCGAATGCCTGATCGAGCCGTCGCAGTGTGTGTGCGCCGAAACGTGAGGCGAGACTCGCGCGTGTACAGCGCAGCAGATCGCCCACGCGGCGGATATTGACTTCATGCATCCGTTCGATGACCTTGCGTTCGATCCGCAGGCTGCGCACAGGACATGCTTCAAGCGTGCGCGGGGCATTCGGCGTTCGTCGTGCGGTGGCGAGCGCGACCGCAGCCGCTGCATTTGCGGCGCATGCGATCCGCGCTGTGAATCCCCGTGCACGCATCGCATGACGCACGCGCTGTTCGAGTGCAGGCTCGGATGGGTGAATCCGTTCGCAGCCCGTGATGTCGATCAGGACCACGGGCATTCCTGCGCTCGGCTCCATCATCGTGATGGGCGAGAAGCGCTGACACCAGACCGCACAGGCACGAAGCATCGATGCATCACGCTCTGGCACATGCGGCAGTTCCACGCGGGCACCGCTGCAGATGGCGCGCGCCTGCACAAGCGACATGCCGCGCAGCACGCCGATCGCCGCGGCGCCACTGCAGCAGTCATGCACAATGCGCGCACCATGCGATTCAGCGATCACGAGCACTGCCGTCTCACTTCCGATGGCGACGCCCTGACGGCGCGCAGTGCGCCGCGCACATTCCGCAGACCAGCGCGGGAACGCCACCGCGAGCATTCGCCGCTGCAGCGGCTGCATCGCGTTCGGAGCGATCATGGTCGCAGCTCCGTGCCGAAGCCGACATCCGAAGTGTCGACATGCGGCGATGCGCCGCTCCATGACCATGTCGCTTCGATTCGATGTATGCACTGTCCAACCGCATGTGCCATCGCCCCGCGCGCGCGCAGCAGTGCCGCGTTCCACACAGGCGCCTCGCCTCGCTCGTCCGCACTGTGACCAAGCGCGCGTGCGGGCAGCACACCAGCGACCTGTGGCGGCGAAGGCGAAACACCCCAGCGTGTTGCCGCTGCGCTTGGCGTGAGGCGTTCATGCCATGGACGCACAGCCAAGGCAAGCACTGCAGGTCGACCATCACCGCGCGCAGCCGCCAACTGCAGGCGCCGACTGGCAACCATCGAAAAGCCACTCGCATCAAACACGACCGCGCAAATGCCATCGCATGCGAGCGACTGCTGAACTGCCCAGATGCGTTCATCCTGAGAACAGGACGCGCCTGGATCGACAAAGAGCGAACGCTCGAGCAACAGACGCGATCCATCCCTGCGAATGCATGCACGCGGAGCGGGCCACGCATGTCGTCCAACCCAAGCGACACGGCCATCCTGCACCGAATCGAGCATTCGCCAGCAGAGCGCGATCATCACGCCATGTGGCACTGTCCACGCGGCATGTCGCGCCTCGCGCCACATCCACTCGTGCACCACGCCGAGTTCGGCGGACATGTCAGCGCCCGTACCGCTCGCGCAACGATCCTGCGATGGGCCTCCTGCAGCAGTGCGCAATGCGGGAAGCAGTGCCGAAGACGACTGCACAAGAAGTGCAGCACGCTGCCGAATCTCGTCGGGAATTCCAGCCATGGGGGTCCATGCGTTTGGTCTTTGTTAGGGTATCAGCGGGAACGGTTTGGTCAAGCCAAAGCCGCATGCGCCCTCCCCACCCACAGGCCCTTCGGACCGCGCGCGCCGCCGCGTTCTTTCAGCCTTGCTTGAGCAGATCTTCCTGAATGCTCGCCACATCGGGGCAGCCGGCGAGCGCCATCGCGCGGTCGAGTTCCTCGCGCAAGATCTCGAAGCATCTTGCAACACCCGCGGAGCCGCCGCACGCAAGCCCCCAGAGCACGGGGCGACCCACCTGCACAGCCGTCGCGCCGAGCGCCACCGCACGCAGCACATCGACCCCGCGCCGAATGCCGCCATCCACAAGGACTGGGACGCGACCATCCACCGCACGGACGACGCCTGGCAGCGCACGCGCCGTGGCGGGTGTGCCATCCAGTTGCCGTCCGCCATGATTGCTCACCACAACGCCGCGCGCACCAGCATCGACCGCTCGCCGAGCATCATCGGCGCGGCAGATGCCCTTCGCATACACAGGCAACTTCGTCAGTCCGCACGCCCACTCCAGATCCTTCCATGTCACCGACGGCGAGATCGTCCATCCAAGCACCTCTGCGATGCCCACACCCGTCGAGGACTTTCCTCCACCTGCACCGCGCAGATTGACGACATCCATCCCGGGCGGCATATGAAATCCGCTTGTGATCTCGCGGCGGCGGAGTCCCCAGACGGGAGTATCAACCGTGAGTTGGAAGCCGACAACTCCCGCCGCTTCGGCACGCGCCATCAGATCGCGTCCAAGCACACGGTCCTGCCCGAGATACACCTGCATGAGCAGCGGGCACTGCGCCGCCGCTGCAATCTCTTCAATCGCAGTCGATGCAAGCGAACTGATCACCATGGGAACGCCGGCGGCTGCGCATCCGCGTGCGGTCGCACATTCCCCATCGGCGTGCGCAAGCTTGTGCAGCGCGGTCGGTGCAGCCAAGATCGGCATGCTGCTCGGGCGGCCGAACAGGTTGCAGGCGGTCGAACGCTTCGAGACATCGACGAGCGCACGGTGCCAAATGTCGATCTCCGACCAGGCACTTCTGTTCTGCCCGAGCGTGCGCTCATCGCCCGCACCCCCAACGAAATATGCATGCGCCATCTCACTCAGCCGCGTGCGGGCCATCGACTCCATGTCATCGAGAGACACAAACCCACGCAGATCATCGGTGCCGCTGTGTGCGCACGGCGACTTCATCTGCGAGGCTGTCTCCGCCGTGCTCATGCAACGAGGATAACGCTCCGTTTCATGCTCGGCTTTGCCGCATGGCGAGCGATTCACGCAAGACCAGAAGAACACCCGCCGGAATCCACAGCAGCATCCACGGAAGCGCAGCATGCCACGGTTCCGCCGCGGGCTGCACGCGAAGCGCCACGGTGTGGGGCTGCCATGCACTGCCGTCAATCTGCAATGTCACGGTCCACTCGCCTGCGAATGGCAACGAGGTAACGCATGTGTGCATCGCACTGCCTGCATCCACCGGCGTGAAGGTTCCCTCCTGCCACGCGCCGCCTTCGCCATCAAGCCGAAGCACCATGCGCTGCGAAGACGACGCAGCCTCCGCCGAGTACAGCAGGGTCCACTCCGTTGCCCCGACGGTCGGCGGCGCAGGATTCACCCACAATACGAATCGACCACCGCCCCACTCCCCACGGTCCACGATCGCACCGCCATCCGCCCACACCACAGCAGACGGCGCCGCCGCGCACACGAACATCAGCACCATGAAACGCGGCAGATTCACAGCGCAGTCCCCCGCATCTGCATCGGCTGCATCACGATCCATGTTCCACATGCCCATAGCGCGGTCGCCAGAATCCACCACGGGAGACTGGCGCGGATGGGGTGACGTTCATTCCGATCGATCCGCTGTCGCCACGCGATCCAACCGCTGCAGAGCAGTCCACCCTGCAGCAGCAGCAGCTCGAGTGGCAGCAACCAGGCAGGCGTTGGAACGCAACACGACTGCGCCCACTCAGGCTGACCGAACCAGCCGATCCCGAGATCGAGCATCGCACGCTGCGAAGCAGGAATCACAGTCTGCGCACTCGTGGCCAGATGGAAGGTCCAGTGCACGCACCACATCATCGCGCCGATGGGAACCAGCGCATGTGCACCGAGGTTGAAGTTGCCGAGCCATCCGCCTCCACCGAGCCGCGCGCTCGCCAAAGCGGCAGCCAGCGCAGCACCGAGCGGAAGCACGCAGACGCCCGTGAACGCCAACGCACCCTCCATCAGCATGGGCGTCGCCATCCCCCATCGCGCGCTCAACGAGTCGGCGAGTTCAAGCCATGGACCTGTCATGGCAGCCGCATTCGTGAACGCACCAAACACAAGCACCAGCATCAGAAGCGCAAGATCGAGTCGCCCGTCGGTGCGGCCAATCGATGAGCCCCATGCAGGGGATGCCAATGAATCGCGCACGCGAATCGGCTGCAGGGCGACATTTCCGTGCGGACACGCATCGACGCAGTCGAGACAGAACGTGCAGTCGAGATTGCCGCGCTTCGCTGGCTGAAACAGTTCCAGTTCACAGCCGGGCACCGCCACACGAAGCGGTACCAATCCGCCGCGCGGCTGCGCGCCACGAATGCACTCTTGCGTCTCGCAGCCACGGCAGACACTCGCATCACGAACTGAAACGCCAAACGGCGAAAGCGTGGACTGAACCATCTGAAACTGTCCGATCGGACAGATCGACTTGCAGAACGCAGCCCCCTTGAAAAGACCATCCACCACCAGTGCCGCCACGAAGAACCCGAGCATGACCCATGCCGTGCCGGCGGGCGTGGCCCACAGATCGAAGGCCTCGTACACGACGAGCCACACCACCACCAGCACCACCGCGATCCACTTGCCTGCGAGTACGCGAGGCCAACGCAGTCGCGGCGTCCAGAATCGGCGCAGCAGATTGCGCGCAGCAACAAGCGGACAGGTCATGCAGAACACATTGCCCAAGACAAGCAGCGCAAGCACGGCGATCCCGCGCCAGTGCGTCCATGGGATCGTTCCCGCAAGATTGGATGGCGCATCCTGCGGCCCGACCCAACCGTCCACCATCACCGCAAGCGCGACTGAGAGCGCGGTCCACCGCAGCACGCCGCGTGCACGACGACTGCGAAGGACAGCGCCGATGAACGGCGCACGCAGCAGATCATTCGTGCGAGGCCTCAGCGGCGCACGGGGCCGCGGCGACAGTGCCTCCTGCGGATCGCCGAGCAGTGCACGCCGTACGAACAGCACAGCCACTGGCAACATGATGAGTTGCGTTCCCGTCCACATGATGGCTCCCGCAAGCTGCTGATCGCGAAGGGGCGACCAGCCGAGAACCGCCGCAGTCGGTTCGTAGACGGGATACAGCACTCGTTCCGAGAAGGTCAGGATCGCCGCAAACACCGTGTTCTGAAGGTCGGCTGCCAACACATACGCAATGAACGCAGCGCTCGGCCAGACGCGACGCGATGGCCACGGCGCAACAAGCGGGTACCAGAACAGCACTGCAGCCAGGATGAACGATGCATGTTCAAGCCGGTGGATCCAATCGCGCTGAAGCGCTGCCTGATACAGCGCGGGTACATGCCATGCGGCGGTGACCACAAGCAGCGCAGTCCAACCAAAGATCGGATGAACGACCGTGCGCAGCATGCGACGACAGAGTGGGCTCGCAAGAAATGGTCCGAGCGCACCTCGGCGAAGTCGACTCGGTAGTCCGCGCAACACCACCATCCCGGCGGAGCCGAGCAGCAGCAGCGGCACAGCGACCATCATCAGCAGCCAGTGCTGCAGCATGTGGAACGACAGCAGCAGATGGCCAAGCGAATCGACTGGCGACACGAGCGCCACGAGCAGCACGAATACTCCTGCTGCAAAGCACCACGGACGCCAGCTTGGAAAGCCGCGGCGCCCGACGAGACCGCGCAGCCCACGCGCATACGCCAACGCCACAGCGCAAAGAGGCAGCAACAACCAGAGGTCGATGCTCCAGCGCGCAGCGCCAGCGAGTGCGTTCACTGCGATCCAGCCGCCACGGGCGTCGAAACCTCGCCAGGCATCCGCCGTACTGGGAGCGGCAACTGCGCGCCGGGAATCACCGCAGGAGCCTCGAACTCAGGCCGCAGAGTGGTCAGGAAGGACACGAGCGCAGTCATCTGCGCACTGTCCAGATTGCGGCCAAATGCGGGCATGTTGCCGTCCCCCTGCTGAATCTGGCGCATCAGTTGATCTGGTGTCATCCGCGTGGCGATCGCGTCGAGCGCGGGGCCGCGCTCTCCACCGAGCCCATCGAGCGAATGACAATTGCGGCACTGCGCGAACTGGAAAACATTCGCACCCTGCACCTGCAGCGGCGTTCGACCCGTGAGGAAGTGACCAGGCGTTGGCAGTGCGGACCAGCCATCCATGACGGGCGACCATGGACTTGTCTTGCCCTCCCATGTGAGCGCGGCGATTGCCATGACCGCAAGCGAAGCGATCAGCACCATCCCCGGTCGCCTGCTCGGGGCGCGCTCGCCAGCGTTGGCAAGGAATGGCACGGCCACGAGCACCAGCACACCCACGAGCGGCGCGACCAGCATCACGGCGGTTTCCGATGCCGGCGGCAGCAGGCTCACCGCGCCAAAGATCCAGAGGAACGGATAGTCCGGGCGCGGATTCGTGTCGATCAGCGTTGGATCGGGTTGCCCGCCTGGACCAAAGGGTCCGTACACCGCCGCAAGCACCACCAGCAGCACCAAGCAAGCACCGCAGAAGACCATGTCGCGCTGCGCGGCGTCGGGATAAAAAGGAACGCCATCCTTCTCCATGCGCTTTTCGTACTCCGCTCGGTAGGTCGCAGGTTCCACCGTCGCGCCGACCTTCGGCATCTCGCTGATGCCGTTCTTCATGATGAGCGCAAGATGCAACCCGACAAGACCGATCGCCGCACCCGGCAGCACAAAAACATGCAGCGCGAAGAATCGGCTGAGAGTCTCGCCGCCGATGATCGGTCCTCCAAGCAGCAATCCACGCACCTGATTACCAATGACTGGGATGCGGTCAGCGATCGATGCACCGATGCCGAGTCCCCAGTACGCGTCCTGATCCCAGCGCATCACCTGACCCGTGAACGCAAGGGCCAGCACCGTGAACAGCAGGAACACGCCAGTCACCCAGTTCAGTTCGCGCGGGAACTTGTAGGACGCATGCAGGAACACCTGCAGCATGTGGATCGCCATCATCACGACCATCGCGTTGCTCGACCACCCGTGCAGCGCACGCAGCATCCAACCGAACGGCACTTGTTCATCGATGTACCGCAGACTCTCCCATGCCTCCGCCGCACTCGGCGCGTACAGCGTTGCGAGGCAGACCCCCGTCACGATCTGGATCGTGAAGAACATCAGTGTCGCGCTACCGAAGACGTACCACCACTTCGCGTTACGCGGCACGTGATGCGTCAGCAGCGGCGCGATGAACGCCACGGCACCCGTGCGCGCCTCGACCCAGTCGATCGCCAGACTGAACATGCGCGGCGTCCTCATGTGGACTGCTCCAGTCCCGGCAAATGCCCAGCCTCAATCAGCAGATTGCCCCCGTCGATCTTCCACGGATACTCGAACAGCCCGCGTGGCGGCGGTCCCGCAGCACGCGAACCATCTTCGTAGTACGCGCCGCCATGACACGGACACATGAAGAGGCGCGACTGCGCGAACCATCGCACTGGACACCCAAGGTGCGCACAGTTCACCGCAAACACCTGATACTTCCCTGGACTGATGCAGCGAACCCAGCACGCGGTCTTCGCCGCATCGCCATCGGTCGGCTGTCGAATCGGATTCAGGAACGTCGCGAAGCGCGTCTGCCCAATGGGAAATGCATCGGCACGACCAAGCGAAACCCATGCGCTCGATTGTCGCCGCGCGGGAGCGAGCAGCGTTCCAAGAATAGGAACGGCAGCGATGGCTCCCCCCACCCCAAGCAGCGCCGCACCGAAACGGAACATGAACCCGCGCCGCGCGTCGCGTGTTGCGGTCTTGCCAGCGCAGCCGCAGTTGACGCAGGGCTTGGTATCACCGCCACTCGCGGAAGACTCGGCGGTGGGATGCTGATGTGGGTCGCTCAAGGTTGCATCTCCGACATGCTGCGCGGCCGCTCAGAAGAAAGATAGGCAACGACATCTGCAACTTCCATCGTGGTGAGTCCAGTCGGACGGCTTGGCATCGGCTCATTCCACGCGGGACTGCCGAGCGCCTTGCGCCCAGCGACGACCGCAGTCCACAGTCCCTGATCCGAAATGAGGCGCAAGTACATCGGATCGGTCACGCTGCCTGCCGAGCCACCGACGCCGTGGCAACTGGCGCACGCCGAATCGAATACGGACTTTCCGTTCCGTGCGTTTCCCGCCACAAGCGTTCCAGAGATGTCCGCCGACTGCTTGGCTCCACCGCCCCACATCGCTCGCATGCCCTTCGTCAGCGCGCTCGCCTGCGCTGCAGTGAACGGCCCACCTGCGGTCGGACCGAAGGCAGGCATCAGCATGCCCTGCCCATCGAGCACCGCCTGCGTCACCTGCTCATCTGAGGCCGCACGCCAGTAAGCGCTGTCCATCAATGGAACGGCTGCCCCCTCGGCACCCTGCGCGTGACAGCCGCGACAACTCGTGTTGAACACGCGTGTTGTCCACTCGAGAGAACCCTCCTCCACGACCTGTGTCGCCGCAGGTCGCCCTGGCAATCGGTCGCATCCTGAAAACGCCATCAGCATGATTCCACATGCGAGCGGAACACCCACCATCGGTAGGGCGCGGGGAGCACTCATGCAACACCCCCGCGTTCAATGCCCAGTCGCTGCGCCAGTGATCGCCCGCGCATGGCGGCAACTCGTGCTCGCGTACTGGTCCACCAGCCACACACAATGCCAAACGCCACTTGACTCCCGATGAACCACGGCCAGGAGATGTACGCCTGCAGCGCGGGGTTCACCGTGCCAATGGTTGCCCACACGACCCCGCTCATGATGATCGGGATGACGAGGGCACCTGCAATCAGCGGACGGTTCGCAGCAATCGGAAGTGCCGTCGAATAGAGCGCACCAACCGCCATCGAAAGCAGCACATGAATCACAACCGCAACGGCGAACCAGCCTGCATGGAACGCCCGCAGATCGCTTCCTTCGACACCGGGAATCAGGACGCCAACGAGCAGGTTGATCGGCATCCACACGCTTTCGTGCGTCACGATTCCCCACGCACACGCCACCGCGGCCATCGCGATGCCGCCGAGCAGTCCACCCCCGATACCAGCGCTCATCGGGTGCACCTCTGCGGGATAGGTGGGACGCTCGCGAACTTCGCGCATGGGAACTCGAAAGTCCGCTTCAGGCGCCGCATGCGCGCGCGCGGGAATCTCTTCGAGACGCTCCTGCGGGAACACACTGCGAAACCACACGACGAGTCCGACCACAAGAATGACTGCACCGCAAGCCAACACCCACCCGTTCGTCACAAGCGCGGCGGCAAGCAGCGTGACACCCGCGGCAGTGACAAACGGTCCCGATGTGGGCTCGGGGATCGCCTTTGCATAAGGCACTCGGTCGGCGCCATCCTGCGCTGACTCATTCGTGCTCGATGTGGATGTGTGTTCCGCCATGGATATGCCTCAGCGCCCGATCACATACACGGTCACGAACACCACGACCCAGACCGCATCCACGAAGTGCCAGTACCAACTGACCATGTCGACTGCGTGCGCATGCGATTGCCGCACTCGCCCCGCGATGCCGAGCAACAGGATGCCGGACAGCAGCACCAACCCGACGACCACATGCAGCAAGTGCAGCCCGACGAGCGAGTAGAAGGATGTACCGAACAGACTTGTCGAGATGAAGAGACGGTCCTCCGTCATCAGACCGCTCCATTCGCGCGCGGTACCCGCGACGAAGAATCCGCCAAGCAGCACGGTGCAAAGCAGCCATCCAAGGAACGCGCCGCTTCGCCCCTGCTCGAGCGCACGCACGGCGATCACCACAGTCCATGAACTCGACAGCAGCGCGACCGAGTTCACGATGACAGGCGCCAGATCAAGCACATCGCGCGGCTGCGGGCCATTTGAACTCTTGCCAATGAAGAAGAGGTAGGCGACAACAAAGGTCAGGAAGATGCAGCTCTCGACCAGAATCAGACACACGATGCCAACCTTGGCCCGATCGGGTCGCCACACATGCGGCATCGTCGGCAGTGTTGCTGCGATGCGCGTCATCCTCGCGCCTCCGGAGATGGGTCAGGGTCCTGCGGATTCGCAACGTCCCAGAGCGGGCGTGCGGAGCCGACGGTGGGAATGCGATCGAAGTTCCAATCGGGCGGCGGACTGCTCGTCGCCCACTCGAGCGTCCAAGCATTCCACGGATTGTTGCCTGCCACCTTGCCACGCAGCAGCGAGTGAACGACATTCCACAAGAACAGCCCAATCGCAGCGGCCTGCAGCACGACGCCCGCGGACGAAAGCAGGTTCCACAGATCGAGGCCGCGGTCTGGCTGAAAGGTGTAGATGCGGCGCGGCATGCCCAAGATGCCGGACACATGCATCGGCAGGAAGGTCAGATTGAAACCAAGGAACAAGATCCAGAAGAACCAGCGTCCAAGCCGCTCGTTCAGCATGCGGCCTGTCGCCTTGGGGAACCAATAGAAGATCCCGCCGAAAATCCCGAACACTGTTCCGCCGAAGAGCACATAGTGGAAGTGCGCAACAACGAAGTAACTGTCCGACAACTGCCAGTCGAAGGGCACCACCGCGAGCATCACGCCCGTCAGTCCGCCGAAGGTGAACATCGCCAGAAATCCCGTCGCGAAGAGCATCGGGGTTGCAAAGTGGATGCGTCCGCCGATCATCGTTCCCAGCCACGTGAAGATCTTGATACCCGTGGGCACCGCGATCAGGAATGTGGACGCGGCGAAGAACGAATTGAGTTCAGGCGAGAGTCCAAGCGCGAACATGTGATGCGCCCACACACCCAGCGAGATGAATCCGATCGCAACGGTCGCCGCGACCATCAGTGAGTATCCGAAGACGACTTTGCGGCTGAAGACGGGCACGATCTCATTCAAGAAGCCGAACGCCGGAAGCACAAGGATGTACACCTCCGGATGACCGAAGAACCAGAACAGGTGTTGCCAGAGCACGGCAGAGCCGCCCTGCTCCGTGTCAAAGAAGTGTGCGCCGAGCGAACGGTCGAGCAGCAGCATCGCCTGCGCGCCCGTCAAGACGGGCACTGCGATCAGCACAAGCACGCTCGTCACGAGCATCATCCATGGAAAGAGCGGCATGCGCAGAAGGGTCATGCCTGGGCAGCGCATGACAAGAATCGTTGCGATCAGATTGATCGCCGTCGTGATGCTGCCGAAACCGCTCACCATGATGCCGAGGATCCAGTAGTCCGTGGAGTTGCCTGGCGAGTAGGTGCGTGATGTCAGTGGTGCGTACGCGAACCATCCCACATCGGGTGCCGCGGACGTGCCGTAAAGCCCTTGTGCGCCGATGTAGGAGTAGTAAAGAAGCAGCGCACCAAACACGAAGAGCCACAACCCAAACGCGTTCAGCCGCGGGAAGGCCATGTCGCGCGCGCCCACCATCAGCGGCACGAGATAGTTGCCCATCCCAAGGAGGATTGGCATGCCAACAAGGAACACCATGGTCGTGCCGTGCATCGTGAACAGCTGATTGAATGTGGTGGGATCGATGAGTTGTGATCCGGCGCGCGCGAGTTGTGCCCGCATCGCAGCGGCTTCGATCCCGGCAACCAAGAAGAACACCAACCCGAAGCCCACATACATCATGCCGAGTCGCTTGTGATCCACGGAGACCACCCATGCATGCACGCGCGCGCCGAGCGTTGTTGTGCTCGGAGGTGCTTCAGCTTCTGCGTGTCCAGCAATGGCCATGATTCGTCTCGTTCTTCTTCGGGTCAGTGCAGCGAGGAAAGGTAATCCACCAACGCGTCAAGTTCGGGATCCGTCAACTGCAGGCTCGGCATGTTGCAGCCAGGTTTCAACTGCTGCGGATCGACGAGCCATGCACGCAGCGTGTCGCGGTTCAGCGGCGCCATGCCCGCCGCGATGGTCTCACGGCTCATCAAGTGGGTCAGATTCGGTCCGAACGCACCGGCACTCGATCCATCGATCGCGTGGCAGTTCATACACGCGAGCCGCATGAAGATGGCGCGTCCTGCAGCAAATGACGGATTCTCGCGCGCGGGCGCGAGCTGCGCACTTCGCCACGACTCGAACTGCGCTTGATCCACCGCCCGCACACGAAGCAACATGTTGGCGTGCTGCGTTCCGCAGTACTCCGCACACTGACCGAGATAGGTGCCCGCTTTCTCCACATAAAACCAGGTGTTGTTGAAGCGTCCGGGCACGAGATCCGTCTTGCCGTTCAGCGCGGGCACCCACCAAGAGTGGATGACATCCGCCGATGCAAGTCGAAGCCACACGGGACGGTCCACGGGCACGACCAACTCATTCGCCGTCACCACGGCTCGACCGCCGTCCTCGTCTGCGATGCGGTACTCCCACCACCACTGATGCCCGATCACATCAACCTCGAGCGCGCCATCTGGCGGCTCGGTGCGCTGCACATCCTTGATGGTGCGGACCGTCG
>Ga0172367_10005283_pt1 | contig 15676 bp, 12 predicted proteins | sample Lak10m_FD_114542 | JGI IMG/M metagenome (GOLD analysis project Ga0172367, IMG submission 114542) | Freshwater microbial communities from Kabuno Bay, South-Kivu, Congo - kab_022012_10m | ecosystem: Environmental > Aquatic > Freshwater > Lake | place: Democratic Republic of the Congo: South-Kivu...
CAGACAATTGAGCGGAAACCTCTGGCACAACGGCAGACCATCCACATTCTGACTATCAACTACTTCAGTGCGATTCTGGTTGCTGAGCTGCTGGAATCAATTCGAGAACTGCAAGATGAATCCATTGAGATTGTGATTGTTGATAATTCACCCAACGATGCACTTCTCGAGCCATTGACCAATCAATATGACGTCACCGTCCTGAGACCGGATATCAATCTCGGCTTCGGCGAAGGATGCAATCTGGGCCTGCGCCATATCCATCAACAAGACCCTAAGGCAGTCGTCTGGCTCCTGAATCCAGACACCAATTTACTGCCAAATGCCACGACGATCATCCGCAATGCCCTCAAGCATCCTCCCTATCCGGCTGTGCTTGGAACCTGCATCAACACACAATTCGGCAAATCATGGTTTCGAGGCGGATCGTTCAATTCAATGCTTGGCCTGATTCCAGATGGCAACAAACGTCCGCGTCGCAAATGGATCTCCAATGCGAGCATCTGCGAACCTTCGCAATGGGTCAGCGGGTGCAGCATGATCCTGGATCTGAGCAGATTTCCTGACATACCTGCGTTTGACAAGAACATCTTTCTTTACTACGAGGATGTCGATCTGTGCCTCAGACTGGCGCGCGAGGGTCACACGACGTATGTGACAAACGCCGTGCTCGTCGAACACGCCGTCTCAGCAACGACGGCAAAAAATCCCCAATCGATGTTTCGGCACGCAACATTCAGCAAACTCTACATTTTAAGCAAGCATGCAACGCGCATGGCGGTATTGATGAATATTGTCTATTTCATGGTTCAACCGATCCTTGCTCCCCGTGGCCTGGCCCATCTCAAAGGCCGCCTCCAGGGGGTAATGGACTTTCTAAACCTGCACGTTGACAGCGCCAGGGATCATTGATCACCATCAAATTGATCGCCATCAGCATTGATCGACATCAGCATTAATCGCCATCAAAGCGGCTCGATCGGTGCCAGCCGTGGGTCAAGAATTTTGGGCCCCATGCCCTCGAACTTGACGGCAATCGACACCTTCTGACCGCTGCCGAACAGGTGGGTGACCAGGCCTTCGCCAAAGGCGGCATGACGCAGGCGATCGCCGACGGCCCAGGCGCGGGCAGGCGCCGATGCCGATGGGCGCCGCCGCACGGCGTTGGCGGGGGCCCCAGCCGCCCCACCGGCGGCCACCCGCTGGCTGTCATCACGGTCGACACGGGTCAGGCGCTCGAGCCGCTGCTCACGCCGGATCGCGGCACCGCCGCTGCGGGGCACATCGCCCGAGAGCAGCTCGGCCGGTAGCTCTGACAGAAACACCGACGGCACCGCCGGCTCACGCATGCCGCCCCAGAGGCGCCGCTCACTGGCGTGCGACAGAAACAACCGCTCCTTGGCCCGGGTGACGCCCACATAACAGAGGCGCCGCTCCTCCTCGAGCGACGACGGGTCATCAAGGGAGCGGAAGCTGGGGAACAGCCCCTGCTCCAGACCCACCAGAAACACCACCGGAAACTCGAGACCCTTGCTGGCGTGCAGGGTCATCAGCGTGACCCGATCGGCGGCGGCATCCTTGTCGTCGGCATCGCTGGCCAGGGCAGCACTGGCCAAAAAGCCTTCGAGGTCGCCGTCATCGTTCTCTTCCTGGTACTGCAGGGCGGCATTGACGAGCTCCTGCAGATTGCGGCGGCGCTCCTCGGCCTCGTCAGAACCGTCGGCGATCAGCTCGGCCACGTAGCCGCTCTGCTCCATGACCCGCTGCACCAGCTCGGAGGGCGCGGCATCAACCACACGCTCCTGCAGGTCATTGATCAGCTCGCAGAACTGCAGCAGCCCCCTGGCCGAGCGTCCGCCCAGGGAGCGCACGGCCTCGGCGTCGCGCACCACCTCCCACAGGGGCACCCCCAGCTGGGAGGCCGCATCGGTGAGCCGCTCGATCGTGGTCTTGCCGATGCCGCGGCGGGGCACGTTGAGCACCCGCAGCAGGCTCACGGTGTCGGCCGGATTCACCAACAGCCGCAGGTAGGCGAGCACATCCTTGATCTCGCGGCGGTCGTAGAAGCGCAGGCCGCCGACCACCACATAGGGGATGCCCCAGCGCACCAGGGCCTCCTCCAGGGCCCGCGATTGGGCATTGGTGCGGTAAAGCACCGCCATGTCACCCCAGCGCAGCTCGTCGTGGGCGGCGTCGAGCATGCGCATGCGGTGCACCACCGCCTCGGCCTCGGCGATCTCGTCGTCGCAGCGGGTGAGGCTGATCGGCTCCCCCTCGCCGCGGGTGGGGCGCAGCACCTTGTCGATGCGCTCGCGGTTGTGGGCGATCAGGGTGTTGGCCGCCTGCAGGATCGTGGCCGTGGAGCGGTAGTTCTCCTCGAGCTTGACCATGGTGTTGCTGGTCTCTGCCGCACCGGCCATCCCCATGCCGCCGCCATCGCCGAAATCCTCCTGGAAGCCCATCAGGATGCGGAAGTCGGCGGCCCGAAAGCTGTAGATGCTCTGGTCAGCATCGCCCACCACAAACACCGAGCGGCCACTCCAGTCGGCGAAATCCTGGGGATCGCGGCCATCGGCCACCAGCAGCTTGATCAGCTCGTACTGGGTGCGGTTGGTGTCCTGGTATTCGTCGACCAGCACATGGCAAAAGCGGCGGTGCCAGTAACGGCGGATCTCCTCGTTCTGCCGCAGCAACTGCACCGGCAGCAGCAGCAGGTCGTCGAAGTCGAGGGCATTGTTGGCCGCCAGCGCCCGGCGGTAGCGGCGGTAGGTCTCGGCCATCAATTTGCCCCGCTGGCCGCCCACGTCGGCCTCGAGCTGCTCGGGCAGCCACAGCTGGTTCTTGGCGTTGCTGATCGCCCAGCGCACCTTCTTAGGCTCAAAGCGCTTGGGGTCGAGCTGCAGCTCCTGAACAACGATCTCCTTGATCAGGCTCTGCACGTCGTTCTCGTCGTAGATCGAGAACTGCCTGGTCCAGGTGAGCCCCTCAGGATCGCGGTACTTGTCGATGTCAAACCGCAGCAGCCGCGCAAACAGGGCGTGGAACGTGCCGATCCACAGCTCCTTGATGACCTCGCGGTCGATGCGGAGGCGCAGCTGGCGCTGTTCGGCGGGAGCCAGGGTGCTGAACGGCTGGCCGAACTGGCTCTGGGCCAGCTTTTGGGCCAGCAGCAGCTCGAGCCGCTCCTTCATCTCGCGGGCGGCCTTGTTGGTGAAGGTGACCGCCAGCAGCTCAGCCGGATCGACGCCATGGTGGCCAATCAGGTGGGCGATGCGGTGCGTCAGGGCCCGGGTCTTGCCGCTGCCGGCCCCGGCCACCACCAGCAGGGGACCGGTGTGGTGGTCCACCGCCCGGCGCTGGGCGTCGTTCAACCCCGAGAGAAAGGCGCTCATGCAGCCAGTGTCACCCCTCAGCGCCGCAGCTGCGCCAGCTTCTGCCCAACGCGTGACCACTGCAGCTGCAGCAGGCTGGGGGAACGCAGGGGCGGCTCAGCGGCCAGTAACAGCCGGTCCCAGTGCCGGTTGAGGAGCGCCAGGGCCCGTTGCCAACGCTGCTGCAGGCTGGATTCGCCCAGATCCTCGAGCAGCCGTTGCAAGGCGGCAGTGTTGGCCTGCCAGCGGGCCGGATGGGCCACCGCCGCGGTGATGCGTGCCACATCGGCGCCCAGGGTGCCCAGGCCCAGCTGATGGCCGAGCACCCCGGGATCAAGGCAGTCGGCCAGGGCGTGGTTGAGGCTGCTGAACACCACACAACCACAGGCCATGGCCTCGATCGGCGGCAGACCAAAGCCCTCGCTGACCCCGCGGCCACGCCAGTAATCGGCCGAGTCGTAGAGAACCACCGCCGCGCTGTTGAACAGCGCCACCAGATCGTCGACCCAACCGGTCTGCACTTCGACGTTGAGACCACCGGCGCGCAACGCCGGCACCAGCTGCTCGAGCACATAGGCGCTGCACTTGCGCCGCTGCACCAGCACATCGATCGGGCGACGCGCAGCCATGGTGGGCCCGGAACCCAACGCGGGCCGCTCACCCCGTGCGATCCACTGGGGCTCGAGCGCGTTGGGCACCAGCAGCAGCGGAACGCGCCCAGCCCGATCGCCCCAGTAGCCCAGGGTATTGCGGCTCACCGCCAACACCGGCACCCCGGGGGGCAGATCAAAGCCATAGCCACTGCTGTGGGCGTGATAGGCCACAGCCCGCCCGCGCAGCCTCCGCAGAAGCTTTGGCACATCAAAGCCCCAACTGACGATCCAGAGAGCCTTGTCGGCATCTGGGCCACCCAGGGGCTCGGCGCGCAGCAGATCGTCCAGAAAGAGCTGATCGCTCTGACGCACGCGGTAGGTGACCACCTCGGTGGGTGCCAGGGCAGCAACCAGACGCGCCGTCTGCAGCTCGACCGCCAGGCCACCGCAACGAAAGCGACGACCGGTACCAGGAACGAGAAAACGAAGGGTTCGCAAGCTCAGGCGGCAACAGCCTCGGTGCTGCCGGCGCGCTGGCGGCGGGTCAGGAAACCGAACAGCACCTTGCCGATGGCGGCGATCAGGTTGCCCTCGAGCTCCTGGAACATCGTCATATTCAGGTGAAAGGCATGGTTGGCCTCCTCAACGATGCGGTCGGCCATGGCCTGGTCGATCGGCAGGTTGTCGAGGGTGGCGCGATAATTGATTTTGAATCCCTTCTCGTCGGGAATCGCTCCGAACTCGTAGAAGCGCAGACCGTCGTGCTCACCCAGGTTCATCGCTTTCTGGGCGATGTTCTTGAGGATCTGCCCACCGCTCAGATCACCGATGTACCGCGTGTAGTGGTGACCCACCAGCAGCTCGGGGGCCTCAGCTGCCACCTGATGAATACGGGCGACATACGCCTGCGCCGCCGGTGTAGCGCTGATCGCACTGCGCCAGGACTCTCCAAAGTAAAAGGCCAGGTCCTGCTCGAGGGTCTCGCGTCGGTTGAGCTCGGGGAAGCCGACAGGGCCCACCACGGGATGGCCTGTCGCCCGCAGCCGGCCGATCTCCTCCTCCATCGCCGTATAGACAAAGTAGAGATCCGCCACCAGGGTGCGATAGCTGGCCTTGTCGACCACGCCTTTGAGAAAGCAGCTCACGAAGCCGGTGTTCTCGGCCATCGTGTGGGACTTCTTGGTTCCCTCACGCAGCTGTGAGGCCAGGGCGACAGCCATGGTGTTGATGCTGATGCAGGCAGAACGGCCAAGTTAGGTGCCCCATCGGGCCCACAGAGCGCCTTGGTTGCGAAGGGTAAAGCTGCCCTTCAGCCAGGGGTCCAACGATGCCCGAACACACCGCGAGCACCGACGGGGCGGGAGATGCAGACGGCCGGCCATGGCGCTGGGCTCAGGCGGCCTTATCAGGAAGCCTTGTCATGCAGCCTTGTCATGCAGCCTGGTCACGCAGCCTGGTCGTGGGCTTCGTCGTCGGCAGAATCGGGCTGGGAGTGGGCTAGCCGGCCCTCGAACAGGGCGAACAAGTCACGACAGACCTGCTGGAGGTGCACAACGACAACGGGCTGGGGCAGGTGGGTACCACTGGGCTGCCAATCGCCGACGGTTGCCAAACGCCAGCGCTCCGAGTCGTAGGTGAGGCCCCGGATCACCACCCCAAGCAACCGGGGCCTGGAGCTGGCAGCGGCACCTCCAGGGCGGGCCTTGGACTGCGGTGACCGTTCGAGCCGCAGCTGCACCAGCATCGAGCGGCACTGGTTGCGGGGATTCCAACCCGGAAAGTGGAACGAGAGATCGACGCTCTCGTCCTCTGCCCAGGCCCGGGTCCACGGGTCATCGCGCCAGGGCGTCAGGTTGGCCCTGGCAGCCGGGAAGGCCGCACGCACCAGAGCTGCTGCCGAGGCGATCACCTGGGCCAGATCGAGCGAGCGGGCCTGGTCGGCAGCGTTCATGGCCCCATCCTGGGGGGTGCCGCCAGGATCCGGCAGGGCAAATCGGCAGTTGCCGACATCGCCCCGGCGCCGATCACCAGCAACCTTTTGGGTCCCACCCGCAGGCATAGGCTCGCCCCAAGACCAATTGCGAACGGGCCCTTCATGGCCAACTACGAGAAGCTCACCCCCCCCACCGCGGGCACGGCCATCCGTTTTGAGAACGGCCAACCGATCGTGCCCAACGATCCGATCATTCCTTTCATCCGCGGCGATGGCACCGGGGTCGACATCTGGCCCGCCACCCAGAAGGTGCTCGACGCCGCCGTCGCCAGGGCCTATGGGGATGCCCGCCGGATCGAATGGTTCAAGGTCTATGCGGGCGATGAGGCCTGCGACCTCTACGGCACCTATCAGTACCTGCCCGACGACACCCTCGAAGCGATCCGGACCTATGGCGTCGCCATCAAGGGCCCGCTGACCACGCCGATCGGTGGCGGCATCCGCTCGCTGAACGTGGCCCTGCGCCAGATCTTTGATCTCTATTGCTGCGTGCGGCCCTGCCGCTATTACGAGGGCACCCCCAGCCCCCACAAACGGCCCCAGGACCTCGATGTGATCGTCTATCGGGAAAACACCGAGGACATCTACATGGGAATCGAGTGGGAAGCCACCGATCCTGTGTGTCTGGAGCTGATCAAGCACCTCAATGAGGTGGTGATCCCGGCCAACGGCAAGCTCGGCAAGCGCCAGATCCCAGCAGGTGCCGGCATCGGCATCAAGCCGGTCAGCAAGCACGGCAGCCAGCGCCACATCCGCAAGGCGATCCAGCACGCCCTCAAGCTCGAGGGCGCCAAGCGCCACGTGACCCTGGTGCACAAGGGCAACATCATGAAATTCACCGAGGGTGCCTTCCGCGACTGGGGCTATGAGCTGGCCACCACAGAGTTTCGGGAGGTCTGCGTCACCGAACGCGAGAGCTGGATCCTCGACAACCGCGACCGCGATCCGGGTCTCAGTGACGAGGCCAACGCCCGCATGATCGAACCCGGCTACGACGCCCTCACCCCCGAGAAAAAAGCAGGGATCTGCAGCGAGGTCAGGGGCGTGCTCGATGAGATCGGCGCCAGCCACGGAGGCGGCCGGTGGAAGCACATGGTGCTGGTCGATGACCGCATCGCCGACAGCATTTTCCAGCAGATCCAGACCCGGCCCCAGGAGTATTCGGTGCTGGCCACCCTCAACCTCAACGGCGACTACGTGAGCGATGCCGCCGCCGCCGTGGTGGGCGGCCTGGGCATGGCGCCAGGGGCCAACATCGGCGACAACGCCGCCATTTTCGAGGCCACCCACGGCACCGCGCCCAAGCACGCGGGGCTCGACCGGATCAACCCAGGCTCGGTGATCCTCAGCGGCGTGATGATGCTCGAGTACCTGGGTTGGCGGGAAGCTGCCGAGCTGATCACCCGGGGCCTCAGCGCCGCCATCGCCGGCAAGCAGGTGACCTACGACCTGGCCCGGCTGATGGAGCCCCCGGTGGAGCCGGTGAGCTGCAGCGGTTTCGCCGACGCGGTGATCGGCCATTTTTGAGGCCATGCCAGGCAGACTCGGGCCATGACTGCGCCCATGACGCTGCCTGGATTGCCGCCCGGGGGAACGGATCCCTGCGTGCACTGCGGCTTCTGCCTGCCCAGCTGCGCCAGCTACCTGGCCCTGGGCAGCGAAATGGACTCGCCCCGGGGGCGCATCCATGCCCTCAAGGCGATCGAAGCCGGCGAGCTGACGCTCGATGCCACGGTGGCCGGCCATTTCGACAGCTGCCTGGGCTGCCTGGCCTGCGTGAGCGCCTGCCCCTCAGGGGTGCGCTACGACCAGCTGATCGAGGCGACCCGGCCCCGGCTCAACGCCCCCGACCTGCGCAGCCCCGCCCAGCAGCTCTGGCGGCGTCTGCTGTTTGGGCTGCTGCCGTACCCGGCGCGGCTGCGGGCCCTGCTGCGACCCCTGCGGAGCTATGCCGGCACGCCGCTGCAGGCGCTGGTGCGGGGCATGGGCCTCACCAAGGTGCTGGGCCCCCAGCTGGCGGCGATGGAACACCTCCTGCCCCCCCTCAGCCCAGACAGCTTCAGCGACCGCCTGCCCCAGGTGATCCCGGCGGTCGGCGAGCGGCGCTACCGCGTGGGGCTGCTGCTGGGCTGTGTGCAGCGGGTGTTCGACCCCGCCGTCAACGCCGCGACGGCGCAGGTGCTGGCGGCCAACGGCATCGAGGTGGTGGTCCCCCCCGACCAGGGCTGCTGCGGCGCCGTGACCCATCACCAGGGCGAAGAGGCCCAGACCCGCGAGCTGGCCCAGGCGTTGATCCATTGCTTCAATGGGTTCGGCCCACTCGATGCGGTGCTCGTGAGCGCCTCGGGCTGCGGTCACAGCCTCAAGGCCTACGGGCGCCTGCTGGCGGCTGCAGCGCCCGAGCTCGCCGCAGCGGCCGCCGAACTGGCCGACAAGGCGGTAGATGTGCAGGAATTTCTGGCCCGCGTGGGGCTCACGACCGCATTTCGGGCAGGCCTGAAGCCCCTGACTCACCCCGACGGCTGCCCTGCCAACGCCGATCGCCCCCTGACGCTGGCCTACCACGATGCCTGCCACATGCTGCATGGCCAGGGCATCAGTGCCGCGCCGCGACAGCTGCTGCAGGCGATTCCCCACGTGCGGCTGCGCGAACCGCTCGAGCAGGGGGTGTGCTGCGGCAGCGCCGGCATCTACAACCTGGTGCAACCGGCCGAAGCCGAGCTGCTGGGAGCCCGCAAGGCCGATGACCTGCGCGGCACCGGCGCCCAGATCGCCGTGAGCGCCAACATCGGCTGCAGCCTGCAGCTCCGGCGCCACCTGGCGGGGCTGCCCGTGCAGCATCCGATGCAACTGCTGGCCCGCAGTTTCGGCGCCGGCCAAACCCCCTAGCCGATGGCCACGCCTGCAGCCACCAGTCCCGGCCGCCTGCAGAGCGTGCTGGGACTGGGCTTCGGGCTGGCGGGGGCCGTCGGCGGCACCATCGGCGCGGGCATCCTGCGTACCCCGGGCCTGGTCGCCGCCCAGCTGGGCGATCCCTGGCTGATCTGGGCGGTCTGGATCGTCGGCGGCCTGTATGCCCTGCTGGGGGCCGTGGCCGTGGCCGAGCTGGCCGCCGCCCTGCCACGGGCCGGCGGCTGGTGGGTCTACGCCGAGCGCGCCTTCGGGCGGCGGATGGGGCTGGTCACCGGCTGGACCGACTGGCTGGCCCATTGCATCGGCCTGGCCTGGGTGGCCACCACCGCGGGCGACTATGGCGCCGCCCTGCTGCCTGCCGGGCTGCTGCCAGCCGGGCTGGGTTCGAAGGCCATGGCTCTGGCCGTGATCGGCCTGTTCAGCCTGATCCAGCTGCGCGGGGTCAGGGCGGGCAGCGCCAGCCAGGAACTGCTCAGCCTGGCCAAGGCGGGAGCGTTCACGGTGCTGGTGGTGGCCTGCTTCGTGCTGCACCCCGGCGCCGGCACGGCCCCGCTGGCGGCGGCCGCCGAGCCGGACCCCGGCATCCCCGGCGGTGCAGCCCTGCTGCTGCCGGCGGTGGTAGCCCTGCAGGGGGTGATCACCACCTACGACGGCTGGGCCAGCCCGGTCTACTTCGCCGAAGAGTTCAGCGAGCCGGCCCGGGACCTGCCGCGCTCGCTGATCGGCGGGGTGCTGGCGGTGCTGGCGCTCTATCTGCTGGTCAATGCGGGCCTGCTGAGGGTGTTACCGCTGGAGGCCCTGGCACACTCCAGCCTGCCGGCAGCCACGGCAGCCACCGTGCTGATCGGCAGCGCCGGCGGCCTGGTGATCAGCGTGGTGGCCCTTGTGGCCCTGCTCGGACTGGTCAACACCGCGATCATGGCGGCTCCCCGCATTCTCTATGGGCTGGCCGAAGCAGGACTGCTGCCGCTGCCGGCCCTCGCCGTCGTCAACAGCGGCGGCACCCCGGCGGCGGGGCTGCTGCTGACCGCGGCCAGCGCCGCCGCCCTGGTGCTGCTCGGCAGCTTCGAGCGGTTGCTGGCCATGGGTGCGGTCCTTTACGTGGGGTTGCCGCTGATCGGCATGGCCTCGCTGCTGGCCCTGAGGCTGCAGGAACCAGGGTTGCCGCGTCCCTTTGGCTGCTGGGGCTACCCCCTGACCCCGCTGCTGATCGCCGCTGGATCCATGGCGTTCGTGCTGGCCGCGGTGACCGCCGACCCGCTCAGCAGCCTGGCGGCCCTGGCCCTGGCCCTGGCCGGGGCTGCCCTGCCTGCATCAGCGCCAGGGCCTGCTGCAGTGTCTGGGCATCCCCCAGATTCCCCGGACAGGTGAGCACCGGCAGATCGCCCGCCAGCACCAGCGAGAGCCCCGGCAGCAGCTGACCCTGCAGGGCCACGGCGCTGCAGCCCAGGCCGCTCTCGAGCAGGGTGTGGCTGGTGATCCCCCCCTTGCTGAGCACAAAACCGAGCCGGGGGGCCAGGGCCCCGACCAAGCGGGCCATCAACGCCGCCAGCTCCAGGCCCAGGCGGCGGCGCTCGCCGCTGCTGCGGCAGGGCAGCTCACCCCTGGAGCTCGCCAGCACTGGGGTCTGGCCCGCGTCAAGCACCTGGCGCAGGCGGGCGAGCCAGGCGGCCTCGAGCGAAGCCAGCAGCTCGCCGGGGGCAGGCCCCTCCAGCACGCGGGCCAGCCGGGACACCTCGATCTCGATCAACCGGCAGCGGGGGTCAACCGCCAGCAGGTGGGCCAGCTGGGCATCGGCCAGGGGCACATGGGAGCCCACCAGCACCAGCCCGGGCCCGGGCCGGCCGCAGCCGTCGCGGCGGCGCAGGGCAGCCAGTCGGGCCCCGGCCAGGGGCGGCGCACCCAACTCTGGCTCCACCAGGGCATTGAGCAGGCTGGCGGCCGACTGGAACAGAAACCGCCGCGGCCGCCGCCAGCGCGTCGCAGCGGCAGGCGTCATCAGCGCCAGCGCTGCCGCAGCAAACGCGGCCAGGTGCCCGGGCCGCACCGCATCCACCACCACCCAGGCCCCGGAGGACAGGGCCGCCAGCCGGGCCGTCAAGGCTTCGGGATCGGCCTCGAGCTCAGCGAGCGCGAGGCGCTGCACCGCCGCCGCCGGCACCCGGCCACCGCTCTTGGCTTCGATGTAGGCCGCCAGGTCGCTGGTGTCAAAGCCGAATAGGCCGTCGCGGCCAAAGGCACTGGTGTGCACCGGCTGGCCATGCAGCAGATGGATGCCATCGACGGTGGTGCGCCCCCCAGGCAGAAAGGCCGGCACCAGAAAGCGGGCATCGACGGCATCCGGCCCGCCCAGCAACTCCTGCTCGATCACCTCCAGTTCAAGGGGGAAATGGCCCCGCAGGGTCGAATCGCCCCGGCTCACCAGCACCAGGGGCCGCAGACGGGCGGCCAACCTGGCGTCCTCGGCGGCAATCCGTCTCAGGGCCTCGCCCAGGCTGCGGCAGATGCCGGCGACCCGCTCACGCGCCGCAGCGGGCTCCAGCGCGCGGCTGTTGGCCAGCACAAACAGCAGCGGTGACGGGTGCTGCAGGCCCTGACGCAAGGCCGTGGCATCGGTCCTCAGCAGCAGCGGACAACCGTGCACCGTCTGGGAGCCGGTGGGGTCGTCGTCGAACACCACAACCTTCATGGCACCATCGTGCCGTGACGGTTGTTGCACCCCCGACCCTGAGAGCACTGCAGGAGCAGGTGCGGCAGCTGCACGCCGACGCCAAGCCCTGGCTGCCTTCGGGTCTGGGCAGCCGGCTCGACTGGGGTTCGCCGGTGCAGGCCGACAGCCTGGTGATCAGTGGTCGGGCCCTGGGTGGCATTCGCAGCCACAACCCCGACGACTTCACCGTGACGGTGGCAGCAGGAACACCCCTGGCCGAGCTGCAGCAGGTGCTGGCAGCCCAGCGCCAGTGGTTGAGCGTCGATCGGCCCTGGGGCCGCCCCGGCACCAGCATCGGCGGCCTCATTGCCCGCGGGCTCAGCGGTGGCTACCGCCAGCGCTACATGGGCCTGCGCGATCAGCTGCTGGGCATCCAGCTGCTGCGCAGCGACGGCGTGCTGACCCGCGCCGGCGGCCAGGTCGTCAAGAACGTGGCGGGCTACGACCTGATGCGTCTGCTCACGGGCAGCTGGGGATCACTCGCGCTGATCACCGAGGTGACCCTGCGCACCCAGCCGATGCCGCCGCAGCGGCGCTGCCTTGTGGTGCAGGGCGAACTCAGCGCACTGCAGGAGCTGAGCCGCTGGCTGCTCAACGCCAGCCTGAGCCCCGAACGTATCGACCTGTGGAGCGGCAGCCTGGCCGCCGCCGCCGGCCGGCGCGACCAGCCCCTGCTGCTGCTGAGCCTGGCCAGCATCGACGCCACCACCCTTGACGAACAGATCGCCTGCATCAGCGCGCGCGCGCCGGATCTTGAGGTGCTCGACGACGCCGCTGCCGCGGATCTGCTCGACGCCGAACTGGGCCGCGGCGCTGCCGCCTGGCTGCTGCGGCTGGCGGTGCCACCCGCCCAGGCCTGCACGCTGCTGGCGAGCGACGCCCTGCAGGGGGTGCCGCTGTGGCTGGCGGCCGGCAGCGGCATCGGCGACGGCTGGGCCGATGGGGCAACGCTGGCCCGGCACCGGGTTGAGGCGCTGCGGCGATGCTGCCAGGCGCTGGGGGGCTACCTGAGCGTGTTGCGCCAGCCCACGCCCGCCCTCGGCAGCGAACCGGTCTCGGCCTGGCTCGACGCGCCGGCCAGACCCTTGATCGAAGCCGTCAAACGGCAGTTCGACCCGAAGCAACAGCTGGCCCGGGGCCGTCTGCCGGGTGTGGCGCAGCCTGCGGGCTGACGACGGGCCCGGGATCGGCGTCGGGGTCGGCTGCCAGCGCGGCCAACCAGCCCAGCAGCTCACGATTGACCTGGTCGGGCACCTCATCGTGGGGACAGTGACCTGCCTCGAGCACCACCTCGCTGGTGCGCGCCGGGGCGTGCCGTTGAAACGCCGCCCGCCGGCCGGGGGCGTTGATCCAGGGGTCACGGATGCCCCAGAGCAGCAGCAGCGGGCAACCCAGCTGGGCGAACAACGACTCGAGGGGCTGGCCCCGGGGGATGTCAAACACCGTGCGAAACACCCCGAAGGCGCCCGGATCGCGCGAGGGCCGCAGGATCGCCTGCACCAGCTCCTCGTCGACATTGGTGCGGTCGATGTACACCTGGTTCAGGGTGCGGCGCACCGTCGCAGGGCGCCGCAGATTCTCAAACAGCAGCCGCTGCAGCACGGGACTCTTGAGCAGGGCGCCACCGATCGTCTGGCGGGCGATCGCACCCCAGCCCTTGGGCGGGGCCTGCTCGTCGGAAAACGGCCCGGCGGCGTTGAGCAGCACCACACCGGCGGACTGATCGCCCAGGGCCACCCCCGCGGCCAGGGCGGCGAAACCCCCCAGCGAATTGCCCACGAGCACCGTGGGACGGCCGATGCGCTCGCGCACGTAGGCGGCCAACTGGTCGCACCAGAGCGCCCCGCCGTAGGTGAGCCCGGCAGGTTTGGCGCTGCGGCCGAAGCCCAGCAGGTCGATGGCGTGCACCTCGTGGGTGCGGGCCAGCACCGGCAGGTTGTGGCGCCAGTGGTCGGTGGAGGCACCGAATCCGTGCACCAGCAGCAGCGCCGGACCGGTCGGGCGCTCGGGGGCAGCCTGGACCGCGTGCACGCTGTGATCCAAAAACTGCCAGGTGTTCACGCCGATGCTCACGTGCGCCAATCCAACCAGGGGAGTCCGGGCATGATGGCGGGTGTGACCGCCCGGTAGTCGGCATAGCCGGGATGCAGGGCCAACAGCGCCCGCTCCTCACGACGCGCCTTGCCCCCCAGCACGAGCACCAGGGCCAGCCCCAGACCCAGGTGCAGCAGGCTGCCCAGGGCCAGGCTCACCCCCAGCGAGCACAGCAGGATCGCCTGATACAGCGGATGCCGGCAGCGCCCATAGGCCCCGGTGGTCACCAGGGCAGCGCCGGCCATGGGCTGGGGCAGGGGCCAGGCATACCCCCAGCTGCCAGGGGCCGGCCAGGGGGGCAGCAGGTGCGCGGCGATCAGCAGCAGCTGGGCCGCCAACCACCACTCACCATGGCGGTTGTCGCGCAGACCGGGCCAGCTGAAGCCCCAGCGGGCGAGCAGGTTGTCAGGTGGGGATTTCGGCGAGGGGGTCAAGTTCCGGAGCTCCAGGCTGGCCGGCCAGCACCAGTCTGAGCAGGATTGGCGCCAGGAAGGTGGTACCGATCACCATCACCAGAACCGCCGCCTCGAGCGCAGGGGTAAGGATGCCCGCCTGGGTGCCCAGACCCAGAAAAATCAGACCGACCTCGCCGCGGGGCATCATGCCAAGCCCCACCACCAGGCGATTGGTCTTCACCTTGCTGACATAGCTCCAGCCCGCGGCGAGCTTGCCAAGGATCGCCACTGCCAGCAGGAAGGCGGCCACGATCAGGCCTTCCCGGTTGGCGGGATCAAACGGGTTGAGCACCGACAGATCCATGTTGGTGCCGATCAGCACGAAGAAGACCGTGGCAAACAGGGCCACCAGCGGTTTGACGAGCTGTTGAATCTCGTGGGAGCGGCGCGAACCGCTGAGAATCAGGCCACCGGCAAAGGCTCCCAGAGCGGCCTCCAGGCCGATGGCCTGGGCGGCAAAGCAACAACCGGTGAGCACCAGAAACCCGGCCACGACCACATCGCCCGGCGCCCTGAGCTGATCGATGCACCAATCGAAGGCCGGGGCGGCGGTGCGGCTCAGGAACAGGGCTGCCGCCACAAAGACACCGGCAGCGGTGATCAGCTTGAGAATCGGCGCCAGGGTGAAGCCCTCACCGGCCGCCAGGGCCACCACCACTGCCAGGATCACGATGCCGAGGATGTCGTCGAGCACGGCCGCACCGATCACGGTTTGGCCCTCGCGGGTTTTGAGGAACTTCAACTCCCCGAACACGCTGGCGGTGATACCGATGCTGGTGGCGGTCATGGCCGCACCGGCAAAGATCGCCGGGATCAACGGCACATGGAACAGGTAATGGAGACCGGCCGTGCCCAGGGCAAAGGGCAACACCACGCCGGTGATGGCCACGGTCGTAGCCTGCAGGCCCACCGCCACCAACTCATCGAGTTCGCTTTCGAGCCCGGTGAGGAACAGCAGGGCATAGAGCCCCAGCCGGGCCACCGCCTGCAGATTGGGGAAGGTCTCGCTGTAAATCTCCCCCACCTGAGCCGCTGACAGGTCGGAGAGGTTGCCGACGAACTGCGCCAGCCAGCCACTGAGCTGGGCGTGGGTCTCGGGCGGCAGGATCAGATGCAGGCCAGAGGCGCCGATGATCACGCCGGCCACCAGCTCCCCGAGGATCGTGGGCAGCTGCAGGCGCACCATCAGCTCGGCCATGGCGCGAGCCGCCACAAAAATCATCAGGTACTCGCCCACCGAAATCAGGGTCTCAGCGACCTCACGCTGGTGGTTGCCGATCTCGAGCAGAAGCGGATCCAGAAGCATCAGATGCGGTGATGGCCGGTGTGGCGTGACCTTACGACCGGTCGTCCAGGTCCTTGCTCGCTGATCTTTAACCCTGTGCAGGCTCCAGCCACGGCATCCATCGCTACGGTCCGGCTAAGCCTCATGGGCCGGACCAACGATGCTCACCGGCATTGAATCCCACACAGCCATCGCAGGGGAGGCCATCGCGGGCGAGGCCCTAAAGGACCTCGATGCCTGGTGGCGCGCCGCCAATTACCTG
>Ga0172367_10005284_pt1 | contig 15674 bp, 14 predicted proteins | sample Lak10m_FD_114542 | JGI IMG/M metagenome (GOLD analysis project Ga0172367, IMG submission 114542) | Freshwater microbial communities from Kabuno Bay, South-Kivu, Congo - kab_022012_10m | ecosystem: Environmental > Aquatic > Freshwater > Lake | place: Democratic Republic of the Congo: South-Kivu...
GCCGATAGCCACATGTTTGAAAATTTTATTTTTGACAAAAGCCGGTTTGATGATGCACTGATCGCCGAGCTGTTGCGCGAATGCCCTTCCAAGGTTAAAGTCTATGGCGATAAGCTCGAAATAAAACACATGTACATTGAAAAGCGCATGACCCCGCTCAACCTGTACCTCGAACACGCCACCCCGGAGGAAGCGGAAGACGTCATTCGCGATTATGGGCGGGCGATCAAGGACATGGCTGCCGTCAATATTTTCCCAGGGGATATGCTCTTAAAGAACTTTGGGGTAACCCGCCTCAACCGCGTCGTTTTCTACGACTACGATGAGATTAGCTTTATCACCGACCTAAACTTCCGCCGCATCCCCGTGTCGCGGTACGACGAAGACGACTGGTCGTCCGAGCCCTGGTATTCAGTAGGCCCGGATGACATTTTTCCGGAGGAATTCACCAAATTCCTGATTGGACGAGCAGACATCCGGGAGATGTTCAAAAAACGACATGCCGACCTGTACGACGTAGGCTTCTGGCACGGCGTGCAGGAAAGGCTGCAACGAGGCGAAATCGTCACGGTGTTTCCTTACAGCCAGCGCATACGGTTTTCGAAGGTGTATAAGCACAGCGGACTACCTCCTTCTACCCCGGAGGAACTCAGTATGCAGGACGAGAAGCATACCGAGTGGCCGAGTACCGGCTTTTAGCTTTTCCCAAACAAGCCGGTAGATAGGTAACGGTCGCCACGATCGCAGAGGATGCACACGACACAGCCTTCGTCGAGTTCGGCAGCAAGCCGCAGGGCGGCAGCAGCCGATCCTCCGCTGCTCATACCGGCAAAAACCCCTTCTTCCGAAGCCAGGCGGCGCATGCTATCAATCGCCTCCTGTTGGCCTACATCGAGGATGCGATCTACCCACGCGGGATGGTAAATCTTTGGCAGGTAAGCTTCTGGCCAGCGACGGATTCCCGGGATACTGGCACCTTCCGCCGGTTGAACGCCAACAATCTGAACGCCTGGATTTTTTTCCTTCAGAAATCGGGAAACACCCATAATCGTGCCGGTTGTCCCCATGGAAGACACGAAATGAGTGACCGCGCCTTCGGTATCCCGCCATATTTCCGGGCCGGTGCTTTGATAATGGGCTCGCCAATTGTCGTCATTGGCAAATTGATTGAGCATGTAATAGCCATGCCGGAGCACCGCCTCCTCCGCATACTCCCTGGAGTATTCAATCCCTTCAGACGCCGGAGTAAGCACCACCTCTGCCCCATAGGCCTCCATAGTTTGCACCCGCTCGGCCGTCGAGTTGTCGGGCATCACCAGCGTGATATCCAGACCGAATAGCCGGGCAATCATGGCCAGTGCAATACCGGTATTGCCGCTCGTCGCCTCTATCATTCGTTGCCCCTGGCGCAGCTCCCCCCGGTCGAGGGCTCCTTTAATCATGCCATAAGCCGCTCTGTCCTTTACACTCCCTCCGGGATTTTGTCCCTCTAGTTTCCCAAAGACCCGCACCCGAGGGTTCTTGCAGCGCAACGCCACCAGGGGCGTATTGCCAATTACATCCAGAATTCCAGCCATTGCAAACCCGTTTTTTATTAAATTATGGAATTAGCCGTACCTTAAGGGTTAGTCATTCCGGGCGTAGTATATCCGGCTATTGGGCGGTACGCTTTCCGTGAGCCATACATTCCCTCCGATGACGCTACCACGGCCAATGACGGTAGCTCCGCCCAGAATGGTAGCCCCGGAATAAATCACCACCCCATCCTCAATAGTAGGATGGCGCTTGGTCTGAGCCAGCTCTTTGCGCACGCTGAGCGCCCCAAGCGTGACCCCCTGATAGATTTTAACGTGTTCGCCAATCTCGCAAGTTTCGCCAATAACAACCCCCGTCCCGTGGTCGATACAAAAATGTTTGCCGATACGGGCAGCCGGGTGTATATCCACCCCCGTTTTGCCGTGGGCATATTCCGTGAGTATCCGGGGAATCAGGGGAACCTTCAGTTCATAGAACGCATGAGCCAGCCGATATACTGCAATCGCATAGAACCCCGGGTAGGTTCGTATAACTTCTGTAATGCCGGGAGCAGCTGGATCCCCATCGAGAATAGCCTGCGCATCCAGCCAAAGCATATCCCGAACTTCCGGTAGCTGCTCCATATACTGCTTTTCAATATCCGCTGATTTGGCTTTTACCGCTTCCCCCAACGCATTCAGTATCTTGAAAAGATCCAGCTCCAACTGCTGGAAGTGTTGTGCGAACTCCCGCTCGGATACAAATCGATGGTTGGCAAACTCCGGAAACAAAACACCCAAAGTCCCTTCTAGCCACTCCCATACCTGAGCCGGCGAAGGCAGTTCGTTGGCCTTTTGATGATCGGCAAAAAGGGCATGGATAAACTTTTCTTTCATCGGTTCCGTTCATTAGTTTGGGTATAAAAACACGTGTATGGCATGGCAGACCAAATACCGGTACCTGTATCGCCGGCTGTAGTACCCTGTGCACAACGGGTCGCTCCATGCAAAGTACACAACAACCTGAATAAAAATCTGTCAAAAAAGTTCTTTAGCCGCTTCGTTTGCGTATGAAAATGAAAAAACAACTGCTACTCTTGGTGCGACTCATCGGGCTGGTGCTCGTCCTTTTTGTGAGAAGCAATTACCTGGACTGGTTTCCGCAAATGAAGCCACATGCAGAAGAAATTCAGATTTTGGCCGGTTTCTTTGTCTTTTTTCTCGCAGCCAACATCCTGGTGGTCATTTTATCCTGGATATATCGAAAAAGGAGGCATTATCTCGACAACCAAGGAGACAACGTCGTACTGGGCTTGAAGAATATTTACTATATCCTCATGTCTGGGGCCATTGTCACCACCATACTCGGGCTATTTGGCATAGACCCCAAAACCCTATTTACTACCCTCAGTATCGTGGCAGCAGCGATTGCCATTATTTCAAAAGAGTATATTTCAGAAATCATCAGCGGAATTATCATCAGCTTTTCCAGTAATGAGATTTCAGTAGGAGATTATCTGAAAATTGGTGCCCACAAAGGCAAAATTATAGATTTGGGACTTACCAAAATTGCCTTTCTCGATGAAGACGACGACATCATTTTCATTCCCAACACCCAGGTCTTTGCCAGTGAAATAGTAAACTATACCAAAAAGCAAATCCGCCGGGTGAGCATTGAATTTGAGGCGTCCCTGCATGCGGTTCCGTCGGTAGAAGCCCTGGAAATATATCTCACCGAAGCCTTGAAAGACTACCACGACTTCATAGAGCCAGGCAGTTTCTGGCTCCGCGTAGTGGAGATAAAAAAAGATAGTCTGTTCATGAAGTTCCAGTACGTCCTCAAACAGATAAACCGGGAGTTGGAGATTGAAATCCGGCGCCGAACGGTACGCCGGTTGGTGGCCTATATCAAGGAGCGCGTTGACCATTGATATAGTGCTGGTGCGGTATATCTGATTAAGAAAGCAAAGCCCGAATCCTTCAGCATTTCATAGGCGGCAATGCCCCTACATTCGCCGCCTTTTTTGTTGGGGTGGCCATCCGAATCCGAAAATTATGCGAACATAAGACTAAGCTGGTTACGGACGTGCATAGCCCAACCTGGCCATCCGCTCGGCCCGATAATAAGAGTCCACGCCAGCCACCGCGAGTAAATCACAGGCATCCGGATTAAAATGACCACTTTCCGAAATGGCTTCTTCCGGAAAATACATTTCCTCCACCCGCCCTACGACCAGAATATTGCCATTTGCCCGGATATGGTGTTCCTCCTCCAGTACAAGCCCCAGGCGCACCAACGATTCCGCGACATAGGGAGCAGCCATTCCTTCCTTAAAAATAGGCGTCAGGCCACACGCTTCGAATTCTGACTGCCTCCAGGGATAATCGGCCGATGTCTGATGCGCCTTTTCCAGTATATCGCCATGCACCATGTTAATCGTAAAACTACCCCGGCTTTTAATATTGTGATACGTATGTCGCGGCACCGTGAGCGGCCGTATCATAAAGCCCAACATAGGTGGAAAGGAAGAAATATGTACCAGCGAATTGAAAATCGCCAGATTGGTATGTCCCCGCTCATCAATCGTACCGATGAGCACCGGCATTTTGTAGCCAGACAAGGTATTAAAGAAATGTAGGCGTGGAATGCGACCCATCGCAGCAAACTCATCGGCTGTTTTTCTGATTTCCATATCCTCAAATATATTCGTTGAATGTACTACAACCCGGAAATCCCCAGATGGTTGCCCCATACGGTGCTTTTGATAGGCCTCCGTACTCATTGCGCTCATCCCAACCATGCCGACTTTATGCTTCCCCTAACAACCCCTTAATAGCCTTTAACATTTAGTCCCCCGAACTTTACCCGAACAACCAAAACAAGTCACACCATGAAGAATCTGATGAACAAACTACTTGCGCTGCTCCTTATCCTGAGCGCTGCCACTTCCACCCTGTTCGCTCAATGGGAGGTAGGAATCCGGGGCGGAATAAATACCTCCAATATCCGGCAAACCGACTTACTCGAAACTATTACACCCGATTTGCATGATGTCACAGGCCCAAATATCAGCCTGCTTGCTGCACACCACCTCGGCGCTCATTTCGCCATTCAGACCGAGCTGGGTTTGGCCACCAAAGGGTTCGGACTGGGGCTGGGCAAGGATGTCAACTTGTTTGGCGTAAGCCTCCCTATCGGCGCCAATGCAGAATCCCGGTTTAATTACCTCGAAGTGCCTGTTCTCGCAAAAGGAAAAATTGGAAATGAAAAAATAAGCGCGTTTGCGTTGCTTGGCCCCAGCGTTAGCTATGCCGCCAGTGGGCGGGTGGTAACGGAGTCCACCGGCCTGATACAACTCGACTTAGCAAACACCCGATTGGATTTGGGCGCGTTGGGAATGCAGCGTTGGGACATCGGGGCGGTAGCCGGTGCAGGCATTGAATGGCACACCCCATTTGGCAAGGTCTTTATGGATGGGCGATTCCAACAGGGTTTTAACCAAATTTACGACATCCCCGTATCGCAGGAAAAAGCACAAAACAGAAGCTTTTCACTCGGAGCGGGTCTTACTTTCAACATCTAAGGAAGGTAGCCGCGTAGTTAGGATACACGCCAACGCAATAGAGGCGGTTGTGTCACACGGCACACGACAGGTCACCGCAACGAGCCTGTCCGATGATTCTGTTGGCGGCGCATGCTGCCAACAGAATCATCGGACAGGCCTACTGCTATTTGAATGAAGTTACTCCCTTGGGATTGACACCTATTGCACCTTGGCTGTTTTACTTCATCTCTTTCAACAAGGTTTCGATATCCACCATAAAGCGATCTACGCTTTCGGGGTCCGTACCATCGCAGAAAGAACGAATACGGCGATTTTTGTCCACCAAAATGAGGCGACCGCTATGATCAAATCCGCCGGGTGCATCTGTATTTTCTACGGCAATGCTGAAATAGTCGTTGGCGATGCCATAGATGGAATCCTTGACTCCGGTCACGAACATCCATTTATTCGTTGCTACCCCCAGGTTGGCCGCATATTCTTTTAATCTGGGAATGGAATCGTGTTTGGTATCGATGGTATGCGCCAGCAGTAAAAGCTGGTCTTCGTCCTTAAACCGCTCATACACCCGAAGCATCTGCTTGGTCACGATTGGACAAATAGTGGGGCAGGAGACAAAGAAAAAGTCCACTACATACGCTTTCCCTTCGAACGTGGCGTTGGTGACGAGCTGACTGTCTTGGTTGATGAACGAGAAATCACGGACTTCGTGATAAATCGTATCCCCGTTTACAATATCCTTATTGCCCAGAATGGGGAGCGGTTCCGGTTCTTTGTTGAGTGAGCAACCAAATACTTCAAACAGCAAGGCTGCTCCGAGGAGTAGGCGAATCATATTCATTCCCATTTTTAGTTGGTTCCAGGCTTATCTACCCAATACTTTCCCTGCTCAATTCCTTCATTGATATGCGACGCCACCTGGCTAATAGTTGTTTTTTCCTGTTGTAGGTAGGTCATAATAGCGGGGTGATCCATACTGGAGCGGAGGGCTTCCGGCTGTTTGAAAGCAGCCATCCAGTCCATCATACCCTCTTCTGCTGATTCCATCCGTACGAGCAAGCCTTCCAGCTCCGTCCGTACCTCGGCGTCCATCGAGGAATCCCGGAGCATTTCCTTCACCCGCCCGGCCAACATCGTCAATTCGCCCATTTTAGGCATAACCTCGTCGTGCACCGTCATCAACTCGGCACGTAGGTCATTTTGGGCTTTTTCCTCTAATTTTTGCTTTGTCCACCAGGCAAGAGCCAGCAGTAAACCGACTGCAGCTACCGCCATCCAAATTTTTTTCATAGGTACTGTCTGATATTTTGAAGTAAACAATATCGTCAATGGGTGTTCGACTTTCCCTACACGGTGTAAAAGTACCCAAAACAGTCTGTATCAGGGTGATTGGCCGGTAATTATTCCCTGTGGGGTTGGATTTATTATCTGCATGTATTCGCTTGGAAATGGCGGCGGAGGAGACCGCACCAAACGCAGCCAATACGGGAGTTACTTCCGATTTTTTCCACGTTGTCATTTAGGCTGATTGCACCAGAAACCAAGTGTACCCGACGTACAGCAACAACAGGAATCCCCCTTCCATACGCGATATCCTAAAATCGAACGAATGAATAAACAGGAGTAAGCTGGCAGCGATACAGACCAAAAAATCCAACTGGCTGATGTTTCCAATTCCCAGGGGGTGGATTACTGCGCTGCCGCCCAGGATGAAGAAAATATTGAAAATATTGCTGCCTACGACATTGCCTACGGCGATATCCGCCTTCTTTTTGTACGCGGCGACCACCGAAGTGGCCAGTTCGGGCAGCGAAGTACCCCCAGCTACGATGGTCAGACCAATAACCGATTGGCTGATTCCCAGCCCAGTGGCCAAATCTACGGCACCGCGCACCAGCATTTGGCCACCTACCACCAGCAGGGCAAGTCCCCCCAATACCATCAGTGCGGAAACAGCCGGTTTGTACTTATGCACGGTGTTGTGTAGCTCCGATGAAGCGGAAGAACGAGAAATCGCATAGGTATAATACATGAACACGGCAAAGAACCCGAGCAGGCTGATGCCATCTGAACGACTAATGCCCTCAAAACCAGCACCATCAAGCAAACGATCGCTGGCCATCCCCATTAAAACGATAGCGGCCAGCAGGCTGAGTGGGATTTCTTTCCAGACGGTACTGCTCGCGACCCTCAGCGGATACACCAAGGCAGACACCCCTAAAATTAGAAACACATTGAAGATATTACTGCCCACCACGTTGCCGAGAGCGATGTCTGCATTGCCCTGGATGGCCGAATACACCCCGACTACTAGCTCTGGAGCCGAGGTACCGAAAGCGACGATCGTAAGGCCAATGACTAAATCGGAAACCCCCAGGCGTTTGGCCAGCGAGGAGGCACCTTCTACCAACAGGTTAGCGCCCAGAATAACGGAGATAATTCCTCCAATCAATAAAACGGTAGCCATCATAGTGTCCGCAGAGTGTACATGATAATGAAAGGCCTGATACCAGGCAGGCAAAAAACAGGGAAGAGTCTGTTGATTAGGTAAAATTAGGCCACTCCGGGTACCGAAAGTGACCGGGACCTATCGCGGGCAGGTGTTGTGAATATACCAAAGAGGAGGTAGCCACACCCATAGAAAAGGAAATACCCGGGCAATTTGTTCGTGTAGTGTAGCAGGAATTTGCCTGCGCCTGAAAAAGCAGGTTAGGATTGCTTTTTCTTCCTTTCGTATTCCATGATGAAACCTGCTACGATTTCATCGATGATGTCACGCAGGACTGTCTTCTCCAGGCGCGCGATCTCCTTTAGCTTGGATAGTTTTTTTTCATCGAACACGATGGTGAGACGGCGCGTTGGTTGTTGTTCATCGAAGTGCATTTCCCGTGGATCGACGGTAGTGCGAATTAGGCTATCCAGGCCGCTCAGCGGGCGGTGGCTGCGTTTTTTCAGCGCTGTTTCTTCCAGCTCGCTGATACCTTTGTTGCGCTGGCGATCAAACGAATCTTCGAAAGCGGATTGGAGGAAATTTTCCAGATCGCTGGCGAATTTCTTACCTGAAGAACGCTTTTCCCCGTCTATCGGCTTTTCTTTTACTGCGACAGCCGCCGTTCGGTCTGTGGTACCCGCTGCTGGCTGCTGCTCGCCGTTATGCACCGCATAATCAGCAAACAGGCTCTCCAGACCATCCTTTAACTTTTTTTTGCTCATACCTGCGTTTTCTTAGGCGCTTTCGAACGTTTGGAAATAGCGTGTTATGCTTCGGCAGAAGCCGGGCTGGTGCGTGCTACAATTTCTTTACAGAGAGCAATATAGTCTTCAGCTCCCGGGCTTTGCGGGCTGTAGGAGAAAATATCCATGCGTTTGGACGGTGCTTCAGCCAGCGCTACATTATCCCGAATCATCGTTTCAAATACCATATCGCCAAAATACTTGAGGATGGTAGCTACTACTTCCCTGTTCAGAACCTTTCGCGAATCATACATAGTGGCGATTACCCCCCCTATACGCAAATCCTTATTCAGGCGAAGTTTCACTTTATCGATGACCTGTTTGATTTTGGTAAGGCCTTGCAGTGCCAAAAACTCGGTCTGAAGCGGTATATACACTAAATCACTGGTCGTCAATGCATTGAGCGTCAACAAACCGAGAGAGGGAGGGCAATCGATAAATATATAATCGTATTTATCGCGCAATGGTTCCATGAGCTCGCGCAACACCTGTTCTCTCCCTGCTTCGTTGATCAGCTCCATCTCTGCGCCGGACAAGTCGAGCGTGGAGATAACAATATCGAGGCCGTCCTTCGCGGTATATGGGACGAGCGGGGCTTCCCCGCGGATTGCTTCATAAATAGTATTGGGATGTCGCGGAATCCCCAGCGACAAAGTTAGATTAGCCTGGGGGTCCAGGTCAATCAGCAATACCTTTTTACCCAATTCGACCATCCCTGCACCGATGTTGATAGCGCAGGTAGTTTTGCCAACACCACCCTTATGGTTCAAAAGCGAAATGACAAGTCCCATATTCGTTAAAAGTCTGAATGCCCAATACGGCTTATATACGTTGAAATAACGCCAATTTGTTAAACAGCGTAAATATATATCTATTTTTCCTAAATTTCCTTTTCAAACACCTTGACCATGCGCCAAACCTGCCATTTACTGCTCGCAAGTATATTACTGGGCTTATCGGCTCCCCTGGGTGCCCAATCAAACGGCACGCTTTTTATCATTGGGGGAGGGGATCGACCGGAGCCGATGCGGCGGGAGTTGATTCGGCTGTCGGGGCTCGACCGCGGCAATTATGCCGTCATTTTGCCTATGTCGAGCGCAGAGCCGGATAGCTCCATATTCTATGCCCGCCAGCAATTTACGGAATTGGGGATACCCGCCCATAAAATAAGTGGCTTTCAGCTCAATGCTTCGTATTGCCCGCCTGTTTTACTGGACTCCATCGTGCACGCCGGGCTGGTGTACATTACCGGAGGAGACCAGGTACGCTTCATGGCCGCTGTAAAGGACAGTCCAATTCAAGCTGCTATCCGAAAAGCGTACGAACGGGGAGCGGTCGTCGCCGGCACCAGTGCCGGCGCAGCCGTCATGAGCGAACGCATGATTACCGGGGAGCAAATCAAATACCCCGAGCAGGGGGGCTACTACCGCCAGATAGAAAGCGGCAACGTAGAAATCAGCCAAGGGCTTGGCTGTTTGCCCTCCGTGATTATTGACCAGCACTTTGTTTATCGGATGCGCCTCAACCGCCTCATCGCCACTGTGCTTGAATACCCCGACAAATTGGGTATTGGCATAGACGAAGCAACCGCCATCGTCGTACAAGGCCGACAGGTTCGCGTACTCGGCGACAGCCAGGTGGTGCTCGTGCGCCAAAAAAAAGGAAAGCAGCCAGCTTCCAAAGGGCATCTGCTGGGGAGCCGGCACTTGCAGCTGCAAGTACTTCTACCTGGTGATACCTTTACCCTATAAAACCATTCTACAAGAATAAAATCCTTCCACCACTAAAATCAACGGTATGCTCAACCTGTCAAATATGCTGGAAGATAGCGCCCGGCGCTATCCGGCAAAAGATGCTTTTTTGTTTATGGACACCCGGCTCACCTTTGCACAAGTCAATGGAGCCGCCAATCAGGTGGCCAATGGGCTGCGGGCCCACGGCATTCAGCCCGGTGATAAGGTAGCCCTTACCTGTCCCAACCTACCCTACTTCCCTATTCTGTACTTCGGCATTCTCAAAGCCGGTGCCGTGGTCGTACCCCTGAGCGTGCTGCTCAAAAAACAAGAAGTTGCCTACCATCTCCAGGATTCTGAGGCTAAGGCCTATTTTGCATTCATCGGATCTCCGGAACTCCCCATGGGCCAGGAAGCATACGCCGGTTTTCGCGAAGCGTCCGAGTGTACGCACTTCTTCCTGATTATGCCCCAGCCCACCGACCCATCTGCCATCGAAGGCGTGGCTACTTTGGGTATGCTCATGGCCGGACAATCCCCCCAGGCGACCACCACTCCCACCAGCGCGGAAGATACCGCGCTGATTATTTACACCTCCGGTACGACCGGTAAACCCAAAGGAGCAGAACTGACGCACTCCAACCTGCTGCTCAACGCCGTCCTATCCGCCGACCTCGTCAAAACCTCCCCCGAAGACACTCAGCTCATCGTGCTGCCGCTATTTCATATTTTTGCCATGACCGTACTCATGAATGCCGGAATTTATCGCGGCGCAGCCAGTGTCCTGCTGCCCCGATTTGAGGCGTCGGCAGTGACCGGCCTGATGATTCGCCACCAGGTGTCTGTCTTCGCCGGCGTACCGACTATGTACTGGGGGCTATTACACGGAGGTACCGACGAGGAAACCCTCCATACTATCCGGCAGCACCTGCGCGTATGCGTATCCGGTGGAGCATCGCTCCCTGTAGAGGTGTTGCGCAACTTTGAAGCCCTCTACAAAGTGCCCATCATCGAAGGCTACGGGATGTCGGAAGGCGCACCGGTAGTAACCTTCAATCACCTCGACCAGGAACGCAAGCCCGGCAGTATCGGCAAGCCCGTGTGGGGCGTCGAAGTCATGGTGGCCGATGAAAACGACCAGCCACTCCCGGCAGGAGAAAAAGGACAACTGCTGTACAGAGGGCACAACGTTATGAAAGGCTACTATAAAAGACCGGAAGACAACGCCGACGTACTCAAGGGAGGATGGATGCATTCCGGGGATGTCGCTATGATGGATCCCGACGGATACTACTACATCGTGGACAGAACCAAGGATATGATTATTCGCGGCGGATTCAATGTCTATCCACGCGAAGTAGAAGAACTCCTGATGCAACACCCCGCTGTGTCTATGATCGCTGTCATCGGAGTACCCGATGAGGAATACGGCGAAGAAATCAAAGCCTGCATTGTTCGAAAAAACGATGTTCCAGCTACAGCGCAGGAGCTAATCGATTGGACGAAAGAGCGCATCGCAGCCTATAAATACCCCCGGATTATCGAATTCATGGATGCCTTGCCCATGAGTGCAACCGGGAAAATACTAAAAAAAGACCTGCGCCAGGCCTCCCGATAATCGCAAGTTATGCGCGACTGACAATTTTCGCCTGTTATCGGTGATTTTTGGCATCTGCCCGTTTTTCAGGCCATTCTATTTTTGCCCGTATGCCTGGGAAACCATTCGAACCCTTGGCCGAGCAGAAAAAAAATGGCAGTTTTGCTCAAAACCAATTTACACACATCAACTGCCTGTTTAATTTATGAAAAACAACTTATCTCTGATTCTGAATGCGATTCTGTTCGTTGCCGTGGGGTATCTTCTTGTGGCAAAGTTCCAATCCGGAAAGACAAGCCAGGAACCAGCGGCTGCCGAAAGTGCTTCTTCCTCCAATGCAGACGTAGTGTATGTGCGCATTGACTCCCTGCTGGACAAATACGATGTATATCAGGATAAAGTGAAAGCCCTCGAACAGAAGAGCCAAGATGCGGAGGCAGCCCTCCAGGCACGGGGGCGCACCCTGGAGCGCGAATTTCTTCAGGCGCAGCAAAAAGTACAACAAGGACTCCTGACGCCCAACCAGGTACAACAGGAAGAACAACGGCTGACTCAAAAACAGCAGGTACTCGTAGCCGAACAGGAAAAAATGAGCCGCCAGCTCCTGGATGAACGCCAGGTCATCCTCGATGAGCTGGAGAAAAATATCAAGGATATCCTAAAAGAAATCCGACAGGAAAAAGGCTATGCCTATATCCTGAACTATGGCCCGGGTACCGGCGTACTTATGGTGGATGAAAAACTGGATATTACGTCACTCGTGCTCGAGCGCATCAAAGCCGACAGCAGCGAAGAAAAAAAGTAGTGCCGCTTTTTGCCCCCTAACCATACTCTTTTACTTACTCTAATTGCATAACGATGGTTCAGGAAAACATCTTGACCCCCAAGGATTATTTGGGTTCCAATCAGGAACTGCGCGATTGGGTGCAGCAAATTGCCAATTTTTGCCAGCCGGATCAGGTGCACTGGTGCGACGGATCGCAGGAAGAATACGATCTGCTCTGTAACCTGTTGGTAAAAAAAGGGACTTTCAAACGACTCAACCCGGAAAAAAGGCCCAACTCATTTGCCTGCTTCAGCGACCCCAGCGATGTCGCACGGGTAGAAGACCGCACGTTTATCTGTAGTCGCACCAAGGACAATGCAGGTCCTACCAACAACTGGATGGATCCCCGCGAGATGAAAAATATCCTGGAAGGACTGCTGGAAGGCAGCATGCGCGGACGCACCATGTACGTTATCCCCTACTGCATGGGACCTATTGGCTCTCCGTTCTCCCGCTATGGCATCGAGCTGTCCGACTCAGAATACGTGGTGGTCAATATGCGCATCATGACCCGCATGGGGGATGCGGCCTTAGCTGAAATAGAAAAAACGGGCGATTATGTAAAATGCCTGCACAGCGTCGGCGCCCCATTGGCTCCCAACCAGGAAGATAGCCTGTGGCCCTGCAACCCCACCGAAAAATACATAGTCCATTTTCCGGAAGAGCAGTCTATCGTTTCCTATGGAAGTGGGTATGGCGGCAATGCCCTGTTGGGCAAAAAATGCTTTGCCCTCCGCATTGCGTCGTCTATGGCGCGGGAGCAGGGCTGGCTGGCCGAACACATGCTCATCCTCGGCGCCGAATCGCCCGAAGGGGAAAAAACATTTGTGGCAGCGGCCTTCCCCAGCGCCTGCGGCAAAACCAACTTCGCCATGATGATTCCTCCGGAAACCATAGGCGACTGGAAAATTACTACCGTAGGCGATGATATAGCCTGGATTTTTAAAGGCTCCGACGGGCAACTCTTTGCCATTAATCCGGAAGCAGGCTACTTCGGGGTCGCCCCGGGCACCAACACCAAGACCAACCCCAACGCCATGGAGTCCATTAAGGCGAATACTATATTCACCAACGTGGCCATTACACCGGATGGCGATGTATGGTGGGAGGGGATGAGTAAAACACCACCGGAAGGGCTGACCGACTGGCACGGGCTTCCCTGGGATCCAGGCAGCGGCAAGCCAGCGGCACATCCCAATGCCCGGTTTACAGCACCCGGCTTCCAGAACCCGGCCATAGACCCCGAATGGGAGAATCCAAAAGGCGTTCATATCGAAGCGTTCATTTTTGGCGGGCGGCGCAGCACCACCATCCCCCTCGTTTATCAGTCCTTCAACTGGAACTTCGGGGTATATCTGGCCGCTACGATGGGCTCCGAGATGACAGCTGCCGCTTTTGGCGAACTGGGTAAGGTACGCCGCGACCCCTTCGCCATGCTTCCGTTCACCGGATACCACATGGCCGATTACTTCAACCACTGGCTCCAATTTGGCAGGGATCTGCCCAACGCCCCACGCATTTTTAGCGTCAACTGGTTCCGAAAAGATGCAGACGGCCAATTCATCTGGCCTGGATTTGGCGAAAATATGCGCGTCCTCCAATGGATTATCAATCGGGTCAAAGGACACTCCCCCGCGGTCGAAAGCCCTATTGGCTGGATGCCACGCTATGACGATGTAAACTGGGATGGCCTCGACTTTTCCAGAGATCAATTCCAAAAGCTCATGTCTATCGACAGGGAACAATGGAAAAAAGAAATCCTCGGACATGAGGAGCTTTTCGCCCAACTCTACGACAAGCTTCCCAAGGAATTTCTGTTTATGCGTGAACTACTGCTTTCTGGCCTCTGGAGATCGCCCGAAAATTGGAGCCTCGCACCAGAACGAGCCTGATACAGGCACGAACTATCCGTATTTCCGAGGCCTATCAAAAAAGTGTGCTGTCGCCAAAGGCGACAGCACACTTTTTTGATAGGCTATTTTGAGTCAAAGGACTTTTCGGACAGCCCAAACTTTTTTTCTCCGGCGGATTCCTTAAGCTATCACCCTCCATTTATTTTATAACGCCCCCGCGATACCTGGGCGCCCCTCTCTTTTCCACAGGGTGTGGAAAAAAAAATCAACCCACCGTTTCCCTTTGCGCTATATTTGCCCATGCAATCGGGTATCAGCCCATCCTGCTCATTTATCCCTCAACAAATCAGTTTTTACTTACTCTGCCTGCCAGAGAAGAAGGATTTTGTATGCTCGTGAAAAAAATTTCCACATCAAATGTGGAAAAAACATACCCCTTTTCACATTCGCCAAAAAACACCAAATGAATGTGTTTTTTTTAATTTCATAAAATTAATTGCCTGAATATTAGTTTTTTACACATAAAAATGCATTGATTTTTTTTATTCGACAAAACTGTTTTTCACTATTTGTGGATAAAAAAAAATCGTTTTTCACCATTTTTTTGTTTAAAAACCCGTGCTATTCCGGATGCTAAAGAATAACCGGGTTTGGTATTGAAATAACCGCTTCTGTTTCATTTGTTCGTTCACTTTGTCCTAAACCTTTCCTGCTATGAGTACTACGCTGACAGCAAAGCAGCAACACAAAAACGGGGTCCGCACATTCTCCGCGGAAGAGGCGCTCAAAGCCGCTTCTGCTTACTTTCAAGGAGATGATTTGGCTGCCAATGTATGGGTCAACAAATATGCGCTAAAAGACTCCTTTGGCAATATTTACGAGCGTTCTCCGGATGATATGCACCGGCGTATTGCCCGTGAAATAGCGCGGATTGAATCCAACTACCCCAATCCATTGAGTGAAGAAGAGGCGTATGAGCTTCTCCGCGACTTTCGCTACATCATTCCCCAGGGAAGTCCCATGGCGGGTATCGGCAACAATTACCAGGTGTCGTCCCTGTCCAACTGCTTTGTGATAGGCAACCATGCCGACTCTTACGGTGGTATCATCCGCACCGACGAGGAACAGGTACAGCTCATGAAACGTCGGGGTGGCGTAGGGCACGACCTCTCGCACATTCGCCCCAAAGGCACCCCGGTTATGAATTCGGCCCTAACATCCACCGGTATTGTGCCCTTCATGGAGCGCTACTCCAATTCCACCCGCGAGGTAGCACAAGACGGGCGGAGAGGGGCGCTGATGCTCACCCTGTCTATCAAACATCCCGACGCGGAGGCTTTTATCGACGCCAAGC
>Ga0172367_10005288_pt1 | contig 15672 bp, 13 predicted proteins | sample Lak10m_FD_114542 | JGI IMG/M metagenome (GOLD analysis project Ga0172367, IMG submission 114542) | Freshwater microbial communities from Kabuno Bay, South-Kivu, Congo - kab_022012_10m | ecosystem: Environmental > Aquatic > Freshwater > Lake | place: Democratic Republic of the Congo: South-Kivu...
ACAAGATCAATGAAGTTTTGCGGATTTCCACCCGGATCAGCGTGCTGCGCGACGGACGTTATGTCGGCACGGTTAATAAAGAAGAAGCGACAGTCTCATCGGTGATTGAAATGATGGTTGGGCGGCAGGTGCTGATCCAAAGAACCGGAACAGGCAGCCGCACCGACGTGGCCTTGCTCCAGGTGGAGCATCTTTCAGGCGAACGCTTTTCAGATGTCAATTTTCAACTAAACCGCGGCGAAATCCTCGGCTTTGCCGGTCTGGTGGGCGCCGGGCGCAGTGAAGTGGCGCGCGCCATTTTTGGCGCAGATCCAATCAAAAGCGGAAGGCTGCTGATTAACGGCAAACCGGTCCGATTCAACCTTCCAACCGATGCGATCCGCGCCGGTCTGGCCATGGTGCAGGAAGACCGCAAGGTCTTATCGCTGTTTATGGATATGTCCATTCTCTACAACGTCTCAATGGCCAAGTTGCCGCAAATTGCCTCGGCTGGCTTTATCCGCGGGCAGGAAGAAAACGACATCGCGGAAAGCTTTGTAAAGAAATTAAGCATAAAATTATCCAATGTGTACGCACCGGTGCGTAGCCTGAGCGGCGGAAATCAGCAAAAAACCGTGCTGGCGCGCTGGTTGGCCACCAATCCGCGCATATTAATTCTGGACGAGCCGACCCACGGCGTGGACATTGGCGCAAAATCCGAAATATACAAATTAATGCGCGATCTGGCTGAAGCTGGCATGGGCATCATCCTGATTTCTTCGGAACTGCCTGAGATTATGGCCATGTCCGACAGAGTGGCAGTCATGCACGAAGGAAAATTGATGGGCATCCTGGACCAAACCGAAGCCAGCGAATCCGCCATCATGTCGCTGGCCACCGGTCACGCGCGCGAATTATCAAACTGATTCCATCCACCAGGCTGCCTAACTGAGGTACTTATGAGCGAATGCACGATTAAAAAATCCACTTTCCGCGGCTGGAGTTCGATTGAATTGCAAAACGGGGTTATCCGGCTGGTGGCAGTGCCCGAAATCGGCGGTCGAATTATGGCCTACGACCTGGGGGAATCGGCATTTATTTATGTGGATCCGGATCTGGCCGGAAAACTCTTCACAGCCGAGGAAAATCAGGGCGATGGATCGCTGGCTGCCTGGAATAATTACGGCGGAGACAAAACCTGGCCTTCCCCGCAGGGTTGGGATACTGATGACCAGTGGCACGGACCGCCTGATCCGGTGCTTGATACCGGCAATTACACAGCTTCCATCGGCACAGGCAAAAATTTAGCCTGGGTGGAGGTGACAAGCCCGCCTGACCTGCGTACCGGCGTACAGATTACACGTAAATTCACAATTCATTCCAATTCCAGTCGGGTTTCCGTCAATTTAAGCTTCAAAAACATCAGCCAGAAAACCATCAAGTGGAGCATCTGGGATGTGATCCAGTTGGATGCTTCGCTGCGCAAACCAGACGGCAGCCGGGGGCATGATCCGTCCTGCACGGTCACTGCCAGATTAAATCCAGCCAGCCGCTTTCCAGATGGTTATTACGTCATGTTAGGAGAGAACAACAACCCGCAATGGCGGGCCGATCACTCCCGAGGGCTGGTGGAGGCCAGTTACAAGTGGGAGATCGGCAAAATCGGGATCGATACGGATGGCGGATGGGCGGCATTTACCAACCTGAGCCGCGGCTGTGCTTTTGCAGAGTTGTTTACCCATTTCCAGAATCAGGAATACCCGGATCAAGGCGTGGGTGTCGAGTGCTGGACGGTTGGGCGCGGCAAGGTCGCCAACCTGGATTATGAACAGACTTCCATCTACCTGATGGAGGTGGAGGTTTTAAGCCCGGTTTACAGCTTTGAGCCTGGTGAAACAAAATCTTTTGAGCTTACCTGGGGCGGATGCAAAGTGGCGAGCCAGGTGCGGGACGCAAACCCTGGCGGCTGCACCACGGCGGAGTTTTCTGCCCGCATCGAAGGCAAAAAACTGATCACCGCTGGCTCTTTTGGCGTTTTTGACGCCGGGGATTTGCTGCTGCACTGTCTTGACCGCAAAGGAAGGATCCTCTCCGAGGTAAATATTCAAACTGTAAGCCCCAACCAACCGGTCGAACTTTCATCGGAATTTGAAGCAGTTCCCAGCGCCGTGATGCTGCAGCTGCTCGTAAAAACAAGTTTCGAAAACCGCCATCTGCTGCTGGCTGAAACCAAAATTCAGGATTAAATCAATGGAAAGAAGAGCCGCGTACCTACGTCCAGATCAACTTCGCGCAGAACTGACTGCGAACCCGATTGTCTACCTGCCACTCGGCCCGCTGGAATGGCACGCTCCCCACCTGCCGGTCGGAACCGATCCAATTCACGCCGAGCAGGCTGCCCTGGCTGCCAGCGAAATAACGGGCGGGCTGGTCTATCCAGCACTGTATTGGGGCACCGAACGCGAAAGAGATCCTCGGATGCTGGATTGGATTGGGCTGGATCGCGGACAATGGGTGGTCGGGATGGATTTTGCGCCTGACAGCATAGCCAGCCATTATGCCTATGAGGATGTTTTTGGCCTGGTTGTGCGCGAGCAGCTGCGCCTGATATTTCGCTGGCCGGTCAAACTGGTCGTGATTATTTCCGGTCATGGAGCCACCAATCATTTGCAGGTTCTCGAACGACTGGCGGCAGAGTATTCTGCCGAAAATCATCGGGTGCTGGTGGTGCTGCCTTTCGTAAGTGATGAAAAAGGGGTTATGCGGGTCGGGCACGCCTCCCGTATTGAAACCTCCACCATGCTGCACCTCGCCCCGCAAAGTGTGCGCATAAACCTGCTGCCCACCGGTGAAAAACCCTTGCACAATGACCGCTGGGCCATTGTGGATTACGCCACATTTGCCGGACAACCCACCCCGGAACGTACAGTTAGCGAAGGCGACGATCCAAGAAAATCCACTGCCCAGGAAGGTGGGCGGATTTTCAAGAGCGCAGTTGCGCACATTGCGCAGCTGGTCAACACTGCAAAAATAAGTTTGTCTTGACGATCGCTTCAAAAACAGACTTTATTGGATACCAGTAAGGACTGGAACCCTGATGCCGGAACAAATTATTCGTACGTATAAAAAATTGAGCATAGATGTGGATATGGTTTTGCGCGGACAGGGCGCAGATCCGGCAGTCATCCGTCAGCGCAGGCCTCGGCTGCTGGATATTGCTGAACGCGCACTGGTTGAAGGCATGCAGTTGATCGAACCAGCCGCACTCTACCGCATTTTACCAGTCGAAAAGATCAGCCATGAGCGCATCAGCCTGGCGCAAAATCTGTGGTTGAAAGGCAGACTGCTGACGCAGCAGCTCGGCTGTGCCGAAAAGATAGCCCTTATGATCTGCACCCTGGGGCCGAAGCTGGAGAACAGGGTATCAGCCTTAATGATCCAAGATCCAGCCTATGCCTTCGCGCTGGATGGCTTCGGCTCGGTTGCGGCTGAAGCCATCGGCCTGGCGATTTGTTCCGAGTTGGAAGCCGATGCCCAGGCCGCCGGTTTATTTACAAGCATTCCCATCAACCCCGGTATGATCGGATGGGAGGTTGGCGATGGCCAGCCTCAAATCTTCAGCGCGATGGATGCGGCCAGCATCGGCGTAGCCTTGAATGAAAGCGCTCAAATGATCCCGCACAAGTCAGTTTCCATGATCCTCGGTATCAGCCAATTCTCGTTCACTGCCGGCCGGCCTTGTGACTTTTGCAGCATGAACGAGACCTGCCGTTACCAGAACCGTGCAACCCATTTTGGCGGTGAGCACGCACCCACCTTTTAGCGTTATCAGGAGATCACAATGGGCACCAAAAGTTTAGCCAAAATCCAACGCAGCGATTACAGCCTGGTGGGAAGAGATACAGCCCGCGCAATTGAAAAAGGCCTGGCGGAAGCAAAATGGTACACCTCCCCGGTACCCAAAGAAAAGATGCGCGAACTGCTTGAGCGCCGGGATGGTCCAGCCATCCGCGATACTCTTCTTTGGTTTGCCCTGCTGTTCATTTTCGGCTACAGCGGCTTTCTACTGTGGGGCACATGGTGGGCTGTCCTCCCATTTGCCGTTTACGGCGTTCTTTATGGGTCTGTGTCCGATTCGCGCTGGCACGAATCCAGCCACGGCACAGCCTTCAAAACCGATTGGATGAACAACGCGTTGTACGAACTTGCATCTTTCATGGTACTGCGCGAATCCGTTCACTGGCGCTGGAGTCATACCCGCCATCACAGCGACACAATCATCGTCGGGCGCGATCCGGAAATTGTGGTTCAGCGTCCGGCTGATCTATTCAGCATCTTTGTGTTGAATGTCTTTGACATTAATGCTTTTAAAATGTACATCAGCAATGTGGCGCTGCATCTAACCGGCAAGCTGACCCCGGATGAGATGACCTACATCCCCGCTTCGGAGCATAACAAGTTATTCGTTCGGGCGCGCATTTATGTATTGATCTATGCTGCCGTGATTGGGCTTTCCATTTATGTGCAAAGCATTTTACCGCTCATGTACATCGGTCTTTCCAATGTTTACGGCTCCTGGTTGATGCTCATTTATGGATATACCCAGCATGCCGGTTTGGCCGAGAACGTGCTCGATCACCGTTTGAACTGCCGCACCGTTTACATGAATTTCATCAACCGCTACCTGTACTGGAACATGGGGTACCATGTGGAACATCATATGTTCCCGCTGGTGCCGTACCATGCCCTGCCAAAACTGCACGAACTCGTCAAGGCAGATATGCCGGTACCTTATAACGGACTGCTGGAAGCCTACCGCGAAATCATCCCAGTTTTGCTGCGCCAGTCAAAAGACCCATCTTATTTTGTCCGGCGCCCATTGCCAGTTCAAACCAGCGCACCTGCCGCCCAACAGCCAGCCGCTGCAAAAACTGAACGTCGAATACTGGACGGTTGGTTGGAAGTTTGCGAAAGCAGTGCCCTGCAACAGGAAGATGTGCTGCGCTTTGACCACAACCAGCGAACCTACGCCCTGTATCGGGATGCTGCTGGAAATGTTTATGCAAGCGACGGACTGTGCACACACGGCAATGCCCACCTGGCCGACGGCCTGGTTAAAGAAACCATCATCGAATGCGCCAAACACAACGGCCGCTTTGATATGCGCGACGGCTCGCCCCAGCGCCTGCCCGTCTGTGTTGGTCTGAAAACCTACCCGGCGCGCGAAAGCAGCGGCATGCTGCTTGTGGACCTGCGGGTTGCTGGCGGATACGGCGTCACCAGCGCGGCAGTCACACATACCTTCCGAGTGGTCAGCAATCAAAACGTGGCTACCTTTATCAAGGAATTGGTACTCGAATCATTTGACGGCTCTGCGCTGCCAGATTACCAACCCGGCGATTACATGCAGCTCGACATCCCTGCCTATGCAGAGCGAACATTAAACGCAGTCAATGTGCAACCGCTGTATGCAGTTGTTTGGGAAAACCAGGGTTTTTACAACCTGCGAACCGCCAACCCTGCCCCCTGCCGGAGGAATTATTCGCTGGCATCCAACCCTGCCACCAGCAAGGAGCTGCGCTTCAACGTGCGCCTGGCCACCCCGCCGCGCGGTGTGGATGGGTACGCGGGAGTCGGTTCTTCCTACATTTTTAGCCTGAAAGCGGGCGATCTGGTGACCGCCATCGGGCCGTTCGGGGAATTTCATGTCAAAGAGACCAGCCCGGAATTGGTATACATCGGTGGCGGCGCAGGCATGGCGCCCTTGCGCTCACATATCTCCTGGCTGTTTGAAACCCGCCAGACTTCCGCCCTGGTCAGTTATTGGTACGGCGCGCGCTCACAGCAGGAATTGTTCTACCAGGATTACTTTGAAGAATTGGCCCGGAAACACGAAAACTTCAGTTTTCACGCGGCCCTTTCGGAACCCCTGCCCGATGACCAGTGGCAGTCGCATACCGGCTTCATCCATGAAGTTGTCAAACGCGAATTTCTCGACACTCATCCAAACCCAAGGAGCATCGAGTATTTCCTGTGCGGCCCGCCAGCCATGATCAAGGCCGCCTCAAGGATGCTCAAAGACCTGGGTGTGGATCCTGCACAGATTTCCTTCGACGAGTTTTAGATGTACTTTAATGGTTCAGGAGAGTCAGTATGGCAAGACCAACCATAAAAGATCTGCAAAATCTTAAGGGAAAACGAAAAATCGTTATTACCACCGCCTTCGATTACTATACCGCGCGGGCTTGCGAGCTGGCAGGCGTGGATATGCTGGTCACCTGGCCGCAGCACAACGAAACCATGGAAGAGCTGATGATGGTGCTGGAGCAGGTCAGAAAGGGCGCGCCAAACACCCTGATCGGCGCTGGCATTCCGCGTTACCAGGCCTATATCAATGAAACCGAAGCAATCAAGTGTTCATGGGCAGCTCTGAAGGCAGGCGCCGACATGATTTACTCCTCCGGCATGAGCATTGATCTGTTCAAGGCCCTCGGTCGTCAGCGCATCCCATGCGTTGGGCATGTCGGTTTCATCCCCGCGCATGCCACCTGGTTTGGCGGTCCGCGCGCCGTTGGAAAAACCAGCGCCGAGGCCCTGCAGGTGTACGAAGACTGTCTGGCCTTTCAGGAAGCCGGCGCAATTGCGGTTGAAATGGAATGTGTCCCGGCCAAAGTCGCCGCTGAAATCACCAAAAGACTGGGCATTCTGGTTTTCTCAATGGGCAGCGGTCCGGAATGTGACGGGCAGTATTTGTTTAGCTGCGACCTGCTGGGTTTGAATGACGGCCGTTACCCGCGGCACTCCAAAAAATATGCCAGTTTCTTTGATGACTCGGTCGAAGTGTTCAAGAAATACAAGCAAGATGTCACCGGCGGAAATTACCCGGCCAAAAACCACCAGATTGAAATCAAGGATGAAGAATTCAGCGCATTTTTTAGCTCGATTTCAGAAAAATCAGATGAAAGCGCTGCACAGTAATTTTATTTTGAGCTGCGAGGTGTGAATGAGCGAAAACCTGACAACTGTATTGAAGTCTAAAACTAAAACAATCCGAATCAATCGGGATTTACCGACTGCCATCATTGGTGAGCGCATCAATCCCACAGGACGGAAGTCGGTATTGGAAGCCCTGCAAAGCGGAAATTTTGACATCGTCTGCAAGGATGCCGTCGACCAGGTGGCAGCCGGAGCTGCGGCGTTGGATATCAACGCCGGTGTTCCGGGCGCCGACGAACCAGCATTAATCCAGAAAATCATCCAACGCGTCAGCGAAGTGGTGGATGTGCCGTTGTGTATTGACACTGCCAACCCCAAAGCGCTGGAAGCCGCGCTGAGCATTTACGAGGGCAAGGCGCTGATCAATTCGGTCAACGGCGAGGAACATTCGCTCGAACGGGTACTGCCGCTTGCCAGGGCACACGGCGCAGCCGTGATTGGTCTGTGCATGGATGACAGCGGCATTCCGGCAACAGCCGAGGCGCGCTTTGCGGTGGCAGCCCGCATCATTGAACGCGCTGCCCAGGCCGGCATCCCGCTCGAAGATATCGTCATCGACCCGCTCGCCATGGCCATGAGCGCCGATAGCAAAGCCGGGAAAATTGCGCTGGACACAATTGGATTGGTCGTAAAGGAATTCGGAGTCAATATTTCGATGGGCGCCAGCAATATCTCTTTTGGCATGCCGGATCGCAAATACATCAACGCCACCTTCATCGCCATGGCCATCCACGCCGGGCTGACCTGCCCGATCACCAACCCGCTGCTGACCGAAGTCAACACTGCCGTGCTGGCCGCCGATCTTTCGATGGGCCGCGATGAATACGGCATGCGCTGGATCAAAGCCTTTCGCAAACGTGAAAAAGAAAAAGCCGCGAGCTGAATCCCTTCAGCCCGTTATCGCAATCATCAACGATTGTCAGTCTAAAGTAAAAGCCGGTTCCAATTCATTCAAAATTCAAGGAGTTCTTCCATGTCTGATTTTTCCCCAACACCTGAACAAAAATTTACGTTCGGTCTGTGGACTGTGGGCAACCGCGGCGCAGATCCCTTCGGCTCCGCCACCCGTTCGCATAAAAGCCCCGCTGAACTGGTTTACCTGCTCGGCGAAGTGGGCGCATACGGTGTCAATTTCCATGACAACGACTTGATCCCGATCGATGCCACGCCCGCCGAAGCCGAAGCCATCAAGAAGGATTTCCGCAAGGCCCTCAAAGACACCGGCCTTGTGGTGCCAATGGCCACCACCAACCTGTTCAGCGATCCGATCTTCAAGGATGGAGCCTTCACCAGCAGCGATGCTAAGGTGCGCGCTTATGCCCTGCAGAAGACCATGAATGCCATCGACCTCGGCGTGGAATTCGGCGCAAAAACCTATGTATTCTGGGGCGGCCGCGAAGGCACCGAGACCGATTCAAGCAAAAGCGCCGTGGAAGCGATCAAACGCAGCCGCGAAGCCATGAATTTTTTCTGTGAATATGCCCTGGATAAGAAGTACGACCTCAAATTTGCGCTGGAAGCCAAGCCAAACGAACCGCGCGGCGACATTTACAACCCGACCACCGGTCACATGCTGGCCTTCATCGAGACTCTCGATCATCCCGAGATGGTCGGCGTAAATCCGGAAGTGGCCCACGAGCACATGGCCGGCATCAACTTTATGCACGGTGTGGCACAGGCCTGGGAAGCTGGCAAACTCTTCCACATCGACCTCAATGACCAGTATCCCGGCCGCTATGACCAGGACTTGCGCTTTGGATCACGCGATATCAAGGCCGCTTTCTACCTGGTCAAGTTCCTCGAAGATGTCAAATATGACGGCAGCCGCCATTTTGACGCGCACGCCTACCGCACGGAAGATTTTGAGGGTGTAAAGGATTTCGCGCGCGGCTGCATGCGCACTTACCTGATCCTCAAGCAAAAAGCCGCTCAATTCAACCAGGATGCCGAGGTTCAAGCAATTCTGGCCGAGATCAACAGCCGCGACGACAGCCTGACCCCCTATTTTGGCAAATACACACCCGAAAAAGCCGCCGGGCTAAAATCCCGGGCTTTCGACCGCGCTGCCATCGCCAGCCGAGGCCTGAAGTTTGAACGGCTGGACCAGATCACTATCGACATCATCACCGGCACCCGCTGATTTTTTATCAATAACGGAGATAAACATGAATTCAAGACAACGCTTACAAATGGCGCTAAATCACCAGGAACCGGACCGGATTCCTTTTGATTTTGGTGCGACCGTTCTGACCAGCATCAGCCAATTTGGGTATAACAATCTGCGCAGACACCTCGGCTTGGCGGAAGTCAAACCGAACGTGGTTGATATCTTCCAGCAGGTGATTTCCATCGACGATGATGTGCGCACCATGCTTAAGTGCGATGTGCGCGATGTAGCCGCTCGTTCTTCCGGAACCTTCCAGATCGTTATAAAAGATGACATGCCTGGTTACACCTATATGTATGATGAATGGGGTATTGGCTGGAAGATGCCAAAGGAAGGCGGGCTGTATTACGATATGTTCTCACACCCGCTGGCCGGAAACATCACCAAGGCTGATATTGATAAGTATCCCTGGCCAGACCCAACCGACCCGGCGCGCTTTACCGGTTTAAAGGAAAGGGCCAAACATGCTGCCGAAGTGGAGCAGCAGGGCGTCATCCTGGGTGGCCTTTCGGCGGGTATTATGGAAATGGCCGCCTGGATGCGAGGCTTTGCCGATTACTTTGCAGATTTCGGAAACAACGAGGAACTGTTGGGCTATTTTCTCGACAAAATCGTCGATCTGAAGATGGCCTACTGGGAAATCGCCCTGCGCGAAGCCGGTGAATATGCAGACGCAGTCGTGGAAGCGGATGATATGGCTGGTCAGAGAGGCATGCTCATGTCACCAGCTTCCTACCGCCGGGTTGTCAAACCGCGCCATAAGAAACTGATGGACTTTATCCATGCCCGCACCAAGGCCAAGATTTTCTTCCATTCCTGCGGCTCCGTCCGAAAAGTCATCCCAGATTTCATCGATGTGGGAGTTGATATCCTCAACCCGGTTCAGGTAAACGCCACCGGCATGGATTCTGCCGAGCTCAAACGTGAATTCGGCAAGGACATCACCTTCTGGGGCGGCGGTGTGGATACACAGGGCGCATTTGGCAGCGGCAGAGTAGAAGTGCAGGCAGTCAAGGATGATGTCAAGCGCCGCATTGATGATCTCGCCCCGGGCGGTGGTTTTGTGTTTGCCACCATTCATAATATCCAGGCAAATGTACCGCCGGAAAATATCATGGCCATGTGGGATACCCTGCAGGAATTTGGTGCTTACAAAAAGTAAGTCAGCCATTTATGGGTTTCGGAGGAATGTATGCCTTATTTGATGGGAATTGACGTATCCACCACCGGCGTTAAAGCGTTGGTCATTGCGCCGGATGGCCGGGTGGTTGCCAGCGCCAACACCGAACAGCCCTTATCCACCCCGTCGCCCCTGTGGAGCGAGCAGGATCCATCCGATTGGTGGCACAGCGCGCTTGTTAGCATCAAAAAAGCACTGGCGCAGGCCGGCGTGTCCGGCGATGAAATTGCCGCAATCAGCCTGACCGGGCAGATGCACGGCCTGACCCTGCTGGATCAGAACGGCGCAGTGCTGCGGCCTGCCATCCTGTGGAACGATCAGCGAACCGCGGCCCAATGCGATGAAATCCGCGCCCGGCTGGGGCGCAAACACCTGATTGAGATCACCGGCAACGACGCCCTGACCGGTTTCACCGCGCCCAAGATCCTGTGGGTGCGCGAAAATGAACCGGATGTTTATGCGCGCGTGCGCCATATCCTGCTTCCCAAGGATTACGTCCGCTACCTGCTGACAGGCGGGTTTGCCGTGGACTGCGCCGATGGGGCCGGCACCCTGCTGTTCGATATCAAAACCCGCACCTGGTCGCCGGAAGTTCTGGCTGCACTGGAAATTCCTCGCGAGTGGCTGCCAGCCGTATTCGAAGGCAGCCAGGTTACCGGGACAATTACAGCCGAAGCGGCACACCTTACCGGCCTGAAGGTCGGAACACCGGTCGTTGGCGGCGGCGGCGACCAGGCTGCCCAGGCGGTTGGCGTGGGCGCCGTCCGTCCGGGCATCGTGGCGCTCACCCTCGGAACCTCCGGGGTGGTGTTTGCCACAACCAACGGCCCGTTTGTCGAAGCCGAAGGCCGCCTGCATGCCTTCTGCCACTCTGTACCCGATCGCTGGCACATGATGGGCGTGATGCTCTCCGCCGCAGGCAGCCTGCGCTGGTACCGCGATACACTGGCCCCCGGCGAGGATTATGACAGTCTGCTGGCCCCGGCCGCGCAGGTTGAAGCCGGCAGCGAAGGTTTGCTATTCCTGCCTTATCTGACCGGTGAACGCACGCCGCACCCGGACCCGCTGGCTCGCGGGGCCTTTGCCGGGCTGACCATTCGCCACACCCGGGCGCATCTGACCCGCGCCGTACTGGAAGGCGTGGCCTTTGGTCTGCGCGATTCTTTTGAACTGATCAAAACCGCCAGCATGGTGAATATCGAGCAGGTGCGCGTTTCTGGCGGCGGCGCCAAAAGCCCGCTCTGGAGGCAGATTCTGGCCGATGTGTTCAATGCCGAGCTGGTTACGGTAAATACCACCGAAGGCGCCGCCTACGGCGCCGCGCTCCTGGCCGGAGTAGGCAGCAATCTCTTCAGCGACACCGATGCCGCTTGCGCACAGGCGGTTCAGATCACCGGCTCTACCGTTCCACAGCCCGCGCAAGTGACCAAATATGACCGGTTTTATTCCTGTTATCAGGATCTCTACCCGGCATTGAAGGATATTTCACACAAACTTGGCCAGTAACCTGGCGTGATACTGGACAACCTAACCCTACAAGCTAAAAGGATTAAATATGGACCTTAAAAACATTTACCAACATGTAATCGATGGCGAATCTTCCGAAGTTGAAGCTGCCATTCAAGCCGCCTTGGATACTGGAGTGAATCCGGGCAGCATCTTGAATGAAGGATTAATCGCTGCGATGGATGAAGTAGGCCGGCGTTACGAAGAAGGCGATTTCTTTGTTCCCGAGATGCTGATCGCCGCCCGCGCCATGCAAGCCGGTCTGCGCCTGCTCAAACCACACCTGGTGGCTGGAGAAACCAAATCCGCCGGCAAGATAGCCATTGGAACGGTCAAAGGCGATCTGCATGATATCGGCAAAAACCTGGTTGCCATGATGTTGGAAGGCGCGGGCTTTGAAGTAACCGATCTCGGCGTGGACGTGACCCCCGATTCTTTCCTGGAAGCGGCCCGCGATGGAGTGCAGGTGATCGGCATGTCCGCCCTGCTGACCACCACCATGACCAACATGAGCGCCACCATTGAAGCCCTCAAGGCAGCCGGATTGCGCGACCAGGTCAAAATCATGATTGGCGGCGCACCGGTCACCCAGGATTTTGCCACCCAAATCGGGGCAGATGCCTTCGCGGCGGACGCCTCAAGCGCCGTCCGCGCGGCGCGTCAATTGACAGAGTGAGATTTTCTGTAAGTGTTATTGCTCATTAAGTTTTGACCCATCAACGAGGGCTATCCAAAAAGAACCGGGCAGCCCTTTACAATTTAAAAGACGGGTGATTCAATGGGAGCAAGACCAAGAAAAGAACAGCTGCCCCGATATTCAAACCGTATCAGATGGACCAGATGTCGCTAATATGAGTAAGCAATCCCCGCCAATCACCCGGTGCGTGTTAAATAAGGCCGTTGAAGGCACAAATCTGCAACCTCTGCTCCAACTGATTTTGAATTATCTGATGGGTTGAATAAATGGATATTCGGGTTCCATGCGATCTTTACGGCAAACTTATAATTTGTTCTCATAGAACCCCAGCCGGCGATGACCTTCATCATACGCCTGCTCCCGCTCTGCGCCAAGTTGGGATGTCTTTAAGCTCTTTTCCTTTAAAGCAGCATCCAGCAGCGCCCGGCTGGAAAGTGGCAGCATCTCGCTCAAAGCGCGCACCCCGCGCTTTTGCCAGTCTTCGGCGAGAACATAGTCGGCCGGGTGCGCTGAGATCACCTGGCGGATCAGCGCCTGCACGCGGTTGTGCTCTACCCTTGCCAATGGCTCTACACGCACCAGCGTCGGTGGCTGCCACTGCCCGAACAGGCGCGCCCGCAGCCAGCAGTGCAGCGATGGCAGGTCCAGGGTAGTTGCGCCGTAACGGACTGTGGAACTGAGTGTGGCACGGATCAGATCGGCATCTTCCGGGTCCGGGGAGAAGAGGGCCTGGGTGGACGTGTTGGCCAGCAGCGCCTGCACCACCGGTTCCATGCCCTGCACCTGGTGCATCATCGAGAGCGACTGCACCAGCACGAACATGCGAGCGCCGAACTTGGCGCCTTCGGCCAACATCGACTCCAGGCGCATACCAGCGTCGATCTCCTGGGATTCGTCAACGATGAAGTAGAACGGGATTGAGCTGGTCATGGTCAACTTACGGAACGCGGCATCGAAGACGTTGTAGGCCACGCTGGCCGTCAGTCGGGAGCCTTCGCGCCCCCACGGTGCCATTTCTACAAAGCGGTTCTGGTATGAAATCGCACCACGATAAATTCCAAAATGAAAGACAGTATTGGGGCATTTCCAAGATACAAGTCTCAGCCCTCCATGTTAATTCAAAGGGCCGTCCAAAAAAGCGGACAGCCCTTTTATACTACAACTGAAATCTGTTTATCTCAATTTTGAATGCCGCCTACGTTGCCGCCTACATCTCGAATCCGGAATTTATACCCATATACAATAATTCCACGTTCGTCGCCGTCATTACGCATTTTACGAGTTACCATTTCCACCGGCATCCCGATTTGCACAGGCTGGTCACCGAGGTCTGTGAGCTGGGCGGTTACCATTGGACCTTCGTTCAGTTTTACAATAGCAACCGTGTAAGGTGCGTTGGCATCATAACCGGTTGGGGCTTCGTAAATAGTGGTGTATGAAAATACTTCACCCTTACCGCTGAAGGCGTATTGGGTTTTGGCTTCATCGCCGCAGTTGGGGCATACGTCGCGTGGAGGAAAAATCTTATAATCACAATGCGGGCAGACTTCTCCTATAAGACCATATCTTTGTTGTTTCAATCGCCAGTGGCGCGCAATTTCCATTTTGTCGACTCCTTTGTTCTTTATCTTAGGCCTAATTTTATCCAGTGGCACTATCAAGAACTATCAAAGAGCTATCTTTATGTGAATATTCTTCGAAAAGATGATTTTTCCTTTGTATTGTGACTAAGAACGAACCGGATGAAGGAAAATTCACCCGGTTCGTGGGAGATAAGATAAAGAAAAAATGTTACATTCTTTCAAGAACATGGCTTACAGAAGTGGCGCCTGGTCCTCCGATGGATTGAATCAAACCGTAACGCGCCCCAGTAACCTGGTTGTGACCGGCGCTGCCGCGCAGTTGAAGGGTAGCCTCGACCGCCTGATAAACACCGGTGGCGCCGCCAGCGAACCCCCGGGCTTTCAGGCCACCCATGGTGGCGCAAGGGATACGGCCTTTAAGGGAGATTGATCCATCGGCTGCCAGCATCCATCCCTGTCCTCGCGCGGCAAAACCAGCCGCTTCCAGGGATAAGGCGGCATAGATGCTATAAGCATCGTGATATTCAAAAAAATTGATCTGCTCCAGTGTTATGCCTGCTTTTTGAAGAGCCTTCTGAGTGGCAATTTGGGCCGATTGGAATATTAGAATATCTTTGCGGTCATGTAGAGCCAGTGTGTCAGATGAATTCCCGGACCCTGCGATCCTGATGAGTGGGTGAGAAAAATTACCAGGAAGGAAGTTTCGCCTGGTAATCACCACTGCGGCTGCCCCATCCGCATTTGGAGCGACATCATACATATTCACCGGTTCATTGACCATTTCCGACCTGGTATAGGCTTCATGCTTGATGGCTTTTTGAAACATCGCCAATTTGTTCCCGGCGCCGTTGGCATGCGCTGAAAGCGCGAACCCGGCGAACCCATCAGCAGGTACATTATTTTCGAACATATAACGGCGCATGATCATTGCTGCCTGCGCTGTGGCTGTCATGCCTTGTATGGCTTCGTAATCACTATCTGTCGTGGTGGAGACGGCCACTTCCACTTCCGGCCCCACTTTGTCTGTAAACTTCTCAATACCCACAACCAGGGCTACATCTACCATACCGCTGGCAACTGCAATGGAACCCTGCCGTAGTGCTGCTCCGCCGGATGCTCCGGCAGCTTCAACGGTGACAGCCTCAACGCCAGTCAGCCCGGCGTAATCGGCCAATAACGCTCCCAGGTGAGCCTGGTTGGATAGATTCAGGGAAAACATGTTGCCCACGAACAGCGCCTGTGGTTTTAAGTTTCCACTATCATTGATCGCTTCTTTGATGGCTTTGTAAGCTAATTGGCGCAGGGAAATTTCCCAATGTTCGCCAACTTTGGTTTGTCCTACTCCAGCAATGACGATATCTGTCATGTCTTTTCCTCGATGTGGCCAGCGAAGGGAAGCACTGAATTGAATTCCAACCCTTCGCAGGTTGTCGCATAATTATTTCATCTGCAATTTCCCGCGGAAACGTACGTAAGCCGCGTAATCAATTTCGGTTCGGCGGGTTATGTAGTCCTGTGTACTGGTGGCTCGTCCACGGCGCTCTGCCAGTTTGTCCGTAACAAC
>Ga0172367_10005289_pt1 | contig 15668 bp, 16 predicted proteins | sample Lak10m_FD_114542 | JGI IMG/M metagenome (GOLD analysis project Ga0172367, IMG submission 114542) | Freshwater microbial communities from Kabuno Bay, South-Kivu, Congo - kab_022012_10m | ecosystem: Environmental > Aquatic > Freshwater > Lake | place: Democratic Republic of the Congo: South-Kivu...
GAATCAATCCGGGAAGCCCACCAGCCTGCGCAATGGCATTGGTGTAGGTATGTTGCAGCGCCGTAATCGGGTGTCCGTCCGCGTCCCTGCCGTTACGGGTGGTGATGCCAATCAAAGGTTTTGACATGAATACCTCCAAAATAAAAAGACCCTAAAGGCGTTGAAGACCTTTAGGGTCTTTCCAGAACCCTGTTCGTAGTCGAAGATTAGTCGAATTTCTGCTTGAGCCGCGCGCCCTTGCCGGTGCGTTCGCGCATGAAGTACAACTGTGCGCGGCGAACCTTGCCGTGGCGTTCGACGACAACCTTGTCGATGCGGGGAGAGCGAAGCAGGAAGGTGCGCTCCACGCCGATCCCGTTGGTTGCCATGCGGCGGACAGTCACGGATGCGTCATTGCCGCCCTTGCGGAGGCGGATCACAATCCCCTTGAATTCCTGAATACGTTCGCGGTCGCCTTCCTTGATTTTGACGTGCACGCTGACCGTATCGCCCGGATTCAATTGCGGGATTTTTTCATTGGGTTTAGCCTCGACGGCTTTGATAAAGTCTGTCATTGTCGCTCTTCCTTACTGATTTGTTTTATACCCTTCCGCTTGTAAATTACGTTGGGCGCATTTACGAACGCGGGCATTATATCTGAAACACGAACGCGGAGTATAGCACGCATCTTTTGATTATACAAGAGCGAATCTACTTATATTTTCGAATTGCCAGCACGGCATTATGCCCGCCGAACCCGAAGGCATTGCTAATGGCAAGCGAGATATCCGCCTGACGCGACTTGTTCGGGATGTAGTCCAGGTCGCATTCGGGGTCGGGCGTTTCATAGTGGATGGTCGGCGGCAAAACCCCGTCGCGGACGGCTTGCACACAGAAGATGGCTTCGAGCGCCCCCGTCGCCCCCATCATATGCCCGGTCATCGATTTGGTGGAGGAAATCGGAATCTTGTACGCCAAGTCGCCAAACGCAGCCTTGATCGCGCGTGTCTCCGCCTGATCGTTGAGCGGCGTCCCTGTACCATGCGCGTTGATGTAGCCCACCTCTTCGAGGTTTGCCTTTGCCGAAGCCAGCGCCATGCGGATTGCCGCCGCGCCGCCCTCGCCATTTTCATGCGGAGCGGTGACGTGGTAGGCATCGGCGGTTGCGCCGTAACCAGCCAGTTCGGCAAGGATGTTCGCGCCGCGCGCCTTCGCATCTGATTCGCGCTCCAGAATAAGGACTGCGCCCCCCTCGCCCATCACCAGTCCGTCACGGTTTTTATCGAAGGGCTGGGGTGTCATCGAATAATCGTCGTTGCGGCGCGACATGGCTCCCACGCGGTCAAATGCCGCCACCCCAGTGGAGGTGATTGTGGTTTCCGCTGCGCCAGTCACTGCGGCGTCGATCATGCCAGTGCGGAGCATCATCAGCGCGGTGCCGATTCCGTCGGAACCAGAGGCGCAAGCAGAAGCGACGGAGAAACAGGGTCCCTTGATTCCAAACTCGATGGCGGTCATGCCCGCCCCGCCGTTCGACATCAGCATCGGAATCAAAAACGGGGTCACGCGGCGCGGTCCTTCGAGGTGATTGGTCAGCACGGCTTCCTGCAGCGAGTGCAAGCCGCCAATGGCGGAAGAGATGATGACGCCAATACGCCCGGCGTTTGCTTCGGTAATTTGCAGTCCGGATTGTTCGAGCGCCTGCTTCGAAGCCGCCACCGCAAACTGCTCGAAGCGGTCGCGCCGCCGCGCCTCTTTTATATCCATAAAGTCTTCGGGCTTGAAGTTCTTGACCTCGGCGGCAATATGCACGTTCAACTTTGCCGCATAAGAATCGAACAAGCTAATTGGCGCAACGCCTGAAACGCCGGCAATCGCGTTGCGCCACGATTCCGCAACACTCAAGCCAAGCGGGTTGACCGTCCCCATACCTGTGATGACAATGCGTTCCTGCATGGTTCCTCCAACGATGATTTTTAATCAATTGACAGTCACTTAAAAAGTGACTGTCAATTGGAAAACCCTGTAAAGTGAAAAACGTGACGGGTACTATTCCCCCGCTTTGGGGATATAATTCCCCTCCACCCATTCCTCGCCGTCGGGACCGACTTCCTTCTTCCAGACGGGGACGATTTCCTTCAAGCGGTCGATGCCGTAACGTGCCGCGTCGAAGACTCCCGTGTCACGGTGGGCGGCGGTGCAGATGATGAGAACGGTCGGCGTTTTGGGATACAGCTTGCCGATGCGCTGGACAATGGCAATGCCTTCGATGACGGACCACTTCTCGCGGATTTCGTCGGCGACCTGTTTCATCTTGGCTTCCGCCATCGGGACATAGGATTCGTATTCGAGGTATTCGGTCTGGTGGGCGTCGCCGCGTTTGGTCTCGCCGCGCACCATGCCGGCGAAAATCGCCGCCGCGCCGGTGGATGTCAATGTGACCTGAGCCAACAAATCGTCCAGGTCAAGCTCGGATTCGGTGATGGAAAAAATGGTTGGAAAGGGATTCATGGATTGGCTGTGTCCGTTGCTTAGGGTAATGTGTAATTCGTGTTGCGTGGTTCGTAGGGATTAGCCGCCACTGACGGGGGGGAACAAGCCAATTTCGGCGTTGAGCGGAATGACGTTTTCTTCAAAGGCATATTCGCGATTGACGGTAATCAAAACCGCGTGCATTGACTCTTTGAGATTGGGGTAATCGGCAATCAGTTTCTCCTTAAGCCCCTCAACGGTCATATCGGACGGAATGTCGAGTTCGAGGGATTTGACTCCTGCGCGTTCACGAAGAGTTGCAAAAAATAAGATTTTTATGTGGTTCATGGTTCTCCAAAACGTTGAACGTTTAACGTTCAACGTTGATTACATCTCCAGATTTACCGCCATGCTTTTCGATGAGGCGAATGTTTTGAATCCGCATGGTCTTTTCTGCGGCTTTTGCCATGTCGTATACCGTCAACGCAGCGACGGAGACGGCGGTCAGGGCTTCCATCTCCACTCCTGTTTTGCCGGTGACTTTGGCGGTGGCTGTGATAACGACCCCAGGGATGGATTCGTCGAGAACGAGGTCAACATCCACTTTGGAGAGGAAGAGCGGATGACAGAGCGGGATCAACTCCGAGGTGCGTTTCGCCGCACTAATTCCTGCAATCTGTGCCACGGTCAACACATCGCCCTTTTTGACCTGCCCGTCGCGGATCAGGTCGAAGGTTTCCCTTTTCATGTGGACCTCGCCACGGGCGACGGCAACGCGCTCGGTATCGGGCTTGGCGCCCACGTCCACCATGTGGGCACGTCCCTGTTCGTCGAGATGGGTTAGTTTGGACATGGGGCAGATTATACCCGAGGGCATTTCATACACTGGTATAATTTCCGCCCTATGGAAAATTTGCTCGGACATCAAATCAGCGGCTACAAGGTGCAGACCCCTGTCTACGAGGGTCCGCTCGACCTTTTGCTGAGTCTCATCGAACGCGCCGAATTGAATATCACCGCCATTTCGCTGGCGTCTGTCACCGACCAGTATCTCTCGTACCTGCATGGGCTGGAACAAATGAAGCCCGACGAGATTTCGTCATTTCTGGTGATTGCCGCGAAACTGGTGCAGATCAAGTCCGAGGCGCTGCTGCCGCGTCCCATCGAACGGGAGCCCGGCGAAGAAGACCCCGGCGTGGAACTGGTCGAACTGCTGATTTTGTACAAACGCTACAAAGAGATCGCAGGCTGGATGATGGAGCGGCAGGAAAACAACCTGCGGACTTACCTGCGGGTTGCTCCCCCACCCAAAGTGGAAGCCAAACTCGACCTCTCCAACCTGACTCTCGAAGGCTTGCTCGCCGCCGCCGAATCCGCCTTTACCAAAGGGAAAAAGAAGGAAGCGCTTGGCACGGTTATCTCTGCGCCGCGAATCACCATCCGCGAGAAGATCGAGTTCATCACCAAGACCATGCGCAACATCCAGCGCATGACCTTCAGCGGACTGATCACCGAGAAAGCCACGCGTATCGAGATCGTGGTCACGTTTTTGGCAATGCTGGAATTGATCAAACGCTACAAAATCTCCGCCGTGCAGAACGAACTTTTTGGGGACATTGAATTTGAAAAGATGGACGATTGGAAGGAAGACGAGGAGATCGAGATTGAGTTTGAGTAGGTGGGTAAAAAGTAACGAGTAAAAAGTGAGAAGTGAGAAGTGAGAAGTGAGAAGTGAGAAGTGAGAAGTGAGAAGTGAGAAGTGAGAAGTGAGAAGTGAGAAGTGAGAAAAAGGGCGTAGTGGTAATCACTACGCCCTTTTTACTTTTTACTTCTTCCTTTTTACTTTTTTCTCCCCCCCTTTTTACGCTTCGGCAATCAGTCCCGCCGCCGCAATGCCAGATAAATACGCGCCATGCACAGTGGTGGGATACTTTCGGTGTGTAGCTTCGCCTGCAAAAAAGAGGACATCATCCACAGGCTCGAATAACGCATCGATGTCATCGCCGCTGGCAAAGGGCGGGATATGGGAATACGCGCCGAAGGCAAACGGGTCTTTTCCCCAGCGGGTGATGAGCACGCCTTCGGGTTCGGGAACGCCATCGCCAAACATCACGCGCAGGGTTTTCATCGCGCCTGCGACAATTTCATCATCCGACAATTCCTCCAGCGCAAAGCCCTTCGCCCCACCGTGAAACGCCATCAACACGGGCGCGCCCACGTACGGAACAAAACTCAGCCAGTCGCACCACTCGCCCACCCGTTCGCTGAGGTAGCCAATCGATTCCACGGTTTCATCCCAAAATGTTTCGGGGAATTTCAAATAGACTTTGTTCAGCACGCCCATTGCAAGACGGTCAATGGCGGATTGCTTCGCGGCGGGCAGCGGCGGATTAAACTTCACCCCAGCCTGTTTCAACACCCCAAGCGGAAACGTGACGACGGCTTTTTCTGCCACAAAGACACCCGCTGAAGTATCCACTTCCACGCCGTCTGCGCCATAGGAAACCGCAGTGACTTTGACTCCAAGGCGGATGTCCAAGCCTTTGGCTAACCCGTCAGTGATTTGGTTGTAGCCTTCAGGGAAGACCACATCCTCGCCGCCGAATTCTTCATCCTGATCCCATTCCCAGAGAGAAAGGTCATCGGGGTCGGCGCCATATTCGAGGGAGGTCACCTGCTGGACGTAGAAACCAAACCTGCGTAATTCTTCGGCGGATAAATTGCGACGAGAGAGGACTTGGTCGAATGCCTGCTGCAAGGGCATGTCGTCGTCGGTATCTTCCTGCATTGCTTCCACTTCGGCATAAATCGATTCAAAGAGGTCTTCGATTTCAACATATTCCGCATCGGACATTTCGCGCCCGTCGAAGTCGTAGAGCAGGGCGTTGTCATAGTCAGTGGCGGCGGTCTGCGCCCCAAATTGTTTCGCCAGTTTGGTGATGGGATTGCCGTTGACGCCGTGAATCCACGACGCGCCCAAATCGAGCGGCACGCCGAGGGAAGTATCTGTCCACATGCGCCCGCCGATACGGTCACGCGCTTCGAGGACGATGACCTTCCAGCCGTCGTCTGCCAGCGTGCGGGCGGCAGCAAGCCCTGAGATTCCCGCGCCGAGAACCAAAACCTCTGTTTCACGGGAAGAGGATTCAGGTTGGGAAAGGTCGGTTGGCTCTGCCATAGAATCAGGCTTGGGCGCGAACACGCCGCAGGAAAAGGCAAGGGCGGAAGTCGTCCCCAGGGCGGCGATCCTCAGAAAGTCACGCCGACTGATTTTCTTTTTCATGGTTCCTCCGATAAAAATAAAAAGACAATAAAGCCAGCGCCGCGCCGTGGTTATCGAAAACCAACACATCGGTTAGCGAAGGATGCCGCCCCGGTACGAAGGATTGATGAAATTCATCCGTTGCCGAGAAGAGGACAGCCAACAGCCAGGCAAGCCAGTAGCGATTTTTCTTGTAATCGAAGAAGTGAAGATACGAAAGGGCGAGCAAGCCGTAGCCAATGGCATGCCCCATCTTTTTGACGACGCGATCCCAACTGGCAAAGTTGGGCAGGTCATCGGAAGGCTGGGACGAGAAGATGAAAATCACGGTCATGAAGAACAGGGCGGGAAGCCAGCGGGGTAAAATGGAGAGGAATTTTTTCATGGCGAGGTTGTCTTGATTCAAAAAAATGAAGTCCTGTTGAAACATGGTGACGAGTGGCTGCATTTTGCAAATCCGCTGCGGGTGATTTGTGCGGAACGTCTTGACGAGGTGCGCGGCGCGTTGCAAGAAGTGGAGCGACTGGTCGAAGAAAAAGGCTGGCACGCAGCGGGATTCGTCAGTTACGAAGCCGCGCCTGCCTTCGACAGCGCACTGCATGTTTTGAGCGATGGAAGTTTTCCGCTCTTGTGGTTTGGATTGTATCCTGAACCACAGGCTTTGCAGACTTCCGAAGTCTTAAGAGACTTCGGAAGTCTCAGGGCTTTGGATTGGCAGCCCAGCGTGGAACGTGAAAGTTATAACGCCGCCATCGAAAAAGTCAAAGACCACATCGCGCACGGGCGGACGTATCAGGTTAATTACACCATGCGGTTGAATGCGGATTTCGGCGGCGGAGCGTGGGAACTCTTTCAACACCTGGCGCAGAGCCAGAACAAGTACGCGGCGTATCTCGACATGGGCCGCTTTGTGATTTGTTCCGCTTCACCTGAGTTGTTTTTTAAACTGGATGGGAACCGAATCTACAGCCGCCCGATGAAGGGGACGGTTCAGCGCGGACGGACGACAGCCGAAGACCGTGAACAAGCCGAATGGCTGAAGGCATCACTCAAGAACCGCGCCGAAAATGTGATGATTGTGGACATGGTCCGCAACGATTTGGGGCGGATTGCCCAAACGGGCAGCGTCCAAGTCCCCGACTTGTTCACCATCGAGAAATATCCGACCCTCTTCCAGATGACTTCCACCGTGCAAGCAAAAACGGACGCCTCACTGACAGAGATTTTCTCGGCGCTCTTTCCGTGCGCTTCGATCACGGGCGCGCCGAAGGTCAGCACCATGAACATCATTGCGGAACTGGAATCGACGCCGCGAAAACTTTACACGGGGAGCATTGGCTATATTTCCCCAAACCGCAAAGCACAATTCAACGTTGCCATCCGTACGGCAATCATCGACAGGGAAACGCAAAGCGCGGAATACGGCTTGGGCGGCGGTATCGTCTGGGATTCGACCAGCGCGGACGAGTACAGCGAAGCCCTGCTCAAAGCCCGCGTGCTGACCGAGTCTCCACGACCATTCGATTTGCTTGAAACCCTGCTATGGACTCCCGACGAGAGTTTTTTTCTGGGAGAAAAACATCTGGCTCGGATGGCGGACTCTGCCGATTATTTTGGCTTCCCCTTTTCAGCGGAAAAATTCGACGCATATCTGAATCAACTTGAAGCGGGGTTCACTTCCCCGCAGCGGGTGCGGATTCTGCTTGGGCGGTCGGGTCAATTCCAAAGTGAGGCAAAAGATTTCCAATCGCAGGAAAAGGTTTTCAAGGTCAGGCTGGCGGAGAAGCCAGTCAACTCAAAGGACGTTTTTCTTTTCCACAAAACCACGCGGCGTGAGATGTATCCGCCTGTGCCTGCTGGGTTCGACGACCTTTTGCTCTGGAACGAAAACGACGAGTTGACCGAATTTACCATCGGCAATCTCGTCGTTGAATTGGATGGGGAACTGTTCACGCCGCCCATCTCCTGCGGACTGCTGGCGGGAACGTTCAGGTCACACCTGCTGGAAACGGGGCAAGTCCGCGAGCGGGCGATCCGCAAGGATGAGTTATCGAAATGTACGAAGGTCTTTCTGGTGAACTCGGTGCGGAAGTGGGTCACAATAGACCCTAAAGGTCTTTGAGACCTTTAGGGTCTGTGAATTTACGTATCTTCCAAACGGACGCTGACGTTGACCATGCCGCCGCCCAAATCGACTCCCTGCACAACGATGGATTTTCCACTCTCGTGACCGTCGAAGACCATACTGAAAGTGGTCTCAGAAGTCACGGTTAAGATGGGGCGTTCGGTGTAGCCTTTGACCGTGAATTCGTTTCGATAAAAGCCCATCGCGGCTTCCAGACTCATCTCGACCTGGAAATTGATCGTGCCGCTCATATTCTGAATGTTCGTCGCGCCAACGGGGATGGGGAAATCGGTCTTGACATCCGACTCATCTCCGCTTGTCTCGGGCTGGGCTTCGACTCCGCCGTCATCACTGGGGGCGGGTGGTTCGGGGACGTCGCCACCGCCTCCGCCGCCAGACAAACTCTGGCAGGCAAGCGAGGCAAGGACGAGGACAAGAATCGCAAACAGAATGCTGAGTTTTTTCGTCATACGTTCTCCTTTGAAAATCATCCCAATGTAATGGTGATGTAAATCGATCCGTCGCCCGCATCCGCGCCGACGACGTAAACCACTTTGCCGCTATCATGCCCGTTGAACGCCAGCGTGAATGTATTGCCGAAGGTAATCGCCATGGACTCGTCTTCGGTATAGCCCTGGGCGGTAAATTCATCGCGATAGAACTTGATTAAATCGTCGCTGCTCATCTTCGTTTGGAAGGTAACCATCTCGGACATAGTAACCACGTTGAAGGCGTCGCTGGTGACTGGGAATTCGGATTCGCCGCCAATGGTGATGTCGCCATTTTCGTCGGTGGCGATGGGCGGGATAGTGGGAATCTCGACTTCATCGCCGCCGTCGATTTCGGGCATTTCGGGGATTTCAATTTCAGGCGGCTGGAAGGTATCACCGCCGCCCATGATGGTCTGGCAGGCAAGCGAGGCAAGGGCGAGGGACAGGATGGCGAGCAGGACACTGTGTTTTTTCATTTCTAAAATTCTCCTTGGAATAAATTTTTTACAGGCGACAGCCGCTCGACCGTCGCCTGTAAAAAATTATAGTGCTTCCATCTCGAATGTTAATCCCCCATACCGTACAGTTTTAGATAACAGCCCCCATCATCGATTCAACTTGCGATACACGCTCTTCATCTGCTTGTAAATCTGCAAGAACGTGTTGAACTTGCCATCGTACAGCCCCTGGTTTTGGGGTCGGGGTCGATAACTTTGCTTGAACTGAACCAACTCCGGGATGTCGTCGAAGTTGATTTCGCCCAAACCCGCCGCCGCGATCCACGCCGCGCCGCGCGCGTTGGCGTAGATGGGGTCACGCAGTTGTTTGATTTCCAAGCCCATCACATCCGCGAAGATTTGACACCACACATCCGATTGCGCCCCGCCGCCAACGATGTGGATGGTCTCGACCTTGCGCCCCAGGAACTTTTCCACAGGCGAAAGCAGCCAGCGGGTGTTGAAGGCAATGCCTTCGAGGAAGGCGCGGATGATATCTTCGCGTGTATTATTCAACGACAGGTTGTACAGCCCGGCGCGCAGCGAGCGGTCATCCACGGGGGCGCGCTCGCCCCAAATCCAGGGGGTGTAAAAAACGCCATTGGAGCCCGCAGGCACGCGCTCGGCAATTTGATCCAACACTTTGAAAATATCGGGGACATCCGCTTCCTGCAATAACTCATCCTTGTGATAGATGATGTTGTCACGCAGGAAGGTGAGATTGCCTCCCGCAGTCGCCTGGAGCGCGGTCAACAGGTAGCGTCCCGGCACCGCACAGGGGATGGAAGCCATGCTCGAAAACACATCCGTCTTTTTGAAAGGCACGTGTGCCGCCATCCACGAGGATGTGCCAATGTAAAGATGCGGCAAATAATCCCTGACTGCGCCTGCGCCAATCGCGGCGGCAGTGTTGTCGATTGCGCCCGCCACCACTTTTACATCGGAAGAAAGTCCCAAAGCATTTGCCACATCGTGACGCAGGTTCCCAATCACCGCAGAACAGGGCACGACGTCGGGCAGTTTGGCGCGGTCGATGCCGAGGGTTGAGATCAGCCCGTCGTCGTAGCGAACAGCATTCGGGTCGCGGTTGTCGGTCACCCATGAAGTCACAATCGAATCAAAGCTGGCGACGAATTCGCCAGTCAACCGCAGGTTCATGTAATCCAGGACGTTCAAAAATTTATGCGCGCGCGAATAAACCTCTGGCATCGTATCGCGGATGAAGAGCATGTGCGCGGCGGGGTCTTTGCCGGTCATCGACGGCATTCCCCCCGTGAGGCGCACGAAGCGCAAGACCTTGAACAAATCCGCGCCGTCCATATTGATCAACCCGCCAAGTTGTTTTCGCAGATTGGGCTCGCCGCGCATATCCATCCATAAGATGGCATTGCCGATGGCTTTGCCCGATTTATCCACTGCGACCGTGCCTTCGCCCTGAGTGGAGCAGCAGACTGCAACCACACTCCGCCCTGCGGCTGGATTCTGTTTCATCAACCTTCCCGTCGCTGACAGGAATCCCTGCCACCACTCGTCGGGTGATTGCTCCGCGCCGCCGTCGGGAGTGATGATCAGTTTGACGGGTTCGCTCTCCCAGCCGAGCACGTCGCCCTGAATGTTGATCAGCGCGACCTTCATGCCCGAGGTGCCAAGGTCAACTGCGAGAATTAGTTTTTCGTTGGTCATGGTTTATTTGCGCGGGTCTTTCATTTGAGTAACAAGCAACGCGCTGACAATCAGCAACCCAATCGCCAGTAACAGTGCGGGAGTAAAGGAGCCGTCGGAGGTCTTCAGGGCTTCCATGATGTAAACGAACACCACCGAAGCCTGACCGAAGAGTTGAATCAACCCGTTCGATGTACCTTCGGGTGTGGGCTGAGTCACTTCTGCAGCATATTGCATCCCGATGGGACTGGTGCTGATCAGGAAGAATCCCATCGCAAAAGCAGACAGAAACAACAGCCAGGCGCTGGTGGCAAACGCAATCCCGATCAGCCCCGGAATTGCCAAAATCATGCCAAGCAAAATATAAGGCTGACGTTTGCGTTGTTTATCTGAAAACGGCGGAATGACCACCGCACCCAACACGCCGCCAACCAGCATGAGCGCGCCGAGCGTCCCCGCATCGGTGGGAGTGAATCCGCGCGGACGGATGATATTTTCCACCCAGGTGGTGATGCCGTTGAAAACTCCCAGCCCGATAAACGAAACGAATAAATAAAGCCAGAAGGATTTCACGGTGAGCGCGTTCTTCAATCCATCCAACATCAACGCGCGAACTTCTCCTCCGGGCGGGCAGGGCGGCGTGGGCGGAGTCTCACGCGCCAGCACGAGGAATAAAACTGCCGAGAACGCCGCAATGCCGCCGTAAATCAATTGCACCGAGGGGATGGACATTGTCTCTGTCAGGATGGGAGTCAGCACCATGCCAAGCGCCGTGCCGACCAGGTTTGCGAGCGTGACCAGTCCAACCGCAGTGGCACGCTCCTCGATGGCGAACCAGTTGGCGGGGACTTTTGTCCACGCGTTGAGCAGGAACGGCTGTGCCGCCGCAATCCCGATTGTGCTCCACAAGACAAGGCTGTAGTTTGCGCCTGCAAATCCGCGCAAGAGACCGAAGACTCCCATCAAAACTGCGCCAATGCTGACCGCGAGCCGAAAGCCGTAGGTGTCGATGACCCACGAGACGGGAATGGAAAGCGGGATGAAGGCGATCATGAACGACATCGCCAGGAAGCCGATCTGCAAGTCAGTTACGCCGTAGAACTTTGCGGCGGGTCCCGTGATGGGCGCATACGTGATCCACAACATCTGGATGGTGAGGTTGATGAACATGAAAACCGACAGCACCACCCAGCGATACCCATAAAGTTTGTAGTTGTTCGCCATGTTGTTCCTTTTGAATTTAGCCCCTAAAGGTTTTCCCCTTCGAGGACTTCGTGAAAACCTTTAGAAACTTAGAAATTAAGCGTTTGCTTTTTGTACAAGAATTTTGGCTAACCACAGAGACACGAAGACACTGAGAAAAAATTTGAAAAGACTCCGTGACTCTGTGTCTCCGTGGTTCAAAGCCTTTTTGCCATAGGTCGGCTTGTCCGAGTTAGGGTTTTCGTTTTTTATACGCACGCAGCCAGCACGGTTTCGAATTTACCCAGCGCATCATCGATCACTTCGTCCGTATCCGCCATCGAGGTGTACATGCGCGAACCTGCCAGCGTGACCAAGCCTTCTGCCATGTACGCCGCGCCCATCTCTTCCATCATGTGCTTGCGCGGTTTGAGTTCCTTCGCCAGCCGCAGCGGATTGCGCAAGTCGAGCAGCATCACACCCGATGTTTCGAGGTGGACAATCGAACCTTGATTGTACGCCACAAAAGGCAGGTTGTATTTTTCGATGATGGCTTGCAAACCTTTGGTGAGCCTGTCCCCGGAGCGCCCGGCGATGACTGGCGCATTCGTCCGCTCCATTTCAAGCAGTGACGTGTACCCTGCCATGCACGAAAGCGGATTGGCTGAAAGCGTTCCGCCGATGTAGGCGCGTTCGCCGATTCCGCCGATACCTGCCGCAAAGGTTTTGATCACATCCGCGCGTCCGCCCACACCGCCAGCCATCGGGTATCCGCCGGAGATGCACTTGCCAAATACCGTCAGGTCAGGTTTGACGCCGAAGTATCCCTGTGCGCCGCCCAAGCCGAGGCGGAAGCCGGTGACCACTTCGTCGAAGATGAGCAGCGCGCCGAATTCATCGCATAACTCGCGGAGCTTTTGGTTGAAGTCGAACGGCACAGGGCGCGTCCCCGATTCAGGTCCGAGCGGCTCGACAATCACCGCCGCCGTGCCGCCCCGCAATCGGTTGAGAATCAAATGCCGTTTCAGCGCCCCCAAGCTGTTCGGAAAAAATTCCCCCGTTGCGGCGTTGGCTCCACGCGGAATGCCGGTCGCTTCGAGCCGACCCGTCCCCGGGATGTGCAACCCATAAATCATCTGGTCGCTCCAGCCGTGATACGCGCCGCCGACCTTGATGACATATTTCTTCTTCGTGAACGTCCGCGCCGCGCGGATTGCCGCCATCACGCTTTCTGTACCCGAGCCCAACATGCGGAACATTTCCACGGCGGGCATGAAGCGGTTAACCACCTCCGCCAGTTTCAATTCATATTCGTGGAAGAGACCGGTGACCGGTCCGCAGGTTTGCAGCATCTCGAAGACCTTTTCGCGCACGGGCGCGTAGTTGCTGCCGAGGACGGTCGGTCCGCCTGCCTGAAGAAAGTCGATGTAGCGATTCCCGTCCGCATCCCACAAGTGAGCGCCTTCCGCTTTTTCGATGGCGATGGGAAAGGGATAGTTGAAGGCAAGGTTGTGCTGCACACCGCCGGGGATCAACTTCTTGGCGGCGTCGGTCATCGCTTTCGAACGCGCGCATTTGGTCTCAAAATAACCAAGATACTCCTGCATCTTCTCCCGTTTGACAGGGCGCATCGGCTGGCGAATGAGTTGGTTGAGTTTTTTGTAGACCTCGTCCACATCGGGATATTCGCTGATGGCATATTTTTGTTCGCTCATATTAATCTCCTGCTGTCGATTTTTTATTCGCCGCCAGTTTCCAAAATCCCCTGCTCGACCTTTTTCTGGTCTTTGCGTAATTTCGAGAAGGCAATCTCTCGGATGGCGAACGGAATTTTACTGACTTGCTTTTCGGAACAAAGCGCCAGCAAATAAGCCAGTGAGCACTTCTCCAAAATCTCCACATTGTGGACGGCACGTTCCATGTCGTGACCAAAGATCAACGCGCCATGATTTTGCATCATGAAAGCGTTATTGTGATTCCTGACATGCTTTGCAACTGTGTTCTTTAGCATCCCTGTTCCCGATGGGGCATAGGGAATGATGTCGACACTGCGCCCCAGGAAGCGGCTTTGTTCGTCAAACAAGGCGGGAATTGGCGTTTTGATCAACGTCAATGCGCTGGCATAAACCTGGTGTGTGTGGACAATGGCATTGACGTCGCCGCGCACCTGGTAGATTGCCCCATGCATTCCCGATTCGACCGAAGGCTTGAGGCTGCCTTCCAGCGGATTCAGGTCGAAATCAAGAATACAAATATCATCCGGGGTCATTTTCATATAATCGTAATTCGACGGGGTGACGGCAAAGGCGTCCTGCCCCAGAATCCGCAGCGACAGGTTTCCCCCGGTTGCCATCAGGTATCCCTTTTGAACCAGACCTTGCGCTGATTCGACAATCTGTTTTTTGAAAGAATCAAACTTATTCATGGCGCCTCCGTATTTTTGAACTTGACAGTGTCTAGATTGTAAAATACCATCTTGACGCTGTCAAGATTTGGCTTTAAGATTTACCCATGCTTCATAAAAACTATCACCACGGCGATTTGAAAAACGCGCTGATCGAAGCGGGAATCAAGATTTTGGCAAAGGAAGGCGTCAGCGGATTAAGCCTGCGGAAAGTGGCAAAGGAGGCTGGCGTAAGCCACTCAGCCCCCTATGCTCATTTTACCGACAAGCAATCATTGATTGCCGCCATCTCCACCGAAGGCTTCAAACAACTCTATGCCGAACTGGACGCCGCGATTCTGGCGCATGGCGGCAATCCCAGAGAACAATTGCTGGAAGGGGCGTGGGCGTATGTTCAGTTCGCCATGAAAAATACCGGCACATTCAAGATCATGTTTTCCGGCGTGCTGGAAAAGGAAAAAGACTATCCCGCCTTTGTCGAAATCTCCCGCAAAACATTCGAGAAAGTGACGGATGTCGTAAAGGCATGTCAGGATGCCGGCGCGCTGCACGCTGCCCCACCGGATGTGATGGCGGTGGCGGTGTGGGGACAAATTCACGGCGTCATTTCCCTTATTCTGGAAGGGCAAGTCTCTCATGTGGTGCTCGACCGATTCAGCATTCGAGAAATTGTGAGCGTTGCCCTAAAACAGGGAATGTCGGGCAAACCGTCACGATAACATCGACCAGAACATAGGGGAGAATGATCGCCATGCCCCGGCGCGACTGACATAATTTTTTATTGCCTTGGGCTATAATCCGAGAAAATTTTATTTTTCTCCTTGATTCACATGTCCAATCATTTAACCAACGTAAGTTCGCCCTACCTGCTGCAACACGCCCATAACCCCGTCGACTGGTATCCGTGGGGCGCAGAGGCGCTGGAAAAAGCCCGCGCCGAAGACAAGCCCATCTTCCTCAGTATCGGGTATGCGGCATGTCATTGGTGCCATGTCATGGCGCACGAGTCTTTCGAAAACGAAAAGACCGCCGCCTACATGAACGCGCATTTCATCAATATCAAGGTCGACCGCGAAGAACGCCCCGACCTCGATGGAATTTACATGCAGACTGCCGTCGCCATGACGGGTTCGGGCGGCTGGCCCCTGTCGGTATTTCTTGCGCCCGACCTCAAGCCGTTTTACGCGGGGACGTATTTTCCACCGACCCGCCGCTACAACATGCCCGCCTTCATCGACGTGCTCACAAGCCTGTCGAATGCCTGGCAAAACGAGAGGGATAAAATCGAAGCGGTTGGCGGGAAAATCATCGCGCACCTGCAATCTCAGAATCAAACCACAGCGGGCGGGCTGTTGACCCCGCAACACTTCGACGCCGTTGCAAAATCGCTGACAAGTTCGTACGATTGGGGCTATGGCGGCTGGGGGGCTGCGCCCAAATTTCCACAGGCAATGACGCTGGAGTTTCTCCTCCAGCACGCGGCTTTCACCAAACAACCCGAGCCTCACAAACTCATCACCCACTGCCTTCATGCCATGTCACGCGGCGGGATGTATGACGTGGTCGGCGGCGGCTTCTCGCGCTACAGCACTGA